>OLGD01004750.1_pt1 | contig 10747 bp, 7 predicted proteins | sample 1605311 | NCBI WGS metagenome assembly OLGD01 (sample SAMEA3888917, study PRJEB22519) | human gut metagenome | biome: human gut; feature: human-associated habitat; material: faeces | place: Denmark | collected 2010 | reverse complement strand
ATTGCTTATTATCCGCACCCAAAAAGTTGCATTTATAAGTTGAACTCAAGTATTTCGTTACTGAAACGACGTTTCTTTTTCGGGATTTCACTCTTCTTACGAATTATCTTCCTGAATATATCAGCAGGGTCTCTCGGACGGATCTCTTCATACCAATGAAAATCTGGCAAATAAAGTTGAGCCGGGGTTATTTTAGGTATCGGAGTCAAAGAACCCTCTACTTTAGGCCACATAATCAACTTATCCATCTTCTGATCCTTCAGATACATTGTAAGGAAACTACTTTCCGCATAATTCAACCCCGTAAATGTAGAATCTCTTTCTTGTGGATAAAAAATAGTCCGTACATTTCCGCTAACATCCACCTTGTCTAATCTTCCTTCTTTAAAAAAGGCTTTCAAATCTTTCCCTGAAAGCTGATCAAAAAAAGCCGTATCTTTCTGTTGTGTAGCAAAAGCAAAAGCCGGAACATGTGCCCACCTTACGGTACTGTCATTCATATATACCTTTATCGTATCCCCGAATATTTGATAATCAAGATTCCAAAGAATCGGGTTCTTAAACATATACACGGCAGAATCTTTGGTCTTGTATACCATAGAATCGCAAACGCCTTGTATATCATTTCTGAAAAAACGTGTCCCGTAATATGCACGTATCAAACGCGTCGAGTCCAATAACACGGAGGAACGTAACGTATCGGCATGTAAATAAAATGTATCGGGCTGGGAATAATCAATAACCCTTGCCGAGTCTGTCGCCATAGAAGCTTCTTTTATTTCATCATAAAAGCCGTAATTTCCCTCCATCGTTACCCGACGAGTCGTATCATTCAGAATCATATTCCCGAATACCTCTCCGAATCCTTCTGCCCGATTATAAAAAATCGTATCGCCTGTAAGCTGCTGGCTTTTGCTTACGATAATAGAACGGTCGAAAAGCATCGATGTATTATTGTGCGTATCATACCATCCCAATTTAGAATATATAACGTTGCTATCCGAAACCATTACGGAAGGTCCTATAATATCGGCAATTTTTGTATTCGTATTGTACTCCAGCGTATCGGAATAGAGCGTATATTCCTCATTAACCAGTTGCACATCAAAATTAAAAACCGCCTGCTTGGTATCCGGACTATATTGTCCATAAATAGAGCTGAGTTCATTCTCGGTATCGACAATCTTACCGCCATCGAAATAATAACCGATATTAGGCTGCATATCGTAGTTAAGGCTATCGGTAAACAATACGACATCCCGATTCTCCATACGAACATTATAGCGTAAACGGGCAACTTGCACAATACCGTCATAAAACATCACATCGCTATATACAAACAAGGTATCACCTTGTTCCATACGTACATTTCCAAAAGCATCCAAAGAATTCGTCTTTTCATAGAAATAAGCACTATCACAAAACATGTACATACCTCCCCGACGAAAACGGACATCTCCTCTCAGTATCTGAAAATCGGGATGAATATCCTTATCGAATTGTAGTTCATTGGCATATTCCAAATAGACTTTCTGAGGATCATCTACGGCTGTTTTTATCGGTGTTTTTTTAACAACAATAGGCGGATCGTCCGGTGTATGTCTCGCCCAAACACAAAGAGTTAACAGGCATAAAACACCTATCAGTATTTTATGCCTGCTTACTCCTGAATATCTTTTACTATCAAACATCAATCGGCTTATTATTCTAATTTTTATTTCTTAATCCAGCCATCATACTTAAAGTCGCAATTCCGCCAGCCGTCTTTAATACGAATATACGTTTCTTTCTGTTTTTTCCGAATCCAATTTTCGATCAGATCTTCTCTCCTATTTTGTTCGACAATTGCTTTCAAAGCCTGATAATCATCAGACATATTGGCTTTATGTCCTTCTACCCGAGACCTCAATTTTACTAAAACGGCAACCTCTTTTCCCTTTTTCTGATCCATCATAATAAACGGCTGAGATATATCTCCGGCATTCATCGTGTTTACGACTTTTGCAATTTCCTGAGGTAATTCGCTCATCTGAAATTTTGTAGTCCCATTTTCAGAATTTACCATTAACCCTTGATTATTGCGTGTATTTTTGTCTTGTGACAAAAACTGAGCAGCTTCTTCAAATTTAAACTTTCCGGAAGTAATGTCATTTCTCAAACTATCCAAACGCACGATAGAATTATTCAACTCTTTTTCAGAAACTTTCGGCTTCAACAATATATGCCGTGTATTAATGCGATCTCCCCTTTTCTCTATCAATTGGATAATATGATAACCAAATTCTGTTTCTACAATCTTAGAAACTTTTTTCGGGTCATTCAAGTTAAACGCGACATCTGCATACTCCGGTACAAGCTGTGCCCTTCCCATAAAACCTAATTCTCCGCCCATACGTGCCGAACCCGGATCTTCAGAATAGAGGATGGCTAAAGTAGAAAATTCCGTCTCACCTTTGGTAACCCGTTCGCTATACTCCCGTAAACGAGCCTTAATATTATCGATTTCCTGTTGCGGAATTTTCGGATTTATAGTTATTATCTGCACCTCTACTTGGGTAGGTATATAAGGAATACTATCCGAAGGTAATCCAGAGAAAAAACGACGAACTTCCGAAGGAGTTATCTTTATATCCTTGACCAACTGACGCTGCATTTCCTGAACAATTCCTTGTTCACGCACCATCTCGGCCATCTCTTCACGCAATTCGCTCATCGGTTTATTGAAATATTCTTCTACTTTTTCCTTTGATCCGATATTGGCGATAAAATAGTTCAGTTTTCGTTCCACTTCTTGGAAAACTTGAGCATCGGAAACAGTTATACTATCTAACTTCGCCTGATGCATAAAAAGCTTTTGTATTGCAATCTGCTCAGGTATCACACAATACGGATCTCCATCTATTTTCTGTCCGTCATACTGCATGCTCCGATATTGCTCCTCAACTTGAGATTTAAGAATAGCCTCATCTCCGACAACCCAAACGACTTCGTCTATAATATTATTCTGAGCATGAAGTGAAACTCCGGTCAAACTGAAAAACAAAGTCAACAACAATACACTACTAAATTTTCGCATCGTTTTCTCTTTAATTAATTTATTATTTCGTCAATTGAAATATTCAATCTCTTTCTCTTTAAGGGCATCCTGATATAATTCATCTTTGACTTCCTTAAGAAAATTCATTTTCTTTTGATTCATGAGAATTTCCTTTATCTGAGCTTTTGCAAAATCAAAGGGCATTTGTTCACCCTTGAGCTGATAATCGCTAATATTCAAAAAATACCAATATCCCTTATGATTCAATTCAATATTCTTATGCGTACGCAGGAAGTCTGCCTCTCGTTCCACAGAATAAGGAATATTATCCATCACTTCATCAAAAGATACCCACTTATCATAAAAATATTCATAAATCACGGCATTATGCAGTCCGTACTTTTCTATATTTTCCACCGCTTCGGGCGTATTTGATTTATACCATTTTTTCAAACGGGTAATCTGCGGTGAATTTTCCGGAACTTTCAAAAATAATCCTTTGATTATCGCCGAATGCAATTTAAATTTATCATGATTTTTTTCATAATAAACGTTCATAGCTTCTTCAGAAATCTCTTTACCCAACTTTTCATTTAGCAAATGCTTCTGATATTCAAATATCACAAGTTCCTGCCGATAGCGCTCCACCATACGATCGATATTTTCTTTATCCGGAATATTACGAGAAGCGACATCATAAAGCAATTGATCATCTACCCATTGCTTTATATAGTTATCTGCAAACAAAGCACTGTCTTTAGATTTCAGCCGATCAGGTATTTCACGTTCTAAATCACCACGAGTCAAAGCCTTATCGCCTATCCGAACTAATACAGCTTCCTCCCTGTTTTTTTCTGAAAAGTTCTCTTTACAAGAAAAGAACAGAAGCATGACAGCCACACTCCATAAGGATAAAGCGATTTTATGCCACATAGTTCCTTTTATTAATAGAAAACCAATATTAATTGGTAAAATTACAACGAAATCTACTTACTCTATTGCACATTAACTGTTTTTAGAACATCTTTATTTATTTCAACCGGATACTTTTTATTTAAATTTTGTACCCAAATCTTTTCAAGATAGTTCTGATAATCAGCCGTCACCTGACCTTTCATATCAGTATATGACTCAGGACCTTTCTTCAGCATTTTTCCAACAATAAAAACGACCGGAAATTTTTCATCTACAGACAATTCGCCTTCCTTAAATGCCAAATTATCGACTTTTTTATTATCTCCTTTTTGGAAAAGCCCTTTCTCGATCTTCACATGTTTAATACTGTCGGTATTAAACTCTTTATTGACATAAAAAACAACAGAATCAGCAGGCAACGATTTAATTCTTTTCTTGATCGTTTTGACCAAAGCCTTATCATCACATTGTATCAAATACCCTTTATAACGAGGTTGATCCCAGGTATATTGTTTTTTATGAGCTTTAAAATATTTCTGTAACCCGGCAACATCATTAGACGCTTTTTCCCATACTTCACGATTACTTATGTCGAACAAGAGTATTCCATCACGATACTCATTCATCAAATTTCTGAATTCGGGATATTTCGACTCAAGCTTAGTATCCTCGTAATGTAATATTTCATTATCGACAAATGCATCTATTTGTTTATTTAAATAGGCTACATTACCACCATGAAATGCGCCTTGTGCAGACCTTGAATTTTTCATAAAATTTCCCAAATCGGCCACAGTCCAGTTTTTCCCGTCCAAGCTGAATAACACAGACTGATCTTTACTGATATTATTCAAAAACAACGTATCCATAGGACTCGTCTCTACTGCAAACTTTTCCAATTTTGCTTTCTCTCCCGCATTCATATTAAATGCATATTCGACTTTCAGTTTTTCGATCAGAGATTTTTGTCCTTTATTGGATCTCTCATCACGCCCTATTCGTCTCATAATATCAGGTTTCAATTCTTCAAACGGCTTCAATCCCCTTGTATCCAACAATTTAATAATATGCCATCCATAAGGGCTCAAAACAGGTTCGGACACATCTCCTTTATTCTTCAAAGCATAAGCAGCATCTTCATACTCCTTTACAATGCGTCCGGTAGATATCCAAGGAAGCTCTCCTCCCCGTTGAGCGGAATTTTTATCTTCAGATTTCTCTTTAGCCAATTCGGCAAAATCTGCGCCTTGAATTATCTGCTGATATATTTCTCGTATTTGCTTTTCTTTTTCTTTTTTCACTTCATCTGAAGCATTCGAAGGCAACATCAACATAATATGTGCCGTAAGCCGTTCTCCCGGATCGGGACGACGATCGGAAACTTTTATCAAATGATAACCAAACTGGGACAAAACCGGCTCAGAAACGCTTCCGACCGGAGTTGTATAGGCTGCCGTTTCAAAAGGATATACTGTCATAAATCCTCCTATATATCCTAAATATCCGCCATTTCGTTTTACCGAAGGATCTTCAGAATACTCTTTTGCCAACTTTCCAAAATCCTCTCCTTTGCGGATACGTTCCAAAACAGATTTAGCTTTTTGATAAACTTTATCTTTTTCGGTATCTGTCATTCCCGGATTTACCCTAAACAAAATATGACTTACTTCAACATTTTCTTTTAATCGGTCATAAGCCTCTTTTGCTAACCGGTCATCCATTTCTCTATCTACTAAATACGGCTGTACCAACTGTGCACGATAACCGGCAAGCTCCGTACGAAAAGAGCGTGTAGTATCCAATCCGCATGCTTCTGCTTCAGCGACCTTCAACTTGTAATTTTTAAACAATTCCAGATATTCATCCAACGATTTGGAATCTGTCTGTTGTTGATTATTTTTTTTATAAATATATTCGAATTCCGACTTCTTAATGCTTTTTCCATTCACCTTCATCAATACAGGATCATTTTCCGGATTCTGTGCACACAAAGCAAATGAATAACCGGCACACAAGGATAATAATAACCATTTGTTTTTCATCGTTTCATTTTTTTACTTAAGCAACCCTTTTGTGACGAGTCCTCTTTTAATTTTACACTTAATAATAGAAATACACTAATTTAACGACTCAAATATATAAAAATTATATTGATCTCGCCAAATTAGTGTATTATATAAACAGTTTACAACAGAGTTTTAAATCTATTGTAACTCTTATTTTTATTCGCCTCGACTATAATTCGGAGATTCGCTCGTAATAGTCACATCATGCGGATGGCTTTCGGCAACTCCGGCATTTGTGATTCGAGTAAATTTAGCCTGATGCAAGGCTGTTATATCGGCAGCACCGCAATATCCCATACCGGCACGCAAACCTCCTACCATTTGATAAATTACCTCATACAATGATCCTTTATAGGGAACTCTGGCGGCAATACCTTCGGGGACAAGTTTCTTGACATCCGTCTCCGTAGCTTGGAAATAACGATCTTTAGAACCTTTTTCCATAGCTTCCAACGATCCCATACCTCTATACGACTTGAATTTACGTCCGTTATAAATAATCGTTTCACCAGGAGATTCTTCTACTCCTGCCAACAATCCACCCAACATAACAGAATATCCTCCAGCAGCCAAAGCTTTAACGATATCGCCTGAATAACGGATTCCGCCATCTGCAATCAAAGGAATTCCCGTTCCTTCCAAAGCTTTCGCGACATCATAAACAGCAGAGAGTTGAGGCACACCGACCCCTGCTATCACACGAGTCGTACATATAGACCCCGGTCCTATACCGACTTTTACACCATCCGCCCCGGCATCAACTAAATATTTAGCGGCTTCTCCCGTAGCAATATTTCCGACAACAACATCTATTTGAGGAAATTTTGCCTTAACCTGTTTTAAAACATCGATTACATATTTGGAATGCCCATGTGCCGTATCAATTACGATGGCATCGACTCCTGCATCCACCAAAGCAGCGGCTCGGTCGAGAGAGTCTCCGGTCACTCCGATTCCGGCAGCAACACGTAACCGTCCTAATTTATCCTTGCAGGCAAAAGGCTTGTCTTTTGCCTTGGTTATATCTTTATATGTTACCAACCCGACTAATTTGCCGTCTTTATCGACAACAGGCAACTTTTCTATTTTATGATTCTGCAAAATATCGGCAGCTTGCTGCAAATCGGTAGATTGATTTGTCGTTACCAGATTTTCACAAGTCATTACTTCATCTATGGCACGAGAAAGATTCCGCTCAAAACGTAAATCCCGATTAGTGACAATACCTACTAAATGGCGATTATCGTCAACAACAGGAATACCTCCGATATGATATTCTTTCATCAAGGCCAATGCATCTTTTACGGTCGATCCTCTCTTGATTGTTACCGGATCATAGATCATTCCGTTTTCAGCACGCTTAACACTATGCACCTGCTTAGCTTGTGCCTCTATAGACATATTCTTATGTATAACTCCTATACCGCCCTCACGAGCTATGGCAATAGCCATTTGAGCTTCGGTAACCGTGTCCATAGCGGCGGAAACTAAAGGGATATTCAACTGAATGTTCCGTGAGAACTTGGTTGTCAACTGAACTGTACGAGGAAGAACTTCCGAATAAGCGGGGATCAACAAAACATCATCGAATGTCAACCCATCCATAACAACTTTATCTGCAATAAATGACATAATGAGGTAGGCTTAAAATTTATTGCGTACAAAGATAAATATTTTCAATGGATATTTATACGTAAAGATTTTATTTTTTAATGGTTTTTAAAAATAAGTACTTTCAAACGACAATGGCCGGAAGACTCTGATTGCAGACTCTCCGGCCATTATGACTTTTTTCTAATTTTGTTTAGTTTCCCATTTCGGAAAGGAATTTAATTCGTACCAGACGTATCTCTTCTTCTGTATAATCACGACCCAATTCTTCTATTGCCGCTTCGAGATCATCGCTGTCCGCTTCTTTGAAATATTCAAATATGTCATAAATATGGTCATCATCCATTACTTCTTGCAAGAAATAGTCGATATTGATTTTTGTTCCAGAATACACTATTGCTTCTACTTCGTCAAGAAGATCGGTAAATTCAAGACCTTTCGACTCAGCCAATTCATCAAGTGCGATCTTACGGTCGATACCTTGAATAATAGAAACCTTCATTTTCGATTTATTGGCAACCGTTCTCACACGCAAATCTTCAGGACGTTCTATTTCGTTTTCGTCACAATGTGTCTTTATGACTTTAATAAATTCTTCGCCGTAACGCTTGGCTTTCCCTGCTCCGACTCCCGGTATATTCTGCAATTCTTCAATAGTTACCGGATAAGTCGTCGCCATAGCTTCGAGCGAAGGATCCTGAAATATAACATAAGGAGGCAACTCCAACTTCTTGGCTATTTTTTTACGCAAATCTTTTAAGATAGCATATAAAGTAGGATCTACGGCACAAGTAGCCCCCCCTTTCATAGGAACTTCTTCCTCGACATCATCAAAATCGTTATCTTCCACGATCTTGAATGATACCGGTTTTTTCAGGAATGCATGCCCGGCTTTCGTAACTTTCAGCAACCCGTAATTTTCAATATCTTTATCCAAATATCCGGCTATCAATGCCTGTCGTATTACCGCACTCCACGTTTTTTCCTCTTCACCTTGACCGCATCCGAACACCTCAAGATCTTCTTGATGATATGAAAGGACCTCGGTCGTCTCTTTTCCCAATAATACATCGATCACATGATCGGCTTTAAACTTTTCTTTCAGAGCTATTACAGTTTCCAGAACTGCACAAAGTAAATCTTGAGCTTCCACTTGTTTCTTAGGATTTAAACAATTGTCACAATTTCCACAGTTTTCTTCTCCGTATTCTTCCCCGAAATAATGCAACAACAATTTTCTCCGGCACACCGACGATTCGGCATAAGCTGCAGTCTCGAGCAATAACTGCTTTCCGATTTCCTGTTCAGCTATAGGCTTCCCCTGCATAAATTTCTCCAATTTCTGCAGATCTTTGTTTATATAAAACGTTATACACTGACCCTCACCGCCATCTCTCCCGGCACGTCCGGTTTCCTGATAATATCCTTCAAGGCTTTTCGGAATATCATAATGGATGACGAAACGAACATCGGGTTTATCAATTCCCATGCCGAATGCAATAGTGGCGACTATAACATCGACTTTCTCAAGCAAAAAAGCATCCTGATTCTGAGTACGGGTAGCTGAATCCATGCCGGCGTGATACGGAAGAGCATTTATACCGTTCACTTTCAATGTTTCGGCAAGTTCTTCAACTTTTTTACGACTCAGGCAATAAATAATCCCCGATTTACCTGATTGGGATTTGATATACTTGATAATATCTCGATCAATATTTTGCGTTTTGGGACGCACTTCATAATAAAGATTAGGACGATTAAAAGAAGACTTAAAAACTTCTGCGTCAATCATCCCAAGATTTTTCTGGATATCGTGTTGTACCTTAGGTGTTGCTGTCGCCGTAAGGGCAATCAACGGATGAGAACCTATTTCATTAATTATAGGACGGATACGCCGGTATTCAGGTCTGAAGTCATGCCCCCATTCCGAAATACAATGCGCTTCATCCACAGCATAAAATGATATTTTTACTTGTTTAAGAAATTCTATATTTTCTTCTTTGGTAAGAGATTCGGGGGCTACGTACAATAACTTGGTACGACCCGCCATGATATCATCTTTTACCTGATCTATCGCAGCTTTATTCAAAGACGAGTTTATAAAGTGTGCCACACCGTCTTCCTCACTAAAATTACGCATTGCGTCCACCTGATTTTTCATCAAAGCGATAAGGGGCGATATGACAATAGCCGTGCCATCGAGCAATAACGATGGTAACTGATAACATAAAGACTTTCCTCCACCCGTAGGCATCAGCACAAATGTATCTTTACCATCAAGCAAATTCCGAATTATAGCCTCTTGGTTTCCCTTAAAGGTGTCAAATCCGAAATTTTTCTTTAACTCTTCTACCAAATTTGTTCTTGTTGTCATATAATGTAATGATTAACAGTAAGAAGACAATCATAATTTTCCCATTAAGAGAAAGCGCGTAAACAAATTTATAAACAAGTCTGCAAAATAACCAATTTATTTGAATCTTTTTTAATGCAAAGCATGCATATTCGCCTTTTTCAGCTTTTCCTCTGCATACTTTCGGGTAATATGCAACGTTTTTTCATCGGACGAAGGCATATCAAACATTGCATCCATCATAATCGTTTCCGCAATAGAGCGCAATCCTCTAGCACCCAATTTAAATTCGATCGCTTTTTCCACAATATAATCCACGGCATTCAATTCGTTCTGCAGCAGAATGATATCGCCGCGCTCGAAGTGCGAAAGCGTTTCATCCGCAAATTCCGGCGTGATTCTCGCGTTTGAACCGGGATATATAAAAATCGAATTATCGCCGTGTGCGCTCACCTGAATAATCGCATGACCGTTTTTCCCGTCCACACGCTTGACTCCCGACACGTCCACGCCGCTGCTTTTCAGTAGTTCCAACAGCAAATCGCCGTCCTCGCCGATACAACCGGCATGGCAGACCTCGCCTCCGGCTCTTGCAAGAGCGATGGACTGATTCAATCCTTTTCCGCCCGGAAAAACATTCATTTTATCACTGGTTTCGGTTTCGCCTACCGCAACGATATGATCCATGGAATAGACGATATCGATATTGCATGAGCCAAAATTGAGTATTTTCACTAAAATTACACGCCTTTTATTTGTTCTTTA
>OLGD01004746.1_pt1 | contig 10757 bp, 10 predicted proteins | sample 1605311 | NCBI WGS metagenome assembly OLGD01 (sample SAMEA3888917, study PRJEB22519) | human gut metagenome | biome: human gut; feature: human-associated habitat; material: faeces | place: Denmark | collected 2010 | reverse complement strand
CGTAGATGTCTTAGTAGACGGTCAATATGTAGATGCACTACACAATCCAACATTAGAATGGAGAGGCTCTTCTAACCAAAGAGTAATAAACGTACCAGAAAGCTTAAAAGAAAACAAAACAGTATTAAGAAAAATCGCCCAATAGGGACGCCCCTTTTTGGGCGAAAAATTAAATTTGATATATGTAGCTAAAAAGTCATTCGTATGAATGGCTTTTTCTATATACCCCTCTATTTACAAATACCATACTGGGGTATATAATAGCGTTTGAAAGTTGAGAAAGGGAGTGATGAAATTATAGAAGATAAAAATTGTTGTCATAAACAAACTCATCGTACAAAGGAAGAAAAAAAGATTGTGAATGATAGACTGAATAGAATTGAAGGGCAAATAAAAGGGATAAAAAAGATGATAGATGAAGATAGATATTGCAATGATGTGTTAATTCAACTATCGGCAGTAGAAAATTCTATAAGAAGCTTGTCAAATCACATATTAGAAAATCATTTATATACTTGTGTAAGTGATGATTTAGAAAAAGGAAACTTGGAGATTATAGATGAGCTAACGAGTTTATTTAAAAGGTTTAACAAATAAATTGCCAATAATTGGACAAATTAATAAATATAGGGAGGAAATTTAAAATGAAAGAAATTAATTTAAAAGTAGAAGGAATGATGTGCACAGGATGTGAAAACAGAATTCAAAATGCAGTAAAAAATATGAATGGAATAAAGAGTGTAAAGGCAGACCATACGACTGGAACTGTAAAGATTGAAGCAGAAGATGGAATAGAAGAATCAAAAATAAAAGAAAAAATTGAAAATATAGGATTTGATGTAAAATAGAAGAGGTGAAGTTTTTTGAAAAAGGTTGTTCTTTCTATAGATGGGATGACGTGCAGTGCGTGTTCTAACGGATTGGAGAAATATTTAAATAAACAAAATGGAATTAAAAGTGCAACAGTAAATCTTGTAATGGCAAATGCCTTAATTGAATATGATGAAAATATTTTAAACTTGGAAACTCTTGAAAAATTTGTTGAAGAAGCGGGATTTAAGAGCTTAGGCATTTATAATGAAAATAGTGAAAAGAAACAAAATAAAAATGAAAAAGTTAAATTTATAATATTTTCTGTTTTAGCAGTGGCTCTTATGTATATTTCTATGGGTCACATGATTGGACTTCCAAACTTTTCGTTTTTAGATATGCACATGCATCCTTTAATTTATGCTGGAACTTTGATTGCACTAACGATTGCTTTCGTTGTGTATGGATTTGATATTATTAAAAGTGGCTTTAAAAATTTAATTCATAAGGCTCCAAACATGGATACACTTGTTGCAATGGGTGTTATTACAAGCATTTTGTATAGTATTTATGGAATGTACATGATTGCAAAAGGACATCATGAATATGTAGAAAATTTATATTTTGAGTCTGCTGCAATAGTAATATTTTTCATCAAATTAGGAAGATATATTGACGGAATTAGCAAGGATAAGACGAAAGAAGCAATTCAGAAATTAGTACAAATAACACCTAAAGAAGCGGTTATTAAAGTAAACGGAGAAGAAAAAAAGGTTACAATAGATGAAATAAAAAAAGGTGATATCGTCGTAAGCAAACCTGGTGAAAAGATTGCGGTTGATGGAGAAATAATAACAGGAAAGGCACATCTTGACGAATCTTTTATTACTGGAGAAAGCAAGCCTACAAGTAAAGCAGAAGGAAGCAAAGTAATAGCCGGAAGTATAAATTATGATGGATATATTGAATATGAAGCCGAAAAAATCGGAAAAGAATCGACTATTTCTGAAATTGTAAGACTCGTAATAGAGGCTACTAACACTAAAGCTCCGATTGCAAAAGTGGCTGATACTGTAAGTGGGTATTTTGTGCCAGCAGTTATACTAATTGCAATAATTACTTTTATTGCATATCTAATTTTAGGAAACACTGTTGCCACAGCAATAAATGCTTTTGTAACGATATTGGTTGTGGCATGTCCTTGCAGTTTAGGTTTAGCAACTCCATTAGCAATCGTTGTATCTGAAGGCGTGTGTGCCAATAATGGAATATTAGTAAAGAAGAGTGAAATATTAGAAAATGCCGAAAAGACTACGACAGTTGTGTTTGATAAAACAGGAACATTAACATATGGTAAGCTAAAAATAGCCAAAATAATAAATTATAGCAAAATGCAAGAAAAAGAACTTATGCAAATAGTTGGAAGCTTGGAGAAAAAGTCGACACATCCAATAGGAAAGGCTTTTGAAGATTACTTAAACGAAAATAAAATTGAAACACTCGATGTAAAAGATTTTAAAGATGTAAGTGGCTATGGAATAATTGGAAAGATAGCTGAAAACGATGTAATATTAGGCAATTCAAAAATATTAGAAAAATATGATATAACAAATAGTCATAAACAAGACGAAGAAAAGCTTGCAAAAGAAGGAAATAGCATAATTTATGTTGTGATAAACAATGAAATTTCAGCAATTATCGGTGTAAACGATATTGTAAGAGAAAATTCAAAAGAAGTAATAAGTAAACTGAATAAAAATAAAATAGAGACTGTAATGCTAACAGGAGATAACACACAAACAGCCGAAAAAATTGCTAAAGAAATAGGCATAACTACAGTGATATCAAATGTTACGCCACGTGAAAAAACGGAGGTAGTAAAAAAACTGAAAACAGAAGGCAAATATGTTATGATGTGTGGAGATGGAATAAACGACAGTCCAGCACTCGCAAGCAGTAACATAGGTGTTAGTGTAAATAGTGGAACAGATATAGCAATGGATTCGTCTGACGTAATATTAACCAGAAATGATTTGAACAGCATACTAAATCTAATAAACATCAGTAAAAAAACAATAAGAAACATAAAACAAAATCTATTTTGGGCATTCTTCTATAATAGCTTAATGATACCAATTGCAATGGGATTGTTCAGTAAATGGGGAGTAACAATAAACCCTATGATAGCAAGTTTTGCAATGGTAATAAGCAGTTTAACAGTAACACTAAACGCACTAAGATTAAAAAGGCTGGCAAAATAATACGTTAATAGCATATAAAATCAAATTAGGAATGATATTTATAAAATGAATTCGAATTATTAGACAACAAGTTTATAATTTGAATTCATTTTTTATATTTTAAATAAAAAACATTGACACTTAATGGGAAGAATGATATTTTATAACTGGTGTAAATACAAAGGAGAAAAAGATGGGAGCAAAATTTACAGAATGTTTTTTAGGAATAATTTTTACATTAATATGCATTCTTTTGTAATCATATGTTATGCAAGAGACAATAATGGAGAAGAAAGAACATTCAAAAGTGAAAACATTTGGCTTAATCCAGAACGTATAATTGAAAGAAATCATATTGATATTTTACCAGTATATATTGATCCTAAAAATCCTAAAAGATATTATGTGTCAATAGAAAAAATTGAAAATTATAGAAAAAAATAGTTAACAAAAATAAATCTGTCGATATGTTATTTCAGTGAGTATTGAAGGGGCAAAGCAAATTTATGATGGAAGATAATTTATATAATTAAGGAGGAATTTACATGAAAAAGTCGTATATTATTATAGGAGTGGTTGTAATTGTAATGCTTGCTGCAATAGGAATTTATGCAGTTATAAACAGCAATTCTCAAAGCAAAAAACAATTGGAAGAAAATTCAACAAATATAGAAGGAACAACTAATACAGAAAATTCTACAAAGGAGAATAACACAGAGAATAAAGACGAATATATACAAAATAATCAAATAAGCAATGAAAGTGAGGAAAATAATATGTATAGTACAGGAAAACATCATGCTGAAATAGTTGTAAAAAACTATGGAACAATAGCACTAGAATTGGATGCAGATGTTGCACCAATTACAGTAGAAAATTTTGCTAATTTAGTAAATGAGGGATTTTATAATGGATTAACTTTCCATAGAATTATATCAGGATTTATGATTCAAGGAGGAGACCCTCTTGGAAATGGAACTGGAGGAAGTAGTAAAACTATAAAAGGTGAATTTGCTTCTAATGGAGTAAAAAATTCAATTTCTCATGTAAGAGGAACTATTTCAATGGCAAGATCTTCTATGCCAAACAGTGCAAGTTCACAATTCTTTATAGTTCATCAGGATAGCACATTCTTAGACGGAAAATATGCTGCATTTGGAACTGTTACAAGCGGAATGGAAGTTGTTGATAAAATTTGCGCAGACACAGCTGTTGAAGATGATAATGGAACTGTTGCAAAAAATAATCAACCAGTAATTGAAAAAATAACAATAATAGATTAAAAGAGGATAAATTGTATGAACGAAGAAAATGCTCAAGTTATTTATGATTTACTTGATAGAATTAAGGTAACTGATGAAAATAGAGACAGAATGGAAAAAATCAGAAAATTCCTTAGTGAAAGTAAGTTTCAAGAGGCTTTAGATGAATTACAAATATTGCAAATGTCTGGGAATGTAGAATATGAGGATTATGCAGAGGTCAAGGAAAAGGAAAGAAAGATAAAAGAGAGAAAACAAGAAGAAGGTCTAGGATATCCTGTTGAATTAGCCGATACTGAACTTGAAAAGAGATATATTGGTTTGCTTTTAAATGATGTAAAACAGATTTCTGCATATTATTTCTTGCATAAAGATTGTCTATTCTTAGATGAACAGCTATTAGATGTATATAAAACAGTATTGTTTACAGATGGTGAAAAGTATGCACCAGAAATTGCGAAAGAAGGATTTAATTTTGCCAGAACAACTGATGAACTAATAGAATTCAAATATCAAATTCAAGTTGATTATGAAAATTCTAAATTCAAAATGGAAAAGACGTATACTGAGCTTAAAAAATTATTTACACTTAGAAGATGCTGTAGAGAAAATCCTGTAAAACATATACAAAAAGAGATTGCAGACATAAGAAATTACGAATTATATGATAAAATGACTGTTGAAGAAGTTGAAGGAGCTGTTGAACAGGTTACCGCAACAGAAAAATTTAAAAGGTCAGTTTTAAATGATGATTTAACTGGATTTTTGGTAAGAGGTGATAATACTTTAACAAATGGTTTATCAATTCCATTTAAAATTTTATCTAGTGTGTTCAAAGGAATAAGACAAGGTGAAACAATGGCTTTTGCAATGCCATCAAACTCTGGTAAGAGTAGATTTACAATTAACTTGGCAGCATATATTGCCTTGATACATAAAAAGAAAGTTTTATTAATTTCTAATGAGATGTCAGAAGAAAAGATGAAACTATGTCTAATAACAACAATAATAAATAACCCAGAAATACAAGAGCTACACGGTCAACACCTACATAAAACAGAAGGAGAGTTACTAGAGTTCAAGTTTAGACCAGATGACCCTACAGCTGTTAGAGTAGATGAAAACGGATATGTTGTTAAAGAAGAAGATGAATCACAGGCTGAATTTGCAAGAAGACTTTCAAAAATATCAACAGAATTTACACAAACAATAAAAGTAACAAATTGGTTTAATAAACAGATAGAAAATTCTATATATTTTATAAATATAACAGATCATACGAATGATGAGTTAAAAAAGGTAATAATGAACTATTATTATAAAGAACATGTTGAATATGTATTTTATGATACACTTAAAACAGATATTGATAATATTGGAAATGGGGAAGAGTTAAAGAAAACGGCAACAATATTATCGAACTTAGCACAGAATTTTAATATGTTTATCGGCTCTACTTTACAACTTGCAGAAACAGTAACTGACCCAATTAACTTAAACATAAACGATTTAGCCGTTAGTAGAACGGTAAAGGAAGTATTAGATACACTTTGTTTATTTAAACAAATATACAAAGAAAATTATAAAAATTATGAATATTCATTAAATGAGGTAGACGATAAATTCTTTAATTTAAAGGATTACGATGACCCTGATGAAAGATACTATGCGTGCGTGGTTGACAAAAACAGAGCAGGTGCTAAACCTAAAGTATTATTCAATCTAAATTTAGCATATAATAGATGGGTAGAGCTTGGATATTTACGATTAAAAGATGCAGAATAATTTTTAACTTCGCCCAAAAGGGACGCCCCTTTTTGGGCGAAGTTTATTATAAAAAGTAATTAAAATTTAAATGTAAAAAGCTTAAATAATAAAGAAGAATAATTAAATGTATTTACAACTAAAGAAGGAGTGAAACAATGAAATACCAATTTGAAGTACCGGGGGAAATAGTAGGAAAGGAAAGACCAAGAGTAAATATGTATACTGGAAGAGTATATACTCCTGGAAAGACTACGAATTTTTAGTACAGCAATATTTTAAAATGAAATATCCAAGATACGAGATGCTAGAAGGAAGGCTTTCAATAAATATAATAGCTTATTTAAAAATTCCTAAAAGTACAAGTAAAGCAAAAGTAGAGGAAATGCTAGAAAATAAAATAAGTCCAACAAAGAAACCAGATGTTGATAACATAGCAAAATCTATACTTGATGCAATGAATAACTTCGTATTCAAAGATGATAATCAAGTAAGCAAAATAAGCGTAGAAAAACGTTTTGCATTAGAAGAAAAAGCAGTGATAGAAGTAGAAGAATATTAAATTGTGAATTATTTGTGAAATTAGCACTCTGTTATTGACTTTGCTAAAATAAAGAACTATAATACGTTTTAGTATTAAAAATAGTGTGAAATAATATTAAAATTTTCAGGCTATTACGAAGGGAAGGAATGAATTTTATTATGGAAAACAAGCAATTTAAAGCAGAGTCTAAAAGGTTGTTAGACCTAATGATTAATTCAATTTACACGAATAAAGAGATATTTTTAAGGGAGCTAATTTCAAATGCCAGTGATGCAATTGATAAGTTGTATTATCGTTCTCTTACGGATAAAAATGTAAAAGTTAATAAGGATGATTTATATATAAGGGTTACTCCAAACAAGGAAGCACGTACTTTAACTATTGAAGATAATGGTTGCGGTATGAGCAAAGACGAGCTTGAAGAAAACCTTGGAACTATTGCAAAGAGTGGTTCTCTTGCATTTAAGGAGGCTGCTAAGGCAAAGGAAAATGCTGAAAAAGACGATGATGTAAACATTATAGGTCAATTTGGTGTTGGTTTCTATTCTGCATTTATGGTTGCATCTAAGGTAAGAGTTGAGAGTAAATGCTATGGCGCAGAAAAAGCATATGCTTGGGAGTCAGAAGGTGCAGAAGGTTACACGATTGATGAGTGCGATAAATTAGACTTCGGAACAAAAATTATCTTAACACTAAAGGCTGATACTGATGACGAAAAATATAGTGATTTTCTTGCTGAATACAAGATTGAGGAATTAATTAGAAAATATTCTGATTACATTCGTTATCCAATCAAGATGAAAGTGGAACACGAGCATGAGGTTGAACAGCCAGAAGGAGAGAAGAAAGAGCCTAAATTCGAAAAAGTAAGACATGACGAAATTTTAAATAGCATGATTCCAATTTGGAAAAAGAATAAATCAGAAGTTTCAGATGAAGATTACAATAATTTTTATCAAGAGAAATTTGGGGATTATCAAAAGCCTCTAAAAGTAATTCGTACATCTGTTGAGGGAGACGTAAGCTATACAGCATTATTGTACATTCCTTCGCACACACCATACGACTATTACACAAAAGACTTTAAGAGAGGACTTCAATTATATTCAAATGGCGTATTAATAATGGACAAGTGTGAAGATTTACTTCCAGATTGCTATGGTTTTGTAAGAGGATTGGTAGATAGCCCAGATTTATCACTTAACATTTCAAGAGAGATGTTACAACATGATAGACAACTAAAAATAATTGCTAAGAATTTGGATAAGAAAATAAAATCAGAATTATTAGACATGTTGCATAAGAATCGTGAAGATTATGAAAAATTCTTTACAACATTTGGGACAACATTAAAATTTGGAGTTTACAATGATTTTGGATTAAATAAAGATAATCTAAAAGATTTATTAATGTTCCATTCTTCAACAGAAAATAAATTAGTAACACTTGATGAATATGTTGATAGAATGAAAGAAGGACAGGATAAAATATATTATGCATGTGGAGAAACTGTTGATAAAATAGAATTATTGCCACAGGTTGAAGCAGTAAAAGAAAAAGGCTACGAAATACTTTACTTAACAGAAAATATAGATGAATTTGTTGTACAAGTATTAATGGAGCATAAAGAAAAGAAATTTATAAATGTATGTGCAAACGATGTTGACCTAGACACAGACGAAGAAAAAGAAGCACTGAAAAAAGAAAACGAAGAAAATAAAGACATGTTCACATTAATGAAAGAAACAATAGGGGAAGGCGTACAAGAAGTAAGATTTACACACAGACTAAAAAATCATCCAGTATGCTTAACAAGTGAAGGTGCATTATCAGTCGAAATGGAAAAAGTAATAAACTCAATGCCAAACGACCAAAAAGTAAAAGCACAAACAGCATTAGAAATAAACGATTCGCACCCAATAGCTCAAAAAATAAAAGATTTATATGCAAATGATAAAGAAGAGCTAAAAAAATACACACAAGTTCTATATGCACAAGCAAGACTAATAGAAGGTTTACCAGTAGAAAATCCAACACAAATAAGTAACTTAATTTGTGAAATAATAGCAAAATAAAATTTTCGCCCAATAGGAACGCCTCTTTTTGGAGCTATAAACGATTTTTGTAGAACCATTTGAAAGTCTTGACATAAAAGAGTTTCAAGGTTTAGATAAAATCAAAAAGAGAAAGAAGTTAGTTTGATTCTATAAACTAGCTTCTTTTTGTTGATTGATTTTTATTAAGCTCTTTGGCGGTTTTATATTTTCTTAATCCTTTGTTATAGAAATTACTTTTCCAATTAACATTTATAAAATTATCGTCAAGTGAAAAGTTAAATGCAATTCTGTAAAGTAAATGCAACTTGTATGAGAAAAAGCAAGTTTTAAGCGATATATTTGCTTAAATAACTTGCTTTTTTCTCTATTTTCGTGTAAAATTAATATAGATTTCAAAAAAGTTTGCATGACTAATAAAACAAAATTGCATTAAATTTTTTTGGTGTAAAAGTAAGTGCCATTTTGTTTTGCATTTAATTTTTCAATTAATCATGTAAATGTTTTGGTTTAAGTAAGTTTAAATTATTTTAGAAGACGGGGAGTTGTTGTGACCTCGTCTTTTGCTATCTTTTGTATATTTAATTTGTGAGCAAGTTCTTCACCGTATATGAAAGAAAATATTTCATAAGGCGTTTTGCCACCTAAATTTTCTCTTGGTGTGGAATTTATATGTGAAAACATTAAATCTATTTTTTCTTGTGTTAAATGATTCCAACTTTGACCATTTGGAAGTACTTCTCTAATAAAATTGTGATTATTTTCTACATGTGGTTTCTGACTTGACTGCATTGGATCACAATAAAATATTTTTCCTCTTATTTCTCCTGTATGAATATTTACTTCAAATTGTTGCGATTTTATAAATTCTGTCCCACGGTCTGTTAATAGCACTGAAAATAATTGTTCATACTCTTTATCAGATAATATTTCTTGAAAAGAATCTAAGCTTTTTGACATTGAATCTGATGTTTTCTCTGTATGTAATATTCCAATCATAAATTCTGTATTCTCAAATATAAAAGTTTGAATATATGGACCTGTTTGATTGTTATATACCGTATCCATCTCTGTTGTTGTTATATTGGGATTCTGTACTTTATATTCTAAATAATCTGTATAAGTTCTACCGTTGTAATTTGTTGGTTCTTTTCGCTTCTTTAATTGTTTATTGAGAAGCCTTCTTCTGATTTTTCTTTTCAATGTAATATTTGTGACACCCCAATCTTTAAATAAGCCCATTTCAATATAATTGTATATTGTTTTTTCACAGAACTTTATTTCTGGATGGTTATTTAAAATTGTGTAAATTGATTGACCTTTCTTTATTAACGGACAAATAAGATGGGCTAATTCAATTAATTCAGATGTGTTCAAATTTACACCTTGTCTTGAATCTGTCAGAGTGTATTTATATTTCTTATGTGCTTCTTCTGCAAAATAAAAATATTTGTCAAGATTACAAGTTTTAAGTTTTGAACAATTATTGCAAACACCAATGTTTCTATCTCTATCTTTGCAAGAAATTGGTTGAAATATTCGACATTTATTTGTACAGATTTTGCAATTAACAAAGAATTTACAATTAAACAAATTTGATGATTTGTATATATTGTGTGGTTTCAAAATTTTATGACGATTAATTTCTCTTGCTATTGTTGATTGTGTTTTATCTAACTCATTGGCTATTTCAAACTTTCTACGTCTTTGGTTTAACATTTCTTCAATCTTATTTCTTTGACTCAATGTGAGCTGTTTTCCTTTTTCAATCAAAATATTTCTCCATTTCTACCAAAACATTTACATAATACAATTATAACAAAATTGCATTATCTTGTACATTAAGACCAAATGTAAGACTTATTGCAATTCACATTGTCAAAACTTGCTTTTACTTTTTCACTTATCTTTTATAAAATTATAACTTTAAAAGTAGTTTTTTTATTGTGAAAAATCTCTTTTTATGATAAAGTAATATAGAATAAAATTTTAGAAAGAAGTGAAGAAATGTCTTTTATTTTTAACAAAATTGATGCAAAAAATAATCTTAAAGAATTGGTAAATAGATTTAAAGTTAACTATG
>OLGD01004737.1_pt1 | contig 10769 bp, 10 predicted proteins | sample 1605311 | NCBI WGS metagenome assembly OLGD01 (sample SAMEA3888917, study PRJEB22519) | human gut metagenome | biome: human gut; feature: human-associated habitat; material: faeces | place: Denmark | collected 2010 | reverse complement strand
TACGGGCCCGGGCGGCTTCATCCGCACCGCCGCGGGCTACAATCCTCAGACAACCGCGCCCGCTGGTGCGCGAATCTCGCCGCCCGCGTAGGGCCGCCGTCCGCGTAGGGCCAACCGAGCAGGCGAGCCGAGTGGGCCTTTTTCCGGGGGGCCTGGCCCATGAAACGCTGTCAGGAAGGGGCGCGGCAACGGCCCCACCCCTTGGGCAAAGCCCGGGCCCACGCTCTACGGGCCCGGGCGGCTTCATCCGCACCGCCGCGGGCTACAATCCTCAGACAACCTCGCCCGCTGGTGCGCGAATCTCGCCGCCCGCGTAGGGCCGCCGCCCGCGTAGGGCCGCCGTCCGCGTAGGGCCGCCGTCCGCGTAGGGCCGCGTAGCACGGGGCCTAAGCGTTCAGGTAGCGGGCCAGGAATTCCTTGGTGCGGGGCAGGGAGGGGTTGGTAAAGATGGTTTCCGGGTCTCCCTGTTCAGCGATGATCCCGTTATCCATGAACACCACCTGCTTGGACACGTCCCGGGCAAAGCCCATCTCGTGGGTGACCACCAGCATGGTGAGGCCGCTTTTGGCCAGGTCCCGCATAACGGAGAGCACCTCGCCCACCATTTCCGGATCCAGTGCGGAGGTAGGCTCGTCGAAGAGGAGCACCTCCGGGCCCATGGCCAGGGCCCGGGCGATGGCCACCCGCTGCTTCTGGCCGCCGGAGATCTGCCGGGGCTTGGCGTTGATATAGGGGGCCATACCCACCTTTTCCAGGAAGGACATGGCGATCTTCCGGGCTTCCTCCTTGGGGCGCTTAAGCACCTTCACCTGGCCCACCATGCAGTTATCCAGCACGGAAAGGTTGTTGAACAGGTTAAAGGACTGGAACACCATGCCCACCTTGGCCCGGTAGGCGGAGGCGTCCAGCTTGCCGGTAAGGATGCTCTCCCCGTGGAAGAGAATCTCCCCGCCGGAGGGGGTCTCCAAAAGGTTGATGCAGCGAAGCAGGGTACTTTTGCCGCTGCCGGACGCGCCGATGATGCAGGTCACGTCTCCCACATTCACCTGGAAATCCACGTCCTTGAGCACCTGGTTGGCGCCGAAGCTCTTGCTAAGATGCTGGATCTGTAAAATCTGTTCCGCCATGGCCTATCTCCCTCCGTCCCGAATGTCCAGATTCTGATTGCCCGTTTTGGGCCGCTTGGGATAGCTGTACAGCCCGGTGGTATGGGCCAGGGTATCGGTGGTGGACAGGTCGTAGAGCTCATAGCTGTCCGGGCCGTCCATCTTGCTTTCCCACCAGCGGAGCAGCCGGGAGCAGGTAAAGGTGAGCACAAAGTAGATCACCATGGTGATGGTGAAGGCTTCAAAATAGGTATACAAAGCTCCAGCCACCCCCTTGGTGGCGAAGAAAAGCTCCACAGTACCGATAACGCTCAACACGCAGGTATCCTTGATGTTGATAATCAGGTTGTTGCCGATCTGGGGCATGATGTTCCGGAGAGCCTGGGGCAGGATGACGCTGGTCATGGTCTGGACATGGTTCATACCGATGGCCTTGGCGCCTTCGGTCTGTCCCGGGTCGATTGAAAGAATGCCGCCCCGGACGGTTTCCGCCATATAGGCGCCGGTGTTGACGGAGACGATAAGGAAAGCAGCTTCCCACATGCCCAGGTTGATGCCAAACAAAGCAGCCATGCCGTAATAGATGAACATGGCCTGGACCATCATGGGGGTGCCTCTAAAGATCTCCACATAAGCGTTGAGAAGGAAGCGGACAATGCCCATGAGGGTCCAATGAAGGGGCCGTTTTTTCCGGTCTGTGGGGATGGTCTGAACCACGCCCACGGCGAAGCCGATGATGCAGCCCACAAAGGTGGACACCAGGGCGATGGCCATGGTGACCCCCGCGCCCCGTAAAAAGCTGGGGCCGTATTGCTGGAGCAGGTAGAGGACCCGCTCCCAGAAGTTCATATTTTGCACGGTGGTTTCTCCTTAAAAGCCGGGCAAAGCCGTCCGTACAAACGGGCGGCTTTGCAAAGGGGGGATACGGGGTTACTCGCTCAGGGGCTGCACGGCGATGGCCTGGTTCATCATTTCGGTGAAGTCGTCCACGGTCATCTCAGCCAGCACGCCGTTGATGGCGTCCAGCAGCTCGGTGTTGCCCTTCTGGAGGGAGATGCCGATGTTGATCTCCTCCTCGGACACCTGGAAATCGTCGGAGCTACCGGCAAAGTCCAGCAGGGTGAAGTTGGGATAGGCGATGCAGGCGGCCATGGCGGTGGGCATATCGGTGACCACCAGGTCGCAGCGGCCGCTATTGAGGGCCACCAGCATGGCGGGGGCGCTCTCCTGGGCGGGGAGGATCTCCGCATCCGGGATCTGGGGCAGGCACACATCGTACCAGACGGTATTGATCTGGCTGGTGCAAACCGCGCCTGCCAGGTCCTGCACGCCCTTAGCGGAAGCAAAGGCGCTATCCGAAGGGGTCAGGGCCACGATGGAAGCATAGTAGTAGGGGGTGGTGAAGTCCACCATTTCCATCCGGTCGCTGGTGATGGACTGGCCCGCGATGACGCAATCCACGGTGCCGCTCTGGACGGCGGGCACCAGGGAATCCCAATCCAGCTTCACGATCTCCAGCTCCACGCCCAGGGCCTCTGCGATATGCTGGGCCATCATAACATCGTAGCCATAGGCATAGTCGGGGCTGTCCTTGATCTGGGTGGCGCCGTTGTCGCCGGTGGGCTGGGTCCAGTTATAGGGGGCATAGGCGCACTCCATGGCAACGGAGAGGACGCCGTCCTCCAGGCTGCCCAGGGTGGCAGGGTCGGTGGCGGGCTGATCCGGATCCGCGTCAGCGGGCGCTTCGTCGGCGGGGGCCTCAGCGGCGGGAGCGTCGGCGGCAGGGGTCTCCTCCTGGGCGGGCTGGGAGCAGGCCGCCAGGGACAGGGCCAATACAAGGGCCAGCAAAATGGCTAGGGTTCTACGCATGATGTTTTCCTCCAATGTGATAAAATGTGGCGGGGATTTTCCCCAAAATCAAATGGCGGCTGGAGCATCACTCCAGCCGCGCACCTTTTTTCGGAAACCTTTGGCCCTGAATGATAGCACTCCACAGATACCCTGTGACAGTCGGCGGGATATTTTCCCGTCGCCCAGCGCCCAGGCCCCGCAGCGGCCTTTGCGCTTCGGCAACCTCCCCTTTCTCGCCGGTTCTCCGCCCCTGCGGGGGCTCCCCGGGATACTCCTGTCGGCTGCGCCTCTACCCAGTCGGTCATTCAATTGTTTGCTATGATAAAACCTTTATGCGCCTTTGTCAACAGTTTTTTTCCTGTTTCCAAATTTTTTATCCTACCACTACAAATTCTACCTCCGGCAACCGCCGCTGAAGCCTGGCAATCAGGCTGTCCTTGGGCTGGCTGCCGCTGCTGCCGGCGCCCAGCACCATCACGTGGATGCCGTGGCTGACGGCGTATTCCACCAGGGCGTTCTCCACATCCTTGGCCCGGAGCAGGTCCAGCTGCGCCCCTGCCAGCTGGGCCGCGGTAAACAGGTATTCGATGGCGTCCCCCTCAAAGGGCGTGCCCATAAAGTTATGCCCCGTCTGCACGCAGTGCACCACGTGCAACACCCCTTGGCCTGCCGCCCGTTCCACCCCTTTGGCGATCAGCTTGTCGCAGCTTTTCTGGGTGGTGACGCAGACCATGATCTCAATCCCGTTGCTGGTTTCGAATTCGTTCCTCATCTTGGATGGCGTCCTTTATCTTGTTGGGCAGCTGGGGCGAACGAGCGGTACATAGGGCTTCTACCGCAAGGGCCGGGGTGGGGGCCGCCTGGTAGATATCCCGGCAGGGGGGCGCGGTAAAGTCCTGGGCAATGCAGGTATCCAGCTGGGCCAGCAGCTGGTCGTAATAGCCGTCGGTATTGAGCAGCACCACCGGCGCCTGCAAATACCCCAATTGGTTCAGGGTAATGACCTCCAGCAGCTCCTCCAGGGTGCCAAAGCCCCCGGGCAGCGCCAGAAACCCAAAGCTCAGGGCCTCCATCTTGGCCTTACGGGTATGCATATCCGGCGTGACGATCAATTGGTCGCAATGGGGATAGGCGATGCCCGGCTGGTTCAGCTTCTCCGGGATCACCCCGATCAGCCGGCCGCCCGCGCTCTTTACACCCCGGGCCGCCGCGCCCATCAGGCCGGTGTTTCCGCCGCCGAATACCATGCCCAGGCCCCGCTCCGCCAGAAGGGCCCCGGCCGCAAAGGCTGCGTCCAGATATCCCTTTGCCACGTTGGGACAGGACGCGCCGAAGATACACGCATATCGCATTGGGATATACCCCCTTCCCGTCTGTTTCTCTTTTCAGTATATCATTCCCTGGCCCAATAAAAAACCATATTTTTGCATTTCCCCGGCCGGGGCTGGGCCGGCGCCCGTCCCCGGCGGCGGTCCGCGCCCCAAGGCCCCCGGGGGGGCGGCGGCGTTTGCCTGGGCTGCGCCCAGGCAAACTGGGCGCCGTGCCAGGGCCCGGCGCCCGGGTGGGCTGCGCCCACCCGCCGCCCCCCCGGGGGCCTTGGGGCTATTCCACCCGGGCCACGATCACGCTCATATCGTCCGCCGGGCTGCGCTCCAGCGCCCGGCGCAGCAGGGCGTCCGCCCCGTCCTGGGGGGTGTTGGCGCCCCCTACCTCCTCGATGATGGCGGCCAACAGCTCCTGGCCCAGGGCGTCCCCCAGGCCGTCGGTCATCATCACCACCGCGTCCCCCCGCATGAGCTGGGCGTCCTGGGGGCATACCGGGGCGGCCTCCGGCAGGATGCCCACGGGCAGGGTCTCCGCATGGATGGTATAGACCCGCCCCTTGCGTAGGATATAGCTGGGGGGCGCCCCCTGCTTGAGGAACCGGGCCCGGCAGGTGGAAAGATCCAACAAAAGCACATCCAGGGTGGCATACATATCCTCCTGGCATTTGAGCATCAGCAGCTGGTTGACGCATTCCAGGGCGGCGCTTTCCTCCACCCCGATGCTCAATAGGTCCCCCAAGAGGGCCACTGCCGCCGCGCTTTCCCGGTGGGCCAGTTCCCCGCTGCCCATGCCGTCGGAAAGCAGCAGCAGCCGCAGGTTATCCACTTCCCGCCAGGCCATGCTGTCCCCGGTCTGGTCGCTTTGGGTTTTGGGGCAAGCAGCGGCGCCCAGGGAAAGGGTAAAGGCAGGGGGGAGGGGTTCCCGGTTGGCGCTCAATTCCTCCAGGGCCTTCCCCATGCTGCGCAGCTGCCGTCCGGCAAAGCGTTCCCCTTGGCTTTGGCCGCTAGTTTCCAGCAGCTCCGCCACCCGCTCCATCACCTGGGCCGCGTCCCGGACCCGGCGGCGGCATTGGGCCAGTTGCTTGCCCGCTTCCCCCTGGGCGGTGCCCTGTAGGCTTTTGCGTAGCAGGCGGGTGGCGGCGCCTGGCAGCAGCAGATACCCGCCCGCCCCCAGGGCGGCGTAAAAGAGCATGTTTTCACCGCCGGGGATATAGAGGCCGCACAGTCCGCCGCTCAGGAGGAACAAGCCCGACACCAGCAGCCGGTTACGCCAGGCAGGGGCGGCGCACAGGGTACATAATACCAAACTGCCTACAAAGGGCAGGGAAGCGCCACCCAGCATGGCGCCGGCCCCAACGAAGGCGGCGGCGGCGATGGCCATAAGCCCGGCGGCCCCGGCCCCCCATACCGCGGCAAAGCAGGCGATGGCGCAGCCTAAATATATGCCCTGGTAGCCGATGGCCATCCCCGCCATGGCGGCCATGGCCATGAGCCCGGCCAACCCCCACAAGCCGCCTGGGTCCGGGGGGCGGCGCTGGGAAAGCTGGGCCAGGGCTTGGGCGCCCCGCTGGACCAGGGGGGCGCATAACAGGGATAAGGACGCCTGGGCCAGGCCCAGCATACAGCTGTCTACGGATTCAAAATAAAAAAAGGGTAGGGTCAATAGATGTGCAGCCGCCAGCAGGAGCAGCTTGTCCGGCCGTTGGGCGTCCCCCCGCCATAGGAGCCAAAGCATCCCCAGGGCCCCGTATAGGAAATAGGCTGTGGCCGCCCCATAGCGGCCCAGGAACAGGCTGCCTGCCAGGCCGCCCACCAGGGCAGGCCAGGGAGCATAGCCTGCCATCCACAGGCCGCAGGCGCCGGTGGCGCAAAAGGGGGACAGCCGGCCTGTCCCATCCCCGGCAAAGGACAACAACGCCCCCATCAACAGGCTCAGCAGCCCTGCCCGATCCCGGGCCAGGGCGGTCAGCATCCCCCCGACGCTTACCATCCTCCGTTTGCCTACCAGCCGCACCGTCCCACCCCCCATCGTCCTGCTGCCTTGGGGTAAGGCCGGCGTGCGCCATGGCCAACCCCTCCCGATCGCAGCGCGGTTATAGGCATAAGCCTAAGGGAAATCCCCTGCAAAAAGGGTCGCTTCACAGGCGAGAACCCTGGCGAAGCCTGTGGGAAAACCGTATGCCTCCGGATTGCGAAACTGCGGCAAATATGCTATTGTATTAGGGAGTACAGCCATCAATAAAGGAGTGCAATCATATGCAGAATGTTTACGATACCCTGGCGGAACGGGGCTTTTTGAAGCAATGCTCCCATCCCGAGGAGCTGCGGGAGCTTTTGGGCCGGGAAAAGGTCACTTTTTACATTGGCTTTGACCCCACCGCAGACAGCCTCCATATTGGCCATTACGTGGCCCTGATGACCATGGCCCATATGCAGCGGGCAGGCCACCGGCCCATCGTGCTGCTGGGAGGCGGTACCGCCATGATCGGGGACCCTTCCGGCAAAAGCGATATGCGGCGCATGATGACCAACGAGGAGATCGACCATAACGCCAGCTGCTTCCAAAAGCAGATGGCCCGGCTCATCGATTTTTCCGAAGGCAAGGCCATTGTGGCCAACAACGCCAATTGGCTGCGGTCGTTGAACTATCTCTCCTTTATGCGGGATATCGGGGTGCATTTCTCCGTAAACCGGATGCTAACATTCGAGTGCTATAAGCAGCGGATGGAGCGGGGGCTAACATTCTTTGAATTGGGCTATATGCTGATGCAGAGCTACGACTTCCTGGTGCTGAACCGGGAGTATGGCTGCGTCCTCCAAATGGGCGGGGACGACCAGTGGAGCAACATGCTGGGGGGCGTGGACCTGATCCGGCGCAAGGAGCAAAAGCCCGCCTATTGCCTGACCACCGCCCTGCTTACCACCAGCGAGGGCAAAAAGATGGGCAAAACCGAAAAGGGCGCCCTATGGCTGGATAAGGAAAAATGCAGCCCTTACGATTTCTATCAATATTGGCGGAACGTGGACGATGCGGATGTGGAAAAATGCCTGTCCCTGTTGACCTTCCTGCCCATGGAGGAGATCCGCGCCATGTGCGCCCAGGGGGGCGCGGCCCTGAACCAGGCCAAGGTGACCCTGGCCTACACCCTGACGGCCCAGGTCCATGGCGCCGAGGAAGCGGACAAGGCCAAGCAGGCGGCGGAAGCCCTCTTTGGCGGCGGCGGGGATCTGAGCCATATGCCCACCCTGGCCCTGAGCCAGCAGCAGATAGACGAAACCGGCCTGCGGGTCACGGACCTGCTGGTGCTGGGGAACCTTTGCAAGAGCAAGTCCGACGCCCGGCGCATGATCGAAAGCGGGGCCGTATTCGCCGGCGACGAAAAGATTACCGACGTATATGCGGTCCTGGCCGAGGACAAGCTGGCGGAAGGCATCGTCCTTAGGAAGGGCAAAAAGGGCTTTGTCCGGGTCCTCAGGGGCTAAGGGGATGGCAGGCTATCGCACCCTGGCGGCAAAGGGGGAGGCGGAACTGGTCATCCAGCGTTCCCGCTTCATCGGCCGCGGCTTTCCCGTGGAAAGCGAAGCAGCCGCCCTGGCCATCCTGGCGGATATCCGCAAAGCCCATTGGGACGCCTCCCACAATTGCTTTGCCTACCGGATCGGCCCGGACGGCGGCTACGCCCGCTATAGCGACGACGGGGAGCCCGGCGGTACCGCCGGCCTGCCCATGATGGAAGTGCTCAAAAGCCGGGGCCTTACCGACCTGTTGGTGGTGGTGACCCGGTATTTCGGCGGCATCCTGCTGGGGGCCGGCGGCCTGGTGCGGGCCTATTCCAAGTCCGCTGCCGCCGCCATCCAAGAGGCGGGGGAGGTGGCGGTGTTGCCTGCCCTGCGGTATCATATAACCATCCCTTATAACCGTTATGGCGGGTTGGAGGCCTTGCTCCGGGAGCGGGCCATGGTAGAGGCCGTGGATTTCGGCCAGGACGTCCAGGTGACCGCCCTGGTGGAAGCGGCCCAGGCCCCAGGCTTTTGCAAAGCCGTAACGGAAAAAAGCGACGGCCGCTGCACCCCCGCCCTTCTGGGGGAAGGTTGGCTCCGCCGGCCCTGTCCGCCCCGGGACTAGCCCATCAATTTTTACGATAAGGAAAGAAGTCAAGCCCATGAGAATCCGTTTTAAATCTACGCTGGGATGCCTGTTGGCCCTGCTCCTGTGCTTTGGCCTGTGGGTCCCTGCGGCCCAGGCCGCCCAGATCCAGGCCCAGTCCAGCCCCGCGGCCATGACCACCGGCGGCGAGGTCACCTTCTCCATCACCATCACCAACGATGGGGAGGCCGTAATGGAAAACGTCCAGATCAGCAGCGCCTATTCCGGCATTGCCTTTGACGGCGTTGGCGCTTCCATTGATCCTGGGGCTGAAAAAACCTTTTCCGCCACTGTCATCATCAGCGAAGCGGCGTTGGATCAGCCCATTTCCTTTGACCTGAATTGGTTGGAAAACGGCGAGCTCCGCTCGGATTCCACTGCAATCACCATCCAGCGTCAGGCCGCCGCCGTGCTTTCCGGCTCCGTTTCCGTGGATAAGACCCAGGCCTCCCAGGGGGAGACCGTGAACATCACCTACACCCTCACCAACAGCGGTATGACCCCGGTATCCGTGGTTTCCCTAGCGGATAAGGAAATCAGCAGCAAGCCCATCGCCGAAAACGTGGCGGTGGACCCTGGCGCGCCCCTGGTGCTCACCTACGAATTTACCATGGGCTCCGCCACCGTCACCAGCGCCCCGGTGATCACCTATGACGACGGCCTGGGCAATACCCAGACCCTTAAGCTCAAGGAGACTACCCTGGGCATGGTGATGAACAAGCTGTCCATGGAGGTCTCCCAGGGGGAGGGCACCGTCAACGGCGTCCCCTTCTCCATCAAGCTTACCAACAACGGCAACCAGCGCATCAGCGATATCCAGGTCACCGACGAGCTGGGCAATAAGGTCAACGACGGCACCTTTGCCTTGGCGGTGGGGGAGACCCGGCAGCTTTCTTATACCGTGCTGACGGACACCGAGCGGTATGTGGTATTCCATGTATCCGGCGAGTCCGCTTCCGGTGAAAAATATGAAAACAACACCAAGAGCTTTGTGGTGCGCAAATACATCGATCCCGCCCTATTGGGCATCGATTTCTCCGCCGCGGTGCTGGAGCCCCTTAACAGCGCCGGCAGTATCACCGTGCGCTTTACCATCAACAACACCGGTTCCCTGGATATGACCGACCTGGTCATCAGCGAAAAGACCCAGGGTACCGACGAGGAGGGCAATCCCACCGATGTGCTCACCGAGATCACCCGTAAGGACGTGGTGGGCCCCGGGGAATTCTCCTCCGACCAGGTGATCTTCGTGGGCCAGCCTAGGGAACTGGTCTTCCAGCTGGATATGACCGACCCGGCGGGCAATCCCTACACCTATACCGCCCACATCACCGGGGACAGCATCGGGGTCTATGACCCGGCGGACGCCGAGGAAGCCCAGCAGGATGTGATCCAGGCCCTGGGGGTACAGATCGGCACCGGTATAAGCCGCGCTTTGAGCGTTGCCCTCATCGTTCTGGCGGTGTTGATCGTATTGGCCATCATCGCCCTGATCGTGCTGCGGCGGCTGGAGCGCAAGCAGCGCCGGGAAGCCGCCCGCCGCCGGGCCCGCCGGGAGCGGCAGCGCCAAGAATTGCTCCGGCAGCAGCAGGTGGATCAGGATACCCTTACCGGCCGGCCCTCCCAACCCCTGCGCCAGCAGGAGGATCTAGGCCAAACCCAGATCCATCGCCGCCCTCGGGATTTTGAGCCATGAGCGCCGCCCATACCATCCGTCCCGCCCGGCTGGAGGATGCGCCTGCGTTGCAGCAGATTTACGCCCATTACGTGGAGCAGACCGCCTACAGCTTTGAATACCAGCCTCCCACCCCCCAGGAATTTCAGGCCCGCATAGCGGCCACTCTACAGGCTTATCCCTATCTGGTGGCGGAGGTGGAAGGCACGCCCTTGGGCTATGCCTATGCGGGCCGGATGCGGTCCAGGGAAGCCTATGACTGGGTGGTGGAAACCACCGTTTACCTGGCCCCCCAGGCCATAGGCCAGGGCTTGGGCCGGGCCCTTTACGACGCCCTGCTCCCCCAATTGGCCAGCCAAGGGGTGCAAAAGGCCTATGCCTGTATCACCGCCAATAACACTGGCAGCATCGATTTCCATAAACATCTGGGCTTTGTGGAGGAGGGTTACTTCTTCCGTTGCGGCTATAAGATGGGCCAATGGTGGGATGTGGTCTGGCTGGCCCTGGACCTGGGCGGTTTCCCTTGCCCGCCTCCGGCGCTGCGCCCATGGAGATAGCCTAGGGCCCTACGCCCTTTCGCCGGCGGTGTGCCCAGCGTCCCCGGCGGGGGGGCGGCGGGGGCGCAAAGCGCCCTGAAATCCCCCGGCGGGGGCCGTACGGCCCCC
>OLGD01004736.1_pt1 | contig 10771 bp, 3 predicted proteins | sample 1605311 | NCBI WGS metagenome assembly OLGD01 (sample SAMEA3888917, study PRJEB22519) | human gut metagenome | biome: human gut; feature: human-associated habitat; material: faeces | place: Denmark | collected 2010 | reverse complement strand
AGAAATAAAATTAGAGATTGGGAAAGAATATAAAAAAACAGATATTAAAGAAATAACAAATGAAATATTTGATGGACGAGATGTTGTAATTCAAGATGTAGATGAGTATGGGGACACAGTTTTAATATCTACAAATAATATAACAGATGAACAAAAAACAAATTTGGTAAATAAAATAAACGAAAAATATCAAATAGCATTAGCAGCTGATTCACAAGAAATACAAACTATTCCACAAACAAGAATAATAGATATTTTAAATCATTATTTCTTGGCATTTGGAGTTTCTAGTATAATTATTTTAGTATATATGGCTATAAGATATAGAAAATTAAATGCTTTGAAGGTTATTTTCAAGACAGTATTAGCTTTAGTAGTTACAGAGGCGGTATTGTTTGCAATATTTGCAATTACACAAATACCATTTGGCAAATATACAGTAGCTCTAGTATTTATTGCATATGTCTTTGCATTAGCAGTTATTGTAAATAAATTTGAAAATAAATTAACAAAAATAAAATTAGAAGAATCAAAAACAGAAGTAAATTTAAAAGTAAATAAAGATACTTTATCAACAGTAGTAGAAAATAATGTGGAAATTAGAGCTATTTTAAAGGGAGAAAATGAAAAATATAATCTATATAAAAATCCATCTTTTGCCTTTGAATTACCACAAGAAGTTGAAAATATAAATATAAACAGTATAGATTTAATATATGAAACAGAATTAAAAGTTAGAAATTACAAAACAAATGGAAGAATAATAACTGTTGAATTAGAAGGAGAACAGACTAAATATAAAGACACAAGTGTAGAAGGAGCAATTATTGTTTTAAATTTAAATATTAATGTCAATAAAAAAGTATCAACGAGAGATACAAAAATTAGAATGGCATATAAAAATGATGATATAACAGGAACCAATGAAACATCAATAAAAATAGTAGCACCAAAAGATGTTACAGCAATTCAAAGCATAAAAGAATTAGGTGTTGAAACAGTAGGACAAGAAGATAGTAAAAAAGTAAATCTTCAAAGAGGTACAGATTCTAAAAAAGCTCAATCAGAAATCGAAGTAATAAACAATAATGAAAATGCAATAGAAAATGTAACAGTAATGGGTACATTTCCAACAAAAAGTAAGGAAAACAACATAGATATAACATTGACAAATGGAATTAACTTAGTAGAAGCAAATGGTAGTAAAATATATTATACAGAAAATGAGAGTGCAACAGAAGATTTAAAAAATTCTCAAAATCAATGGAATGAAGAACTACAAGATGCAAGTAAAGTGAAAAAATATTTAATTACAGTACCAAAAATAGATGCAGGATCTAGTGTAAAAGGAACATATGAAACTCAAATTCCAGAACAATTAGAATATAACCAAGTAGCAAAACAAGGATATAGTGTAAAATACACAAATGAGTTATCAAAATCAGAAGGAGAAATAAAAGCGACTACAATTGAACTAGAAACAGGAGTAGGACCAAAAGCAGAAACAAGATTAGTTGCAACTATGGGTGGAAAAGAATTAGAAGAAAATGCAACAGTAAAAAATGGAGAAGTAATAAGATATAAAATAGAAGTATCAAATGTAGGAAGTGAAGAACTTAAAAACGTTGTAGTTCAAGGTAATGTGCCAGAAGGAACAACATTAGTAGAACCACAAGAAAATTATGAATATACAGGTACATCTTATTATAAAGAATTAAGCAATAGAACATATCAAGACAATATAGAAGTTCTAAAAGTAGGAGAAGTTATAACAAAGGAATATGAAGTAAGAGTAAATAATAATGTAAGTTCAGGAACAAAATTATCAAATACAACAAAGATAGTATATGGTGATGTAACTAAGACATCTAATAGTAAAGAATTAGCAACTAAAAAAGGTGATATAAGAGTAACAGTAAAAAGAGTTACAGACAGAAATGTAGATTTATATGAAGCAGGAACAGTACAATATTTTGCGATTATAGAAAATATATCAAATCAAAAGCAAGACAATGTAAAAGTAAAAACTGACCTTCCTGAAACTTTAAATGTAGAAAGATTAACATTATTTACTGGAATGGAAGCAGAAGAAGTATCTTCAGATGATTTACATAGAATAGAATCAAGTAATGATTTTCAAGAAGAAACAAGAAAAATAACAGAAAATGAACTAACAAATGATTCTATAGAAAACAAAATACAATCAAAAATATTAGATTATAAAGAAGAACTTAGTGTAGGAGCATTAGAAGCAGGAGAGGCAAAAGTATTAAGTTATGATATGAGTATAAACAAAGTAAATGATGAAAATAAACAAATAAACTTTATAGTTAGAGCAATAAATGGAAAAGAAGAATATACTTCAAATTCTATAACAGATAATGTAAAACAAGTGCAAGTAGAATTAAATATGACATCAAATACAAGTAGCAAATATTTAAAGGCAGGAGATAATGTAGAATACACAATTACAGTTAAAAATAATTCTCAAGAAAATATAGAAGGATTAAACATAAAGGATGTTGTACCATCTAGCTTAAGTGTAAATAAAGTAAGTGTAAATGGAGAAGAACATCAAGAATTAAAAGGAAGAAATAATATAGAAATTCCTTGTAATATGCAAAAAGATGAACAAAAAACTATAACAATGGAAACTGCTGTTAATTATTCACAAGCAAGAATTAAAGCAGAGCCAATTACAAATGTAGCAAATGCAGAGTTATTAAGTAAAAAAGTTGCAACAACACAAGAAGTTAACCATATAATTGAAGCAAATGAAAGTGCTAATAATGAAGAAAATACAGATAATGATAATAATGACAATATTGATGAAGATAATAATATAGACAATAACAATAAGAATGACAATGATATAGCAAAAGGAACAAAAATGATAACAGGAATTGCATGGTTTGATGAAAATGCAAATGGACAAAAAGATGATAATGAAACAACTTTAAGTAATATAAAAGTACATTTATTAAACACTAAAACAAATAACCTAATAAAAGATGAAGATGGAAATACTTTAGAGGCTACAACAAATAATAATGGTGTATATGTATTAAATAACATATCTGATGGAGAATATATTGTAATATTTGATTATGATAAAACAAAATATTCATTAACGAAATATAAGGCAGAAAATGTACCTGAAACAAATAATTCAAATGTAATGTCAAATGAATTACAAATAGGAAATGAAAAAGAAAAAGTTGCATCAACAGATATAATTCAAGTAAATAATCAAAATATTTCTGATATTAATATTGGACTAATTAAATTACAAAACTTTGATTTAAAACTAGAAAAATTTGTAAGCAAGATAATAATTCAAAATTCAAAAGGAACAACATCAAAACAATATAATGATGCAACAGTTGCAAAAGCAGAATTAGATGGCAAAAAGATAAATGGAACTAATGTTATTATAGAATATAAAATAAGAGTAACAAATGTTGGAGAAATTGATGGATATGCTAGAAAAATAGTAGACTATATGCCTAATGATTTGAAATTTAGTTCTGAATTAAATAAAGATTGGTATCAATCAGGAGAAGGACTACATAATACAAGCCTAGCAAATGAAAAAATAAAGGCAGGGGAATCTAGAGAAATTACATTAACATTAACAAAGTCAATGACTGAAAATAATGTTGGTTTGATTAATAATACTGCAGAAATTGAAGAAAGCTATAATGAGCTTGGAATTGAAGATTCTAACTCAACACCAGCAAATAAGGTAAAAGGTGAAAATGATTTGGGATCAGCTGATGTAATCTTAAGTTTAAAAACAGGTGGAATAGTTTACTTAAGTATAGTAGTGGCTATTGCAGCAATTTTAGGAGTAACAGCATATGTAATAATAAGAAAAAAATCAAAAAACGGTGATAAAAAATAAGAAGGAAAGGAGGTAGAAAAATGAAAAAATTAAAAAAGTTATTAATTTGTATTATGCTAACTATACTTGTTGGATTAGGAATAAATCAAGTGTCAATGGCATATGAAGTAGGTCAAACTTTGAAGATAGGACATAATGATTATAAAGGAAGTAACAATATATTTTGTTTAGAACATAATCAGACTTTAAAAGGTAAAATGACTTATAAAATAATATCTCAAGTTATAATAAAAGGAAATAAATCAACAGATACTGAAGGAAAAACAATAGAAAATGTAGCAAATGGTAGATTAGCTGCAATCTTAACTTCTGATGAATCAAAGGAGACGAAATCTAATGCAATATGGAACTTTGCAGCAGTATGGATGGAAAATGTAGGAAAACATCACGCAGGACTTTATAGTGGATTTGCAAGTGGAGTAGCAGGAAAAGAAACAACTTTAAATCAGACAGCAACTGATTATGCAGATAGTATTGCCAATAGTATGCAAGCAAAAGACAATACAGATAAAAATAATATTAAAGTAAAAACTACTCAAAAAGATGGGAAAAAATACATAAGGGTAGGACCATTTAATTGGTCATTTGCAGGACAATTAACAGAGTTAACAATGTATGACCAGAATAATCAACCAATAGAAGGAAAACAATATAGCACATTTAATGGAATAACTGAGAACTGGATAAATGTAGAAAATATTCAATCAGGTTCAGACTTCTATATTTCAATACCACTAGATGGAAAAGTCACAAAAATCACTAAAATAACAGCAAATGCACAATATAATTTAAAAAGTGTAAAAATTTGGTTTTTAGAAGCTTCAACATCAACTTATCAAAACTTAATTATAACAGAACCAAATTCAGGTGAAGAAACAATAGCAATAGATTTTCCTTATGATATTGGAATATTAGGTGATTTAAAGGTAATAAAGGTTAATAAAGACAATAAGAAAATAAAATTAAAAAATGTTGGTTTTTACATTAAAAATGAGGACCTAAATCAATATGTTAAAAAATCTAAAAGTGGAGATATAACATATGTAGACAAAAAAGAAGATGCAACTGAATTTAAAACTAACAAAAAAGGTGAAATTTCAATTAAGAATTTAATTGTTGGTACATATGCAGCTTATGAAACAAAAAATCCAAATTATGGATATAAAATAGTAGAAGATGGAAAACAAAAAGAAGTTGTTGTAGATAAGACTTCTGAATTAGTAATGGAAAATAAGCAAGTATACATCAAACTTTCAGGATATGTATGGGAAGACTTAGTGTCAGGAAAACAATCTTATAGAAATGACCTATTTAAAGATAATAACTATGATAGTAATGATATATTACTAGACGGAATTACAGTAAGATTAAAAGACAAAACCACAGGAAAAGTAGTTATAGATGAAAAAGGCAATAAGATGGAAACTAAAACTGCAAATGGTGGAAAATATCAGTTTAAAGATGTTTTAATAGAAAAATTAAAAGACTATTACATAGAATTTGAATATGATGGATTAACATATACAAATGTTGTACCACATATTGATAAAGACAATGGTTCAAAAGCAGCAGAATCATCAAATGAAAGAAAACAATTTAACCAAAACTTTAGTGTTGTAGAAGGAACAGGAGAAACAACAGGAATAACAAGAGATGCTAATGGTAATGAAAAACATAAATTACAATATAATGTAGATAAAAAAGCATATAAATCAACACTTATAAATAATGGACAATATACTATTAAGGGAAATACAGATGAAACAAAATATAAAATTAAAGATCACTTTGAATGGGGACAAGAAGAAATAAAAAATATAAATTTAGGATTGTATAGAAGAGAGCAACCAGATATATCATTAGTAAAAGACTTAGATAATATAAAAATAACAGTAAATGGTTATAATCATGTATATCAATATGCACAAAGATTTGTAAATCAAAAAGAATATGGAAATGGATTTAATATAGGCGTAAAATATGGAAGTAAATATGGAAGCATGTCATATTCAAGAGCAATATACCAGGCAGATTATGAATATGTAAATGAGAAAGATAAGAGTAGAGAATTAAAAGTATATGTAACATATAGATTAGCAATGAGAAATGAAGCAACTAATTTAAATGTAAAAGTAAATAGTATAGCAGATTACTATGATAAGAGATATACAATAACAAAAGTAGGAACAGGAACAAATAAAGGAGATATAACAGGAGAAATTAGTCATACAGAAACAGCATATAATAATAAATATACAAAAACAATAATAAATAATGGAACACAAATAGATGCACAAAAAGAACAAAGTATATATGTACAGTTTGAATTAAATAAAGAAGCAGTACTAAATATAATAAATGATAAAACAAATTTAGATAATGTAGCAGAAATAAATTCATATTCTGTATATGACAAAACAGGAAATATATATGCAGGAATAGATACAGATTCAAACCCAGGAAGTGTAAATCCAGAAGATAAGTCAACATATCAAGATGATACAGATTCAAGTCCAGCATTAAAACTAGAAGTAGCAAATGCAAGGGTAATGACAGGAAAAGTATTCTTAGATGCAACAGATCCAAATTTAAATACAGCAAAAGTAAGACAAGGAAATGGAAAATATGACGAAAAAGAGAAAGGAATTGAAGGAGTAGAAGTAACATTAAAAGAGAATACAGGAAGTGGCAAAGAATATAAAACAAAGACAGACCAAAATGGTGATTTCAAAATAGACAATTATATTCCAGGAGATTATACTCTAACATATACATGGGGAGATAAGACATATACAGTACAAAATTATAAAGGAACAGTTTATAATGCGCAAAGAGATCAGAAAAATAAACAATGGTATAAAGTAGATGTTAATAATAGATTAACAGATGCACTTGATGATTATAAAACAAGAGAGGATATAGATAAAGAAACGGCAACAATAGTAAATAATACAAAAACTACAATAGATAAGATGAATTCTACAACACCAACAATGGGAATAGGAGTAGAATATGAATCAGTATATACAGCATCATCAGGAGATAGGTACATATATGAGATAAAAAATGTAGACTTTGGAATAGTAGAAAGAGCAAGACAAGAATTAGAATTACAAAAAAGAGTAGAAACATTTAAAGTCACATTAGCAAATGGTCAAGTAGTAACAGATGTAACAATAGATGAAAACGGAAAAATAACAGGAGAGAAAAGCCATATGACATATATGGGACCATCAGACAAAATTTATCCAAAGAATGGATTCATAAAAGTAGAGTTAGATAATGAATTAATTCAAGGAGCATTAGTAGAAGTTGGATATAAATTTACAGCAAAGAATAATAGTGAGCTTGATTATAAATCAGAACAATTCTATAAATATGGAATAGTAGATGGAAAAGTAATTACAATGACACCAGCTGAAGTAATAGATTACCTAGATAATAGTTGGGCATTTGAACAAGAAAAGAATACAGGATGGGAAGTAAAGCAAATAGATGAAATTAAAGATATAGTAAATGCAGAAGTATATGGTAATGAAGAAACAAGAGAAAAAACAATATTATATACTAATAAACTTGCAACACCAATAGAACCTGGAAAAACAAATTCTATAACATTAAATGTATCTAAAAAATTAACAACAACAGATGAAATATCTTTAGGAAATGAAACAGAAATAACAAAAATAGAAAGACCAGGAGGTTCAGTACCAAAAAATGAAACACCAGGTAATTATATACCAGGAAAAGGAAAGACAGAAGTGGATGATAGTATAGCAGAAACAGTAATTGTAACACCAAGTACAGGTGATAATAAATCAATTATTATTCCAATATCAATAGGAGTTGTAGCATTAGTAATTTTAGCTACAGGTGTAGTACTAATTAGAAAAAAAGCACTAGGAGAAAATAAAGACAATAAGTAATTATATTTTATAAATAAGTAGTAATACTAAAAAGGAAGAATCTAAGAAATTCTTCCTTTTTTATTAAAGTTGTTACTAAATAGAAACAAGACCTTCAAAATTATTTTGAAGGTCTTGTAGGAGTTCATATGAACTTTAATATGCCATCTTTAGTAAGAGTATAGTTTAAACCTATATTTTTAAGATAATCAGAAGTAATTTTAAGCATCTTACCTCTGTTCTCTCTTGAACCACGAATATTTGCTATAGTTTTTTCTTTTTCCAAGGCATCTCTAATTGCTAAAATATCTTCCATACTAATTAGTAACTCAGAGATGGACATGGATAATGAGGCTAAACTACGGTATTTGTCCTTATTATTTGGAATATAAGGATCGTTTTTGAATTCGATCGAATTCTTAGATAAAAGTAAATATTCTAAACAGTCTTTTTGCTGTTCAATAACTGCATCTAAGGATTTGATCATTTTTGTTTGCCATTTTTTTTCGTTCATAAGTATCTCTCCTTTTTCTATTTAATATTTATCATGCTTTTCTAATATAATACAAAATATTACAAAAGAAAAGAGAAGATATGCTAAATGTTAAAAAAAATTTACGAGTATACAGATTTACAATTTTCCTATATAAATATCAAATATTTATAAAAATACTTTCTATTATAAGAATATTAATACACAAAACTAAAATGTAATAAAAATGTAATCAAATATTAAATTTTTGGAATTAAATTCCATATAGTGACTTTCCCTAATAGGATATAACAAAAAGTATGTAATATAAAAAAATGCTATGTTGCATAAAAAGTTCGAGTTAAGTAAAATAAAATAAATTAATTATATATATCTAGCTATAAAAGGGGGAGAAATAAGTGATAAATAAAAACATCACTATTAGAAAAATTATAAAAAAATTAATTGTAATTATAGTCTTAGCATTAATGATGGTAAATAGTTCATTATTAATGATTATTTCTAATGCAGTAGAAGGAATAGAAAATAATCAAAATGATGAGAAAGAAATAGAACCAAAAGTAGAAATAGGACTAGAAAAATATATAAATTATGAGATACAAAATAATAAAGAATTATTACTACAAGTAGGTTTAAAGACGGGAATTGAATATAAAGAGGATGCAGATAAGAAAGAAATAAGTAAGTCAGAAGTAGAAATTCAATTACCAAAAATAGAAGAAGAATACCCTAATAAAGTAGATATAATCTCAAAAGGAAATAATGGAAATGAAGCAATAAAAACATATGAGTCAAGTTATGATAAAGAGACAGGAAAGGCAAAGATAGTAGCATTAAATAAATTAGATGAATATAGTTTGATTTGTAGCTATGGAGAAAAGGCTTATACAAGTGATGAAAAAGAGAGAAAAATAGAAATAGAAGCAAAAATGAAAGTAACACTAAATGATGGAAGCAATAAAGAGATAAGTACAGAAAATGCACAAACAGGTATATTTACAGTAACAAAAAATATATTGGGATTAATATGTGTAAATCAAGAAACAGGAAAAATATATAATGGATATATAAAATCAAACAAAGAAAATGGAACAAAATATAAAACTGAGTATCAAGAAAAACTAGGAATAAATATAAGTAAAGAAGATATATCAAATGAAACAATAATAAAACTAGAAGATAAGTTAGTAAATGAAAAAGGAGAAGAATTAGATACACAAGATATATATTTTAGTAAAACAAAGATAAATAAAAATGACGTTATAGAGTACTTAGGAGAAGAAGGATATTTAGAGATAGAAAAAGAAGATGGAACAGTAATTACAAGAGTAGATAAAAATACACAAAGTAATGAAGATGGAACAATAGAAATAACATATGAAAATGAAGAAAGAAACCTACAAATAAAAACAAGTAAGGGTAAAAAGATAGGGACTTTAGAAATAGAGAATACAAAACAAATAAAAGAAACACTAACAAATACAGAAGTAAATAAAATAAGGACAAAATATAGAGTAACATCAATAAATAAAGAAAACAAAAAAGATGAGCAAACAGGAGAAGAAAAAGAAAGCAAAACAGAAGTAATAAATTATGAAGGAACAAATGAAGTAGAAATAAATGAAGCAGAAACGAAAGTAGATTTGAAAATAGATAAACAAGAATTAACAAATAGAATGCAAAATGATGTAATACTAACTGCAACATTAGTTTCAAATGAGAATAAATATAATTTATTTAAAAATCCAACAATAGAAATAACATTACCAAATGAGGTAGAAAAGGTAATATTAGGTAATGTTTCATTGTTATATGAAAATAACTTAAGGATAAAAAATGCAGAAATTAAAGAACAAGATGGAATAAAGAAGATAAAAATAGAATTAGAAGGACAACAATTAAGTTATTTCGAAAATCAAATGATACAAGGAACAGATATTTTAATACCAGCAACAATTATATTAAAAAAGGATATACAAAGTACTAATTCTAATATTAGTTATACATATACAAATGGGTATACGGCAGTAAAATATTATTATGGTAATATACCAGTAATAATAAAACAAGATCAACCAGAAAAAAATAATAGCAACTTAAGATTAAAAGTGGAGAATTTACAAAATGAGATATATTCAACTACATTAGAAAAACATACAGAGATTACGGAAAATAATAACCTAGAAATAGAAGTGAAAGCACAGGTCCGGAAATAAATTTTTAGAAAATGGTGAGACTGTATATGAAAAACAAGTAGTTAAATATGTTATTACAGCTAAAAATAAATCTAATGAGAAAGTCACAGATATAAATATAGAAGCAAAAATTCCAGAAGGCACACTGTTTGCTACAATAAATAAAGGAACTTATTTAGCTGAGGACTATACGTATAATACACATGAAAATATCAAAAAGTATACTTCTAAAATAGAAGAATTGGAAACTAATGAAACAAAAACAGATTTTTAT
>OLGD01004730.1_pt1 | contig 10780 bp, 8 predicted proteins | sample 1605311 | NCBI WGS metagenome assembly OLGD01 (sample SAMEA3888917, study PRJEB22519) | human gut metagenome | biome: human gut; feature: human-associated habitat; material: faeces | place: Denmark | collected 2010 | reverse complement strand
GGCCACCCGCTGCTGCTGTCCGCCGGAGAGCTGGTTGGGGAACCGGCGCTCCATACCGGTCAGCTGCATCAGCTCCATGACGGCGTTGGTGCGGCGGACCACCTCATCCTGGGAGACCTTGGCCACTTTCAGACCGTAGGCCACGTTCTCCCAGATGTTCAGATGGGGGAACAGAGCGTAGCTCTGGAACACCATGGAGATGCCCCGCTTGTTGGGGGGGATCTTGGCAACATCCCGCTCACCGATAAACACGCTGCCGCTGGTGGGGTACTCAAAGCCGGAGATCATCCGCAGCGTGGTGGTTTTGCCGCAGCCGGAAGGGCCCAGCAGCGTCACCATCTCGCCGTCCTGGATGTTCAGGTTGATGTGGTCCACAGCCACGAAATCCTTGCCGGTATCCGGCTGCTGGAAGATCTTGGTGATCTCTTTTAAAACCACGCCGGAGCTCTTTTTGCCCAGCGCCGACTTTTCCATCTGCTTGCTCATTTTGTTTCCTCCGTTTTCTCGTGAATGCCTGCGCCCTTGGGCACCCTGGAGCGGGGGGCCAGCAGCAGGTTGATCAATCCGTTGAAAATGCCGATAAACACCAGCAGGATTACGACCATCATGGTGACGAAGGCCGCAGCCTGGCTGTATTTTGCCTGGTCAAAGAGCGTGTAGATCTTGCTGGTGACCAGATCCCAGCGGGGAGAGACCAGGAAGATGATGGCGCTGACGGCAGTGATGGCCTTCACGAAGGAGTACACCAGGCCGGAGAAGAAGGCGTTGCGCAGCATAGGCAGGGAGATCCGGCGGAAGGAGTAGCCGCTGCCGGCACCCAGAATGGTGGAGGCCTCTTCAATGGAGTTGTCGATCTGCAGCAGCGTGGTGGTGCCGGACTCAATCGCCACCGGCATATTCCGGAACACGAACACGATCACCAGGATGGCAGCGGTGCCGGTGAGCACCAGGAAGCCGGTGTTGAAGGCCAGGATGTAGGCGATGCCCAGCACAGTGCCGGGGACGGCGAACATCAGAACAGAGGACACCTCGATAAACCGTTTGCCGTAGTAGTCCCGCTTGGCGGTGATGTAGGCGATGACCATGCCCAGCAGGCCGCCGATCAGCGCTCCGATCAGACCCAGGATAATGGAGTTCCGCAGGCTGTCCCAGCCCTGCTGCAAGGCGCGGGTGTACTGGTCCAGGGTGAGGGTGTAGTCGTAGCCCCAGGTCTTGACGAAGGAACCAAAGACCACTGTGCCGTAGAACAGGATGATGACCGCGGCCACCACCAGGCAGACAGCGAACAGGGGCCATTTGATATGGGGCTCATCGATGAGCTTGCGGGCCTGGGTGGGCTTGCCCGTGACGGTGACGAAACTCTTTTTGTTGACCCAGTATTTGTTCAGCAGATAGGCCAGCATGGTAGGCACCAGCATCAAAAGCGCCAGCACGGAGCCCTTCTGCATGTCATAGCTGCCGGTGATGGTTTGATAGACTTCCACAGATAAGGTGGTGAAATCGCCGCCGATGGTGGCGGGATTGGAGAAGTCCTCCAGAGACTGGATGAACACCAGCAGGCAGCCGGAGATGATGCCCGGCAGGGACAGCGGAAAGGTGACCGTCCAGAAGGTGTGCCACCGGCTGGCGCCCATGTTGCAGGCGGCGTCCTCCACCGATGCGTCGATGGAGGAGAGGATGCCGGAGAGGGTCATATAGGCGATGGGGAAGAAACTCAGCACCTGCACCACGATCAGGCTGCCCATGCCGTAGACGTCGTTGTCCGTGATCTTCAGCAGCCCGTTGGTAATCAGCCCCTGCCGCCCGAACAGAAAGATGATGGACAGGCACAGAATGAAGGGCGGGGACAGGATGGGCAGGGTGGCGATGGTCTTCAGAAAGCCCTTGCAGGGGACGTTTGTGCGGGTGATGGTATAGGCGAAGATGTAGCCGATGAAGGTGGCGATCACTGCCACGATCACTCCCAGCACCATGGTGCGGCCGAACGTCTTTAAATACCGGGAGGTGGAAAAGATCTCCGCCGCGGTAGCCAGGGAGAAAGTCCCGGACGCATCGGTCAGGCTGAAGAGCAGAATCTTCACCAGGGGATAGATGACGAATAAAAGCAGGAGCACGATGACCGTAAGGATCGAGATCAGCATGATGGGCTGACGCATGATCATCTTGGATTCGTTCCGCCTTTTCAGGCGGGCGGCGCTTTTGCCGCCCGAACCAGCAGCGTTTGCCATTTGGGTTCCTCCTGTTGATTTTCAAGCGTTTGGCAAGAGGACTTCCTCCCCGCCGGGGAGGAAGTCCTGCAGGCATAGAGAGAATCTTCCGGAATTACTCCAGATTTTCAGAGCTGGCGATGTTCGCCTCGAACTGCGCGACGAACTCGTCCTTGTGCTCGGCAGCCCAGACGGCATCATAGTCGATGACGGCCACGGAGTCCAGCGTCACCAGACCCTCGGCCGGAGTGGCCTGGGAGTTGGTGGGCACCCGGAAGGAATTGTTCTCGGCATACAGGTTCTGACCCTCTGCAGAGCACATGAAGTCGATGAACTTCTTGGCGTTTTCCTGCTCGTCAGCGGGACCGCCCTTGATCAGGGCCATGGCACCCACCTCATAGCCGGTGCCGTCGGTGGGGAAGGACAGCTCGATGGGATAGCCCTCGGTGGTGGGCTGCAGACCGTCGTGAGAGAAGGTCAGGGCAATGGCCGCCTCGCCCAGGGCCACGCCGTTGGGAGCGGCGGAACCGGACTTGGTGTACTGGGACATGTTCTTGTCCAGCTCCTTCAGGTAATCCCACACGGCATCCTCACCCTTCAGCTGGATCAGCGTGGCCAGAACGGTGTAGGCGGTGCCGGAGGTGGCGGGGTGGGCCATAATGATCATATCCTGATACTTGGGATCCAGCAGGTCATCCCAGCTGGTGGGATAATCATACCCTTTGTCCGCGAACCAGTCCTTGTTGCAGGCGAAGGCGATGGCGCCCACATAGATGGGGTTCCACACGCCGTCGGGGTCCAGATAGTTCTCCGGGGTGTTGGACAGCTCGGGGGACTGATAGGCCTCCAGCAGGCCCTGGTTGGAGGCGGCGATGTAGTTGTCGGTGGAGCCGCCGAACATCAGGGAGGCCTGGGGATTGTCCTTCTCAGCAGCCACGCGGGTCAGCATCTCACCGGCGGAGAGCCGCAGAGCGTTGACCTTGATGCCGGTGGCCTCCTCAAACGCGTTGAAGTAGTAGGCCACCTCGGCCTCGGGGAATGCCGTGTAGACGGTCAGCTCGTTGCTGCCGCTGGACTCCCCACCGTCCCCTTCGGAGGAGGTGTCACTGTTGCCGCCGCCGCAGGCGGTGAGCATTCCCAGCGTCATAGCCAGGGTAAGGAGCAGCGCGAATAGACGTTTGCTCTGTTTCATAAGAGTGTCTCCTTTTCACCAATTTTAGGTTCCGGATCCTCCGGGATTTTAGGGATATTGTAGCATCTCCGGAAAAGAGTGTCAATAATTGGTAACGTTTGCACACAGGAGGAACCCCATAAGGCAAAGACAAAAATAGAAAAAATGTATTTACATAAGAGACAAAAATGGTGGCGGCGCTGGCTTTTTCCGGAAGTTTTGTTAAAAAGCGGAAGGGGAAATTGGTGAAACTATAAAATTTATGACAGCGCTTACTTTCAAACACGTGCCCTTCAAAACCGTTTCGTATCCCCGGGACCCGGCTGGACTGAAATTGCCCAAATTTTTCTCCAGGCTTTAGGCAATCAGCCGAAGATTTCCGCCAGAGTGTGGAAGATATTGACTTCTCTTCCGGCTTGTGATAAACATAAAAGAAACAATTTGGGCGCTTTGGGTTCGTCGAAATTTGTCAAGAATGCTGAGAATGGCGCCGTTCAAACAGCTTTATTTAACCATGCAACCGTTTCCGGGAATATGCGGCAACATCTGCCGCAGAGGTGACCTGCCGAAAGAGAGGGGAGAGTTGGCGGAGCCATTCCTCCCCTTTTTATTGTTTGACTGCCCGGCGCGGGGCGGAGAGAGGAGTGTGCACAGAATGATGGAAGGACTGGCATACCTGCGGGAGATGAACGTGGCCTCCGTCCTGCTGCGCCTGACTGTGGCCATGCTCTTCGGGGGCTTCATCGGACTGGAGCGGGAGCGGAAGCGCCGGCCGGCAGGCTTCCGGACCTATATGCTGGTATGCTTGGGCGCGGCGCTGACCATGCTGCTCAGTCAGTATGAGAGCTATATGGTGACCCACGCCTGGCATGAGACCGCCATGGAGATCGGCCTGCGGACGGATGTGTCCCGCTTCGGCGCCCAGGTCATCAACGGCATCGGCTTTCTGGGTGCGGGCACCATCATCGTCACCGGCAAGCAGGAGGTGAAGGGACTGACCACGGCGGCGGGCCTTTGGGCGTCCGCCTGTATGGGTCTGGCCATCGGCGCGGGATTTTACGAGTGCGTACTTTTGGGCTTCCTGCTGATCCTGCTGACCAACCGGCTGCTGCCCTTCGTGGAGGATGCCATCATCGAAAGCGCCCGGAACATGAACATCTATGTGGAATTCCAGACGCTGGACAATCTGGGGGACATCATTGCCCGCATCAAGTCTCAGGGCGGACAGATTTACGAAGTGGATCTGGACCGGGGCCGGGAGGAGCGGTCCAAGAATCCCAGCGCGGTGTTCTCCATTCGGCTGCCCGGCAGGCACTACCACGTCCGGGTCCTGGCGGCGATCTCCGAGTTGGAGAGCGTCTACACCATTGATGAAATCTGAGGGAGGTGCGGAGATTGCTGCCGATTTTTGACGGTGTGCGGGATGTGACCGTGCTGTCCACCACGCTGCGGATGCTGCTGGCGGTGGTGTGCGGCGGTCTCATCGGGCTGGAGCGGGAGTACAAGCGCCGGCCGGCGGGGTTCCGCACCCATATCCTGATCTGCCTGGGGGCGGCCATGACGACCCTCACCAGCCAGTTCCTTTATTTGAACCTCCATTACTACACGGACATGGCCCGGCTGGGAGCCCAGGTGGTGGCGGGCATTGGCTTCATCGGCGCAGGCGCCATCATCGTCACCCGGCGCCGCCGGGTGAAGGGGCTCACTACGGCGGCGGGCCTCTGGGCGGCGGCCATTGTGGGCCTGTGCCTGGGCGGCGGGTTCTACGAGGGCGGCATCTTCGCCACGGCGCTGATTCTGGCGGCGGAGATGTTCCTGTCCAAGCTGGAGTACCGGATGCTGGACAACGCCCCGGAGGTGAACCTCTATATGGAGTACAGTAACAAGACCTGCCTGGACAATGTGCTGCGGCTGTTCCGGGATTTGAACCTGAAGGTGCTGAACATGGAGATTACCCGCTCTACGGAGACGGAGACGCACAATGCCTGCGCCCTCTTTACCCTGCGGCTGAACAAGCGGTGCCGGGTGGAGCAGCTGATCCCCAAGATGAACGCCACGGAGGGCGTGGTGTCGGTAGAGGAGTTGTAACAGCGGCGCAAGCCGGAAGAATAGGAGAGAGACTATGAAAAAAACGTATGACGTACTGGTGATCGGCCCGGTGTCCCTGGATCACAACATCGACTATCAGGGCAACGAACGCAAGGAGGTGGGCGGCGCCGTGGTGGCCTCCGGCTTTGCGGCTGCCAAAAGCGGCAACCGCACCGCCGTGTTTACCAAGCTGAATCCCGCGGATGCGGATGTGGAGGAGCGGTTCGCCGGGTCCGGTGCGGATGTGTACTGGAAGCCGTCTCAGGCCACCTGCTCCATCCGCAACCAGTATTTCACCGCCGACAAAGAAAAGCGGGCCTGCACCTCCATGGGGGTGTGCGATCCCTTCCGGTTCGATGAGCTGCCGGATATCGAGACCAAGATCTATCACTTCGCCGGCCTGGTGTACGGCGACTTCGACGGTGCCCTCTTTGCCGAGGCAGCCAGGCACGGCAAGGTGGCGGTGGATGTCCAGTGCCTGCTGCGCCATGTGGAGGCGGACAGGACCATGGCCTTCCACGACTGGGCGGAAAAGAAGCAGTACCTGCCGGTGATCGACTACCTCAAGACCGACGCGGCGGAGGCGGAGATCCTGACGGGCCTCACCGATCGGGCGGAGGCCGCCAAGCTCCTGCACAGCTGGGGCGCCAAGGAGGTCCTCATCACCCACAACACCGAGGTGCTGGCCTACGACGGGGTGACCACCTACACCTGTCCCATCAAGGCACGGAACCTCTCCGGCCGGACCGGGCGGGGCGACACCACCTTCGCCGGCTATATCTCGGAGCGCCAGCGGGCCGGGGTGGAGGAGGCCCTGCGGTACTGCACGGCCCTGGTCTCTCTGAAGATGGAGACGCCGGGCCCCTTCCAGGGCACCCGACAGGATGTGCTGGATTATATCCGGGAGTTTTATTGAGAAGGCACAGGAGCCGTCCGCAGACAGCGGACGGCTCCTGTACAAAAACTCCATTGACAACGGGTATTGTCCGTGATAAGGTAACAAGTGTCAATTATATAAAGGCAAACGAAGTCCCTAGAGAAACGGCGCAAGCCTGCCGAAGGAGTGAAACTCTCAGGTGTCCCGGCACGGGATGAGGACTAGGGATGGATGTGGCTCTGGAGAAGCTCAGATGAGTACCGAAGGTGCAAGGCGGGAAATCCCGCTGAATCTCTCAGGTAAAAGGACAGAGTAAAGGGCAGGCCCTTCCGCACAGCGGAGGGGGCCGGCGCTTTGTTGGGCTGGGCAGGGTCTGTCCGGCCCTTTTCGTTTGCGGACAAGGAGAGAGAAAACATGGACATGGATCTGTTGGCCGCAAAGGTCAGCGAACTGGCCGGCTTTGTGTGGAACGGCCTGCTGCTGTATCTGCTGGTGGGTACCGGCATCATCTTCACCATCCGCACCCGGTTCATCCAGGTGCGCAAATTCGGCGCCGGCTTCCGGCGGCTGTTCGGCAGCGTGAACCTCAACGGCGAGAAGGCCGGCAAGGAGGGCATGAGCTCCTTCCAGGCGGTGGCAACCTCTATCGCCGCCCAGGTGGGCACAGGCAACATCACCGGCTGCGCCACCGCCATGATCTCCGGCGGCCCCGGCGCCATCTTCTGGATGTGGCTGGCGGCCTTCTTCGGCATGGCCACCATCTACGGCGAGGCGGTGCTGGCCCAGACCTTCAAGACCAAGGACGAGACGGGGCACGTCATCGGCGGACCCGTCTACTACATCCGGCAGGCATTCAAGGGGACCTTCGGCAAGATCCTAGCGGGCTTCTTCGCGCTGGCTATCATCTTCGCCCTGGGCTTCACCGGCAACATGGTCCAGTCCAACGCCATCAGCAACGCCTTCCAGGAGGCGCTGGGCATCCCCACCTGGATCGTGGGCGTGGTGCTGGCGGTGGTGGCCGCCTTCATCTTCCTGGGCGGCGTCACCCGCATTGCCGCCGTCACGGAGAAGCTGGTGCCTGTCATGGCCTGCTTCTATCTGGTGGGCGGCCTCGTCATGCTGATTGCCAATATTACCAACCTGCCTCACGCCTTTGCCCTGATTTTTGAGGGTGCCTTCAACCCCCAGGCCATCCTGGGCGGCGCCGTGGGTATCGGCGTGCGGGAGGCCATGCGCTACGGCGTGGCCCGGGGTGTGTTCACCAATGAGGCCGGCCTGGGCTCCTCCGCCATGGCACATGCCGCGGCGGACGTGGATGAGCCGGCGGAGGAGGGCATGTGGGGCCTCTTTGAGGTCTTTATTGCCACGCTGCTGGTCTGCACGGTTACCGCACTGGTCATTCTGGTCTCCGGCGTGTACGCGCCCCAGACGGCTCTGAGGGCCATCCAGGCGGGAACGGTGGACAGCTCCATGGTGGGCGCAGCCTTGTCGGGAGCGGCTTTTGCCACGGTGATGGGCCGGTGGGGGGGACCCTTCGTGGCGGTCTGCCTTTTGATGTTCGCCTTCTCCTCCTTGCTGGGCTGGAGCTATTATGGGGAGCGGGGGCTGGAATACCTCACCGGCACCAGCCGCTGGACGGGCGTCTACCGCATGGCCTTTCTAGTCTGTGTGATCCTGGGGAGCGTTGGGGACGTGGGGACGGTCTGGCAGCTGGCCGACGTGTGTAACGGGATGATGGCGCTGCCCAATCTGGCAGCCCTGTTCCTCCTGTCGCCGGAGGCACTACGACTCATCCAGGCGTGGACGCGCAGGCAAAAAAGCGCCCCGGACCGAGCGTGAAGTCGGTCCGGGGCATTCCATACCGTCAGGCGGCGGGAACTACGGATGCAGCACCAGGGAGGGCCGAAGAGGCGTCGGGGGCGGCCTCCGGCGCAGAGACCGCAGGCTCGGGGGAGACGATGGGGTCCGGCGTGGCCTTTCCGTCGATGGTGAGGCTGTAGCCGTTGAGGATGGGGTTGACCTCCTCACCAGTCTGGGGCGCGTGGTCGATGGTGACCGAGTCGCCCACCTTGAGGATGACCGCCGCCGGATTGTCCAGCGCGGAGAGGGAGTAGTAGACATCTTCGCCCTCCAGACGGACGAAGTAGTAGGTGTTGCCGTCCAGAACGGCGGAGAGAATCTCCTCTACGGCGCCGGAGATGGTGGTCTCAGGCAGGACCTCAGGAGTGGTGATGTTGTTTTCAGCCAACTGGAGGATATAATCCTTTTCACATTCCGCCACGGTGTTGCCGATGCCCACGATCTGATACTGCGAGACGTTGACCATGGCGTACATCTTGACGAGCTGGGCGGCGTCCTTCAGGGCGATGAAGTAGGTGGGCTGGCCGGAGATGTTGAGCAGGAGAGGGAAGGTGGCCTGGTACTGAAGGTGCTGGACCTTGCCCTGCGCGGAGGCCATTGCGGACTGCTCCGTGGCGCCGGGGGCCTTATAGTACTTGGTCTCCTTGGTCCGCTGGTTGGACAGCAGGAAGCCCACGTTGGACTGGTCGGAGCCCACGGAGGTGACGCCGGTATACATATATACGTCGTCGCTCAGGGCAATATAATTGAAGCCCGCGGTGGTGTGGGTCACGTCCCGCTGACCAAAGATGGAGTTGATGAAGCCGTTGACCAGGGTGCCGTGGTAGTCATACTGCTCCATGATGAGTGAGGCCAGGTAGACCCGGTCCACCCAGGTGGGCACATCCTCGTAATACTCGCACTCACCGGTGACAGCATCCATCAGTACGGCGCCGTCGATGTCCCGGCCGCCGAAAAGACCGATGGTCATCTCCAGCTTGGGACAGACCCAATAGGGGTGGCCGCTCTCGTCGATCTCAAAGGTGGGCGTGGAGAACATATAGGTGGGATAGGTAAACCGCAGGTGCCGCATGACGTTGCGGTTCAGGGGCTCGGAGGGGGAATACTTCATGCCCTCCGGCAGGCGGACCACCTCGGCCTCCTGGGAGACCATGTCCACGATGATATAGGCGGGCAGGCCCTGGCTGCGGTTGTTGAACCATTTGATGAGATCGCCATAATTCAGCGGGGTGACGCGGACGGGGCGGCCCTGATAATTGATCTGGGTGTAATCATCGGCCACCTCGAACTGGCTGACCATGTCGGACAGCTCGCCCAGCTTGCGGTCGCCCAGGCGCTGAGCGGACTGCTCATCCAGCATGGGGATCTGATCGAAAGAGATCTCCTCCACCTCGGCGGCAAAGTCGCCGTTTTCCACCGTGAGCAGGTCCCGATAGGAGGCAGCTCGGAAGATGGGCATGGAGATGACAGTGCCCAGGATGGCGATCACGATGAGCAGGAGCATCAGAATGCCGATGGGCAGGCATTGGGACTTGATGAAGCGGAAATACTCCTTGATGCCGCCACTGGCGTCCATGTGGAAGCCGGAGGTAATGAGGGCGCAGACCACGTAGATGATGCACAGTACGAAGAAAAAGCCGTAAAAATTGCTGTCATGGAGGTTGATCGCCGGCAGGGAGACGTAAAAATAGAGCAGGCCGAGAACGAGGGTGACAAGAATGTTGATCAGGATGCGGGAGGCTTTGTTTTTCAGGCCGCGGCGCGGTGATTTTTCCATAAAAAGCTCCTTTTTCATTCGGAATGGTTCGGTATTATGCTAATGTAACATATTATACCTTTGAATGCAAGGGATGAAACATGAACAGATTGTAACGCTTAGAGCGCGGCGGCCTCGGCTTCGACTTTGGCCTCGCTGTCCTGCATGGCGCGGAGGGTCATGTCCAGCAGCTTGTCCAGGTCCCAGCCCAGCAGGGCGGCTCCCTGGGCGATCACATCCCGGGAACAGCCGGCGGCAAACTTCTTGTCCTTAAACTTCTTTTTCAGAGACTTGAGCTCCATATCGGTGCAGCTTTTGGAGGGCCGCATGAGGGCCGCCGCGCCGATGAGCCCCGTGAGCTCGTCGCAGGCGAAGAGCACCTTTTCCATCTCATGCTCCGGTTTGACGTCGCAGGCCAGTCCCCAGCCGTGGCTGGCGGTGGCGTGGATCAGGGCCTCGTCCAGACCGTGCTCCCGCATGAGGACCTGGGACTTGACGCAGTGCTCTTCGGGCCACAGCTCGAAGTCCAGGTCGTGGAGCAGCCCGACGGAAGACCAGAAGCTCGCTTCCGCGCCGTAGCCCAGCTCCCGGGCGAACCAGCCCATAACGGCTTCCACCGTCAGGGCATGGCGCAGGTGGAAGGGGTCTTTGTTATACTTCCGGAGCAGATCCAGCGCCTGCAAACGAGAGAGTTCCATATCTTTGACACCTCTTTGGAAAATGTACTTCCATTTATAGCATGTTTTGGGGCACAATACAATGGCCCGCAGTTTTTTCGCAAATTTTGAAAATTCCCTCTTGACGGGAGGGCAAAAGATGGT
>OLGD01004726.1_pt1 | contig 10785 bp, 10 predicted proteins | sample 1605311 | NCBI WGS metagenome assembly OLGD01 (sample SAMEA3888917, study PRJEB22519) | human gut metagenome | biome: human gut; feature: human-associated habitat; material: faeces | place: Denmark | collected 2010 | reverse complement strand
CGGTTCGCAGCAAATTTGGTGCATTGTTTGAACTCGCGTAGCGAGTGAGTTATGCAAGGAAAATTTGCGTATAAGCGACCGTTCAAAACGGCGAGCAAAATTTCTGGTCTGGATCTTTTATTCTTTTATTTCGTTTTTTTCAGATACACAAAGACTACAGCTATCAAACCAACAAATAAATTTTACATATGTTCACGAAAGTAATCATGAAAATACTGCATAACCTTCACCAACAGATCCTGTTCCTGCTCATTAAGCGTATCAAGCAGTCCCTGGATCATACGTTTATGAAATTCTCTGTGATGACTGTATGCTTTCCTCCCCTTCTCAGAAAGAGATATATAAACAACTCTACGATCTTTCTCTCCGCGTTTGCGATTTACATATCCTTTCTTCAAGAGGTTATTGATTGCGGTTGTAAGTGTACCAACCGTAATGTTTAAATCTCTTGCAATCGTTGACATATTCTTCGGTTTCTTGATCCCGATCGCATCAATAATATGCAGATCTTTGTTCGAAATATCCTTAAACTCATCTGTGATCACGGCTTTCTCTTCTTCATATGAAATTCCGTGGAATAAGTCTACCACCATATTATTTAAACGATCTTTATCCAATCAATTCACCTCCTAAACAACGATTTAAGAGTATTATACCTTTAATTATTGGAATTTTCCACTTCTAAATTGTGTGCTTCTCCAATAACTTTTGCTAAAGCTTCTTTTGCCTGTGTAGGAAGTGCATTGTATCCACCATCTTCTACGTCTTTTTCGAAGACAAAGTTTAGTCTGTCTGTCATTCTTGCTTTTAATGTTTCCACATAATTCATATCATTGAAATCTGAAACATATCCTTCCATCTCAAGCACTTCGATATCTGTAAATGGTCCCCACTGTTTGAATTCTCCACTTCCTTCTACAACCTGCTCGATTGCGGAAATTGTTGTTGCAGGTTTGATATCTTTACCCATGAAGTCTCCTGTATTAATGATATAGCAGTCTACATTTCTTTCTTTTACAAGTTTTCTAAACTTCTTGTAGTCATTTACAAGAGGGTATGTTCTAAATGGGTTTGCATATGGTTCCACAACCAGACGGTTTGGATCTACTCCAGGTGCCAGACGTTCCGCACTGCTTCGTTTTGTTGCAAGTGTTGCTCCCATAACAGATGCTAAAGAAGCTCCTTTGATCTTAACAATTGGTGGGATTGTTGGGTCTTTCATGATCCAGAAGATTGCATTTACTGGGTCATTGATCTTATCTACACGGTTTGGTGACCATAATTTAGACTTGATCGCACGACCATTTCCGTTACGGATATCTTCTGTGACAAGAACGACTTTTCCTTCACTATCTCTTGTTGCAGAGCAATTCTGTGCTGTTAATAAGTATTTATTATCTGGGCATCCTGTTGGATAGTCCGCTGTTTTATCAAAATATGTTGGTTCCATTGCAATAGATGCACCTGTTTCTGTATTGATGATAAATGCATCGTCATGCAGAACCTGAATCTCTTCGTATTTATTATTATGTGTTGCATGTGTTAATGTGGATTTTCCTGATCCTGATAATCCGAAGAAAGATGCTACGAATTTCTCTCCATTATCTAATCTGAATTCTTTCTGTCCACCATGGCAGGAAGCATATCCGTTACGATTTGCGATCGCCCATGCAATTGTTAATGTACCTTTCTTATGTTCCCCAAAGTATTTCATACCAAGAAGTGCAGCACAGTTTGTGTCTGTATTAAAATATGTTAATCCTAATGGATGTTCTTCATGTGTCCACTGTGGATCTGAGAAAATATAGATATCTGTCTCATCTGCAACTGGCTGTGAATTCTTATACATTTCATTGTATTCAGGATTCATATACTGGAAATTTAACATCCAGGAATATAAAATATTTTCTTCACCTTCTGGAATTAAAAGATGTGCTTTTACCATAAATTCAGGATCTAATCCGATATATACCTGTGCATGGTACATTGTTGTCCATCTTGTATCATAGATCGCATCCATTAATTTTAAATCCAGATCATTTATATCGACACCAGGTTCACTGGAAATTCTTCTTGCGGCTGCACAGCGTCCAGTCACTGATCCATCATTAAATAATAGAACTTTGGACCCCTCATCTAAACCAATCGCTTCTGGTTTATATACTGGCATATCTGTAACGATCGTTCCAGGCGAATTCTTTGCTAATTCATAAGCCTGTTTTAAATCTTTTACTTCTACAACGTTATTTCCATAGAATGCTGCTTCAATAATGGATCTTGTTTTTGAAAATCCAGGCTTTCCTTTTCCGATTTCTTCATGTGTGTAATAAGCTTTTGTTGACATAAGTTACTCCTCCATTCATAGGTTGCTTTCGATGCGTCTTCTCAAAATGTCAAAACTACATGGGCCTGCATCTAAAATCTCTGTGTGGTACGCTTTTAAGCTGTATTTATTCCCTGCCATTTTCTTATAATCAGTCAAAAGCTCATGAAACTCCTGATAACCGATATAATAAGATAAATAATTTGCAGGATTCTCGATAATCATCTGAAATAATTCATCTGCCTGAGAATCATCCATTCCAAATGATCTTAAATACGCCCTGACATCTTTCTTCTTCCATCCTTCATAATGAACTCCAAGATCAACTCTTGAACAAAGTGCCAGATTGTACTCGTACATCTCCATATTCATCTGTTGATAAATATCGCCATATCCTTCAGCATCCATCATACTGTAACTAAAAACTTCTACATACGTTGCATATCCTTCTGAATATCCAGGATAATCAAGCAGATAGCGCACTGGATCATCGTTCCTTGCCGCATAATATACATTCTGGTATAAATGTCCTGGGTATCCTTCATGTGCCAAAGTTGGATATAACTCTGCAGTCTGTGCCTTATTAATGTAAATTACATTCTCCTTGTAAGAATCAATCTCTGGTACCATATAGAACGCAGGACTGGTATATTCTTCCATGGTTTTGTGCACATATTTTATTTTACAGCTAACTTTTGGTGCCTTTGGATAATATTTTACCATCTTTTGCCTTAGTTTGTTAAGTATATTTTGTGGATTTTGCACAATTTTTATATTTTTTTTATGATTTCTATATTCATTTATGCTATTTGGATACTTTTTTTGCAATTTTATAAGTTTTCGAAGGCATTTTTCAATGGATCGATCACTGATTTCGATCATTTCTTCTATCGTTTTATCTGATCCTGTTTTCTGTGCAACCAATACTTTATAATATTCTTTTCCATTTTTATAATAATACAGACCATTTTCATTTTTCCCATTTCCATTTAATGCCTGCAAATGGGAATATAATTTTTCATAAGCAGGCAGCACCTTTGTACCGATCAATTTCTTATTTTCTCTGCAGTATTTCTTTTTCTTAGCTGCATTAATTCCTTTAATATCTGCAATTCTTAAATTAAATGTTGCAACCAACATATTGTTTTCTTTTTGCTTTATGACATTCTGAATCTGCTGCAATACTTCTTTTAAAGACTGATCAGATAGGAATAAATTTCTCTTTACCTGTTCCTTGCTGTATTCGATCAGTGAATCAAAATATCCATCCAGTCCCTTCAATAATTGAAAATAGCTTTTGATATCTTTCTCATTTTTCAGACGATATTCACTTAATGTCAGAAGAATCTGTGCCTGCTGCCCAGATGTTTTCCCAAGGATTCTTTCATAATACGGATACATCGAAAGATTTTTCTGTCTTCTTAAATAATCCATCAAAACCATATATGTATTTTGCTGTTTTTTCGTCAATTCCTTTTGTTTAAATTTTTTTAACTTCTCAATTTCTTTTGAAATTTTAATTTTTTCATTCAAGATACTTCCCTGATTCATGGATGGATAAAGATTTTTCGGTTGTTCTAATCTATATTTTTCTGGATTTTCTAAAAAGAAATGCATCGTGATCTCATTTGTTGATATATTTTCTTTAAAAAACGCATCCGTATACTGATCAAATACTTTTTTTGTTGTATTCTTTTTTTGATCTTTCCATTCTTGGATCAGACTATATCCTCCTAGAAATATCAGACAAATTCCAATCATGATCAACTTTATTCTGATCTTTTTCAATCTCCCTGCAAATTCCATTTCTACCTCCAAATAAACACTTGTTAATATCTTATTTTTTAAAGAAAAAAAATAGACTATCCGCACAAGATGTACTATAATTATAAGGATAGAAACAGAAAATCGGAGGATCATTATGAGTAAGAAACCATATTATATTACGACTGCAATTACTTATACTTCCGGAAAACCTCATATTGGTAACACATATGAGATCATCCTGGCAGACAGTATTGCTCGATATAAAAGAATGGAAGGCTATGACGTATTTTTCCAGACAGGAACTGACGAACATGGCCAGAAAGTAGAATTAAAAGCAGAAGAAAAAGGGGTAACACCAAAAGAATTCGTTGATGATGTTGCCGGAGAAATCAAGAGAATCTGGGATCTTATGAACACTTCTTATGACCGTTTTATCAGAACAACTGATGAAGATCACGAGAAACAGGTTCAGAAGATTTTTAAGAAATTATATGAACAGGGAGATATCTACAAAGGTGAATACGAAGGTTTATACTGTACACCTTGTGAATCTTTCTTCACAGAGAGCCAGTTAGTAGATGGTAAATGTCCTGACTGCGGACGTCCAGTACAACCTGCAAAAGAAGAAGCTTATTTCTTAAAATTAAGCAAATATGCAGACCGTCTGATCGAACACATCAATACACATCCTGAATTTATTCAGCCAGAATCCCGTAAGAATGAGATGATGAACAACTTCCTTCTTCCTGGACTTCAGGATCTGTGTGTTTCAAGAACATCATTTTCATGGGGAATCCCAGTTGACTTTGATGAAGGACACATCGTTTATGTATGGTTAGATGCATTGACAAACTATATCACAGGTATCGGTTATGACTGTGATGGAAACAGTTCAGACAAGTTTAACAAGTTCTGGCCTGCAGATCTTCACCTGATCGGTAAAGATATCATCCGTTTTCATACAATTTACTGGCCAATCATCCTGATGGCACTAGATCTTCCACTTCCTAAACAGGTATTTGGACATCCTTGGCTGCTTCAGGGCGATGGTAAGATGAGTAAATCCAAAGGTAACGTTTTATACGCAGATGATCTGGTTGACTTCTTCGGAGTTGACGCAGTGCGTTATTTCGTTCTTCATGAAATGCCTTTCGAACGTGATGGTGTGATCTCATGGGAATTGATGATCGAGCGTATGAACTCTGACCTTGCAAATATTCTTGGTAACCTTGTAAACCGTACGATTTCTATGTCCAACAAATATTTTGGAGGAATCGTAGAAAACAAGGGTGTTGTAGGAGATTATGATGATGATCTGAAAGCCGTTGTGACAGGTACAAGAGATAAAGTTGCTGAGAAGATGGCTGACCTTCGTGTTGCAGATTCAATGACTGAGATCTTTAACTTATTCCGTCGCTGCAACCGTTATATTGATGAGACTATGCCTTGGGTATTAGCAAAAGACGAAGCTTCAAAAGACCGTCTGGCTACTGTTTTATACAACCTTGTTGAAGGAATCACAATTGGTGCATCTTTATTATCACCATATATGCCTGAGACATCTGAGAAGATCTTTGCTCAGTTAAATACATCTATGGTTGAATTTGATAACCTTGCAACATTTGGAAACTACAAGAGTGGTACAAAAGTAACTGAAAAACCTCAGATCTTATTTGCAAGATTAGATGAGAAAGAAGTTATGGAAAAAGCCAAAGTCTTAATGGAGAAACAGGCTGCTTCTGTCAAAGCTGCAAACGCTGCTGTAGAAGAAGATACTGTCATCGACATTGAACCAAAAGATGAAATCACTTTTGATGATTTCACTAAGATGCAGTTCCAAGTTGGTGAGATCATTGCCTGTGAAGAAGTGAAGAAATCCAAGAAACTTCTTTGCTCTCAGGTTAAGATTGGAAGCCAGGTAAAACAGATTGTTTCTGGTATCAAAGCTTATTATAAACCAGAAGATATGGTCGGTAAGAAAGTTATGGTACTTGTGAACTTAAAACCAGCCAAATTAGCAGGAGTTCTCTCTGAAGGAATGTTACTTTGTGCTGAAAATGATAAGGGTGAATTAGCTCTTGTAACACCAGATAAAGATATGCCAGCAGGTGCTGAAATCTGTTAATTATACTTATTTATTCTCTAGTTTATAAGTAAACAAATGAATTGACAACCAGATTTTGGTATGCTATGGTTTAAGATATAAAATGATTGTAAGACATTAAGGAGGTTTACACATGAAAAGTACAGGCATTGTAAGAAGGCTTGACGAACTTGGAAGAATTACTTTACCGATCGAATTACGTCGTAACTTTGATGTGAACGAACGCGATCCTCTTGAAATATTTGTAGATGACGATAAGATTATTTTAAAGAAATATAATCCTGCAGATATTTTTACTGGAGAAGATATGGATGATCTGATTGACTACAAAGGAAAGAAAGTCTCAAGAAAATCTATCATTGAATTAGCTAAACTTGCTGGATTCGAAATTACTGAAGCGTAATTTTTTGGATCATTTCAATAAAGACAAACAAAAGGTATGGGAATTGATATTATTTTCCCATACCTTTTTTGTTGATATATTTTTATTTCTCTTCCAACAACTGCTGATAAATCTCTCTCTTACCAACACCTCGATCTTTGGCTACCAGTTTCATCGCTTCTTTCTTTGAATATCCCTGATCCATATAACGGTTCATATGCTCTGACAATGGAATCTTTAGAAATTCTTCCTGACTCTGTTCTTTTAATTCTTGAAATGATTTTCCTTCTATGATCATCACACATTCGCCTTTTGGCGGATTTTCTCTATGATAGGCAAGGATTTCCCCAAGCGTTGATTTAAAAACGCTCTCATGCTTCTTTGTGAGTTCTCTGCATAATGTCATGGATCTGTCTCCGAGCACTTCATGTAGTTCTTCCAAAGTCCTTACTAAACGATGTGGTGCTTCATAAATGATAATAGATCTTGTCTCATTTTCCAGAGAATCAAGAATCTGTTTTCTTTCTTTTTTATCTGATGGAAGAAATGCTTCAAAACAAAATCTTCTTGTTGGCTGCCCAGAGATGATCAGTGCATTGATCAACGCACATGCTCCCGGTAATGCAGTAACTGTGATTCCTGCTTCATGGCACTGCCTTACCAATTCTTCTCCTGGATCTGAAATTCCCGGTGTCCCAGCATCTGTAATGAGTGCGATATCTTTTCCTTCCTGCAACTGCTTTACAAGAACTTTTGCTTTCTCCACACGATTATACTCATGATAACTTGTCATCTTTGTCTTAATTTCAAAATGATTTAATAATTTGATACTGTGCCTTGTGTCTTCCGCTGCGATCAGATCAACTTCTTTTAATGTGTTTATCACACGAAAAGTAATGTCTTCCAGATTACCAATCGGTGTCGCACACAAATATAATGTTCCACTCATGCTTATTCCTCCGGATTCATTCCATAAATCTTATAAATTTCTTCTGTGTATTTTCCTTCTTTTTGATAAACGATCAATGGAGGCTCAACTGTCATTCTTGACTTTCCGCCTTTTACTACTTCTAATAAAAATATATTCGGTTCTTTATCAATGTATGGATGCACAAAACGGATTCTTTTTGGCTCTAATCCATCCTTAGACAGCTGGCATAAAATCTCTGACAATCTGAATGTTCTGTGTACCAGAAACAGCTTTCCTTTATTCTTTAAAAGCTTTTTAGCTGCTGCCGTGATATCCGCAAATGTACAAAGTATCTCATGTCTTGCGATTGCTTTCGTCTCCGACGGATTCTTAAGTCCATGCTGTCCGATCATATATGGTGGATTTGATGTGATCGTGTCAAAACTATCATGCGAAAAAATCGCAGAAGCCTCTTTGATATCACCCTCTACGATCTCTATCTTATCTTCTAAATGATTTAATTTGACACTTCTTGCCGCCATCTCCGCCATCTCTGGCTGTATTTCAAGCCCTGTAAGATGAACAGCCTTCGTTTTTGCCTCCATCAAAATTGGGAGGATTCCAGTCCCCGTACCGAGGTCTAGAACTCTCCCACCATTCTTAACTTGTGCAAAATCTGATAAAAGAACCGCATCCATTCCAAAACAAAATCCCTGTTCTTTCTGGATGATCTGATAACCATTGATCCCAAGATCATCAATTCTTTCTCTTTCCATGTCCTTTATTACATCCTTGATTCTTATTATTGCATCCTTTGCTGCACCCCTGGCATCCTTGTGGCTTTTTCTTTCTCATCAGAAGATCATCAATCTTATATTCCTGGATTTCTTTATCTCCATTCTCATCTTCCACGATCAGTTTTACCTTCTGTCGAAGTACATCTACTCTCTGAACTTCTCCAACTACGCCATCTTTTGTCTTTAATTTCTCACCAACATTTGGAAGCTTACTGTTTAAATACTCATATGTTTCCTGTTCATTCTTAAGACAGCACATCAATCTTCCGCAGACTCCTGAAATCTTTGTCGGATTCAGTGACAGATTCTGCTCTTTGGCCATCTTGATAGAAACAGGTGCAAACTCAGATAAAAATGTATTACAGCATAATTTTCTTCCACAGATTCCCATACCGCCAAGCATCTTGGCTTCATCTCTGACGCCGATCTGTCGTAATTCAATTCTTGTCCTGAACACTGCTGCCAGATCCTTTACAAGTTCACGAAAATCAACTCGTCCATCTGCCGTAAAGTAAAATAATACTTTATTATTATCAAATGTATATTCTGTTGATACAAGCTTCATATCAAGCTCATGCTCCTTGATCTTATCAAGGCAGATCTTATATGCTTCTTTTTCTTTCTCTCTATTCTTCGCTGCCCTTTCTTCATCTTCTTTGGTTGCGATTCTTAAAACAGGTTTTAATTCATCTCCGATGCATTTTTCCTTTACCTGTCTTCTCTCAGAAACGACTGATCCAAATTCAATTCCTCTGGCAGTTTCCACGATCACGTGGTCTCCTGACTTTACCTGAAATTCCTTTGGATTAAAGAAATATATCTTTCCTGCAGTACGAAATCGCACTCCAATTACTTCTACCATACTTTACCATTCTCCTTTATCGTCACAAGCAGCATTTCGATTGCCACTTCAAAATTAACATTCGCGATCAGTCGCCTTCTAGCCTTTTCTACCTCATCAAGAATATGACTGATTCCCTCAAATGAAATATAAATCTCCTGATCTTTTAGCTGACGGTATTTATCTTTAAATACAAGTTGATTTAAAGATCCTGTTGTCTTAAGAATCAGCATATCTCGATACCATACCATAATGATATCAAGGAAATCATAAATCTCATTCTTATATTTTGTCAGACTCTTCGCATACGATACAACTTCATAAATCTCCATACTCTTCATATGAGTGATCACGTTCATTGTATCATTCAGCATATCTTTAAATTCTTCTGTATCCAGTACATGCAATGCACGTCCAATATTCCCAAGTGAAAATGCTGCTGCAAATGCGATATCTGCATGACTTGCCCCTGTATTGGCTTTTAGATAATCTTCAATTTCGCTTTCTCTGACACTTCCTAATGTCATGGACACACATCTTGAGAGGATCGTATCTAACAATCTATCCTTATTGTTTGTTAATAGAAGGATCACTGCATATGCAGGTGGTTCTTCTAATGTCTTTAATAAGGCATTCTGCGCTCCTGCATTCATTCTATCCGCATCATCAATAATATAAATCTTATAATCTCCGCTATACGGTTTAATATCGATCGTCTCATTGATCCCTTTTCGAATATCATCAACTCTGATTTCATACTTTTCATGAGTAATATAAATGACATCTGGATGATTTAATGAATCCACCTGCTTACATGCTGCACATTCTCCACATCCATCTTTGTGTTCGCACAGAAGTGCCTTCGCAACTGCCTTTGCGATCATCATCTTTCCGCTTCCATCTTCGCCACTTAATAAATAGGCATGGGAAACTTTTCCCGTCTTGATTGCTTCTTCAAAATGAGAAATTATTTTTTTATGTCCTATAATTGCATCAAAACTCTTCATACTACATCACCCTTTACCATGAAATTTTTTGTTGACCTGTGAAACAATCTTCTGATGAATCTCTTCGATCGTCAGACTTCCGTCAACAGTATAGATTCTATCTGGATGCAGGCTCGCAAGTTGTCTGTATCCTTCAACAACCTTCTTATGAAAATCAATTGTCTCGCTTTCCATTCGGTCCAGCTCTGCCTGTTTTTTCTTTCTTGAAATACCAGCTTCTGCATCAAGCTCGATCATAATCGTCAGATCTGGCATCGTATCTCCGATTGCAAATTGATTTACTTTGTAAACAAGATCAATTCCCATTCCTCTGGCAATTCCCTGATAGACTGCAGATGATTCCACAAATCGATCACAGATTACGATCTTTCCATCTTCTAATGCCGGACGAATGACTTCTTCGATCAATTGAGCTCTGGCAGCTGCGTAAAGCAGTAATTCCGTCATATGTCCCATCTCAGTAAATTCTTTGTTAAGGATCACATTTCTTACAGCCTCACTGATCGGTGTTCCGCCAGGTTCTCTACATACTATTATATCATAACCTTTGTCAGATAAGTAGTCTCTTAGTAATTCTATTTGTGTTGTTTTTCCAGCTCCATCTGGTCCTTCAACGGTCAAAAATAATCCCATATTTATATCCTCTCATCTATT
>OLGD01004724.1_pt1 | contig 10789 bp, 7 predicted proteins | sample 1605311 | NCBI WGS metagenome assembly OLGD01 (sample SAMEA3888917, study PRJEB22519) | human gut metagenome | biome: human gut; feature: human-associated habitat; material: faeces | place: Denmark | collected 2010 | reverse complement strand
ATGAGGGAACGACTGAAGAACAGATGCAGGAAGTCGGCAATCTGATCCAGGCACGGCCGGAGGTTGAGCGCATCGAGTTTGAATCCGCAGAGCAGGCATGGGAGAATTTTAAAGATCAGTATTTCCAGGGTTCTGATGCGGCAAACGGTTTCAGGGATGATAACCCGCTGGTCAACTCAGCAAACTATCATGTGTATCTGAATCAGATTGAGAAGCAGACTGAGCTGGTTTCTTACATACAGGGCCTTGAACATGTGCGCGAGGTAAACCAGTCAGAAAAAGCGGCCAACACACTTGGAAACTTTAATAAACTGGTATCCTACGCATCTATGATCATCATTGCGATCCTGCTGATCATTTCCATTTTCCTGATCAGCAATACTGTTTCGGTCGGTATTGCAGTCCGCAAGGAGGAGATCGGGATCATGAAATATATCGGTGCAACAGATGGCTTTGTACGTGCACCGTTCCTTCTGGAAGGTATGGTGCTTGGACTGATCGGTGCGGCAATCCCGCTTACAGTATTATATTTCCTGTATAATACTACAGTAGAATATATTCTGACACGCTTCAATGTGCTTACAGGAGTAGTGGATTTTATCCCGGTATGGAAAGTGTATCAGACACTGCTGCCTATGGGGCTGGCACTCGGCATTGGAATCGGTCTGATCGGAAGCTTTCTGACTTCAAGAAAGCATTTAAGAGTATAAAATAAGAACATCTGAATGCGGTATATGGACTCATCCTTAAGGGCAGGAGTCATATGCCGCATATCTTATTTTGGGGAAAGGCGGACAAAATGAAACATGGGACATATGTCAAAGGCGTAGCAACAGGTGTTATTCTGACAGTGCTGGCAGGAGGCGGGATCAAGGCGGTGCAGTATTGCCGCTCGAATGAAATCCTTTCAGATCTTGCTTTTACACAGAAAATAAAATATCTGGAAAATATGATCGATGAGGAATATCTGGGAGAGATCAGTACGGATAAGCTGGAGGAAGGTGTTTATGCCGGACTGATTTACGGACTGGGAGATGTGTATTCCAGATATTATACAAAAGATGAGTATGAGCAGGAGTCGGTTACTACAGAAGGATCTTATGTGGGTATCGGAGTTGCCATGCAGAAATATACAGCCGGTGGTGTACAGATCGTAGAATGCTATAAGGGAAGCACGGCGGAGGAAGCTGGGGTCAAAGTGGATGATGTGATCACGGCGATCAACGGAGAGGATATTACAGATACGGAATTACAGGATGTTGTTTCCATGATAAAGGACAATGAGGATAAAGATGTTGTTCTTACGGTTCAGAGAAAGGGAGAAGACACACAGGAGATTACAGTGAAGGTAAGCAATGTGGAACTTCCGTCTGTTTTTGGCGAGATGCTGGACGAAAATACGGGTTACATCCAGATTACAGAGTTTAAGGGTGTGACAGTGGAACAGTATGAGGAGATTTTTGCAGACCTCAAAGAGCAGGGAATGGAAAGACTGGTCGTTGATCTTCGCGATAATCCGGGAGGACTTCTGAATGTTGTCTGCGATATTCTCAGAGACATTCTTCCAGAGGGTCTGATCGTTTATACGGAGGACAAAAATGGAAACCGGAGTGAGGAAACCTGCGATGGCAAAAACCCTCTGGATATGCCGCTGGCAGTGCTTGTCAACGGAAACAGTGCCAGTGCATCAGAAATTTTTGCAGGTGCTGTCAAAGACTATGGGCTTGGAACGATTGTCGGAACTACTACATATGGAAAAGGCGTGGTGCAGTCAATCAGACAGCTCAGTGATGGAAGTGCGGTGAAACTGACGATAGCCAATTATTATACGCCGAAGGGAAATTCCATCAACAAGACCGGGATCCGGCCGGATGTAGAGGTGGAACTTTCTCCGGAACTTCTGAATCAGGAAGAAATCACACATGAAGAGGATAATCAGCTCCAGGCGGCATTAAACAGCCTGAATGCGAAAAATTAAGTGGTGCAGAGATTGACGGTGTGTTAAAATAAAAGAGATAATAAAATTACAGCCTGAAACAAGGTGGGATGCCGGAAAGGACCAGCTATGAACAATTATGTTATTACCACGGACAATAATGCCGATCTTCCAGAAGAGTTTTACAAAGAGCATCAGATCGGATGCACATATTTCAGTTACACTCTGGATGGAAAAGAATATACAAAGGAAAACTTTCTCCCGGTAGAGGAGTTCTACAGCAAAATGCGTGCAGGAAGTATGCCGACAACTTCACAGGTGAATCCGGAAAGGGTCAGAGCACTCTTTGAGCCATATCTTAAGGAGGGAAAGGATATCCTTCATATCGCGTTTTCTTCCGGACTCAGTGGAACCTTTAACAGCTGTCGTATCGCAGCACAGGAACTGATGGAGGAGTATCCGGAGAGAAAGATCCGGGTTGTAGATTCCTTGGCCGCTTCTCTGGGACAGGGGCTTCTGGTTTATCTGGCACAGCGCCGCAAGGAAGAGGGCGCTGATTTCGACAGCGTTGCTCAGTGGACAGAAGAACACAAGAAAAATATCGTACATCTTTTTACCGTAGATGATCTGAATCATCTTTATCGTGGAGGGCGTGTGTCCCGGACAACAGCAATCCTTGGCGGAATGCTGAATATCAAGCCAATCCTGCATGTGGATGACGAGGGCAAACTGATTCCGATAGGAAAGGTGCGAGGAAGAAAGAAATCACTTCTTGAACTGGTGACACTGATGGACAGCAAGATCGGAAGCTATGCGAAATCCTGCGATACGATCTTTATCAGTCATGGTGACTGTCGTGAGGAGGCGGAATTTCTTGCGGCAAAAGTAAAAGAAAAATATCATATCACAACAGAACTGATCAATGATGTCGGTGCAGTGATTGGAGCACATTCCGGACCGGGGACAATGGCATTATTTTTTGTAGGCGATGTAAGATAAATGTAACAAATTTAAAAAAAACGTAAAATATGCTTGCCTTTTTCAGGAAAGTTTATTACAATATTCTATGGTACAAAATAGAAACCAAACTTGTGGGGTATTGGAAAGGAATAGAATATGAAAATGGCAGGGATACATAAACGATGTAAGATGTACGGACTTTCAGTGCTGTTGATGCTTATGATGTTGCTGGGGAGCGGGATATCTGTAAATGCGGCATCATCCGGTATTGCAAAGCAGACAGTCAGGACAGCTGTGGCTTCTTCTGGAACGCAGGCAATAAGAATTCAGTGGAATAAGGTTTCTGGTGCGAATGGCTATATCATATATCGACGGGAGTCTCAGAGAAAACCCTATAAGATATATCGCAAGATAACATCAGGAAGTACAACGACCTATCTGGACAGAAATCTTCCGGGGGCAAAGGTATACCAGTATGCAGTACGGGCATATTGCAAAGAAAAAGGTAAGAATGTTTTAAGTAAATATACTTCCGTTCTCGGGGCAACCAGACCATCTGGCACAACCGCAACGATCCAGGCAGTTTCCAGTAACCAGATAAATGTTTCCTGGAAGGCTGTGAACAGAGCAGATGGCTATCGTATTTACAGGCAGCTGGGTGGTAAGTGGAGTCTTGTAGCGGATGTGGCTGCTTCCAAAACATCTTACGCAGACAAAACTGCAGCGTCAAATACCAGATATATATATACTGTAAGAGCCTATAAGAAGGCTGGTAATGTCAAGTATCTCGGTGTTCTGAAGAAGAGCAACGCAGTGACGACACCAAAGAAATCTGTTTCAGGTTCGAAGTTCACCAGTGCTCAGAAGGAAGTAATGAAAAAAATTCTCTATGCTGTGGAAACAGGCGGACAGATTTATGGAAATCAGAGATATGATGATTTCACAGAAGCTTACACTAACAGCAAGGCAGAGCATGCAATCACAATCGGAGCAGGTCAGTGGTATGCGACAGAAGCACAGAGACTCCTGAAACTGATCCATACAACAAGCCCGGAAACTTATAAGCAATATGATCCAAAGAATTATGTATGGAATGATGTTGTGAACAAAGACTGGTCAACCTATAAGTTATCCAAGAAATCTGGAAGAGCAAAGATCATCGTAAATCTGATCAAATCACCGGCAGGTATTAAATGCCAGGATTATCTGATGTATAAGCAGATCGAGGAATACGAAGAAGAAGTACGTGCACTTGGGGTAACGGATGCAAGAGCAGTGGGCGAGTGCATCAACATCCGCCATCATGGAGGATATGGCTCTGTGACCAGAGTACTTGGCAAAACAAAAGGCGGTTATACGCTTGACAATATTTATAAGGCAATGAGCACAGATACAGGAAATCAGGTAGGAACTTATAAGGAGCGTCAGAAGAAAGTATATGCCTGGCTCAAGGCTTACATGAACTAAATAAGATATCACGAAATGACTGGCTTTTATGAAAGGCCGGTCATTTTTTTCGGGAAATATCGTTGCACGAAGGAGAAGATAAATGCTATAATATGTACAGACTGAACGCCTTTAAGGGCGGAGAGATACGAGGAGAAAAAAATGATCCTGACAGAAGATAAAACTTATACAATATCACTGGAAACAGAGGACAACAGCAGTGACAGTGTGCTGATAAACAAGACTATAGAGCTGGAGTTTTCAAATAAGGAACTCCTTCATTCGATCATTACCTGCGGAATGCCGATCCAGAGGCTGACGACACTCTATCCTGAGAAACGCAGAATGGAAGCAATTTATAAACTTTTTTTGGTGGAGACAGCGTTGGAGACAGAAGGTGACAGACTCAAAAAGGCCAAAAAGATTGCCTATCTGGATTCTTCGGAGAAAAGTGTGATTTCCTATTATATGGGTATGTTTCTGACAAAGATGATCAGCAATCGTCTGTACGATGTTGATTATCTGACACATCTGAGTCTGATCCATGCACCACAGCAGGAGGAATTTATTGATTTCTTTGCAAGTGAATGGAGACAGGAGATGATCGGTCGCAGATCCGGCGAGGAGAACTGGAGCGTGTGGGAAGCCAAGGGAGGCAGTAACCGCCGTGAGCAGGCACTTAAGAAGGGAGCACAGCAGCTGGAGGCAATCGGTACAGTGAATGGTGCAGAACCGGATCCCGGAGTTGTCTGCATGACCTATTATGATCATGGATATCTGTGCGGGATTTTAAGAGAACCGGCCTGCGATGCAAAGGGAGAGCAGGTTGCATTCACACAGGAAGAGTTTTACAGAGCGTATTATGAACCGATATGTGAGCTGTTTCTGGATAAGGAAAGCGGTCTGAGTCTTCATGGTGCGAATGCAGAGATCGCACTGACGGTCCCGTATTTTTCTGAGAAGCATGAAGAACCGGAGGAACGTAAGATTCGGATCGGAATCTCACGCAAATTGCTGCAGGCACTGATGGAGGAGGACTATTCTCTGGCTTTCAAACTTGCAGGAGAGCACTCAGAGACAGAATGCCCGAAGGGAGCATATCTGGGAGCGGATGGGATCTATATCCGATAAATCAGAATAGAGTCGTTGAAATGGCTGTGGATTTTATTCATTTCGCACAAAATATTCCTCCCGGAACAAAATCCGGGAGGCTTTTTTGATATAAAATTAATCAAATATTGTAATCAGCTCACGAATATGGCATAATAAATAAGGCAATGTTAAAACTAAGAGAAAAGAAAGTTAAGAAAACGTAAAAAACAGAAGGTGTCGGTTCTGCACAGACTCATGCAGAGCGAAAAGACAACAGAGGAGAAACTTATGGCAATATTTTCAATGGTCTTATCTTTACTCTCAGGAGTAGCACTATTTTTGTTTGGAATGTCTCTGATGGGCGATGGCCTGAAGCTGGTAGCAGGAAATAAGCTGGAGGCATTTCTGTATCGTATGACCAACACTCCACTGAAGGGAGTTGCACTGGGAACCTGTGTTACCAGTGTGATCCAGTCTTCCTCAGCAACAACGGTAATGGTTATTGGCTTTGTAAACTCCGGTATGATGAAACTGAAACAGGCGATCGGTATCATCATGGGTGCCAACATCGGAACCAGTATTACAGGATGGATTCTTTGTCTTTCCTATATTAAGGGATCCGGCGGGATCGCAAGTATTCTTTCCACAGCAACGATCTCGGCAGTGGTGGCGGTGATCGGTATCATCCTCCGTATGTTCTGCAAACGGTCTGTACATAAGAACATCGGAAATATCATGCTTGGTTTTTCTATCCTTATGACAGGAATGCAGATGATGAGTGGTGCTGTGTCACCTCTGCGTGAGAGTGAAGTATTTATTGATATGCTGACAATGTTCTCCAACCCGATCGCAGGTATTCTGGTAGGTATTCTGTTTACCGCAGTACTTCAGAGTGCATCAGCGACAGTTGGTGTACTGCAGGCACTTTCTGTAACTGGTATCCTGACTTTTGCAAGTGCATTTCCGATTGTACTTGGTATCGGTGTCGGTGCGGCCTGTCCGGTTCTGATCTCTGCGATTGGAGCGAATAAGAATGGCAAGAGAACAGCACTGATCTACCTGATGAATGACCTGTTTGGTCTGATTTTGTGGTCCGTGATCTTTTACACAGTCAATGCAGTCGTTCATTTCGAATTTATGGATATAATCATGACTCCTGTAACCATTGCAGCTCTGAATACCGTATTCCGTGTGGCAACAGTTGTGGTTCTGTTCCCATTTATTCCGAAGCTTGAGAAACTGGTATGTTATCTGGTCAAAGACAGTGCTGAGGAACTGGAGGATGAGGCAGACTTCGATCTCCTTGAGGAACGTCTGATCAACTATCCGGCACTTGCTATCGGTCAGTGCCACCGTGCAATGAACGGAATGTCCAAGAAGCTGCGTAAGAATGTCAACAGGGCAATGAACCTTCTGAATGATTATCAGCAGGATAAATATGACAAAGTTCAGCGTAAGGAAGACCTGATCGACAAGTACGAGAGTCGTCTTGGGGATTATCTGATCCAGCTTACCAAGCGTGAGATGAATACAGCACAGACAAGACAGGTTTCCCTGTATCTTCATACGATCAATGACTTTGAGAGAATCGGGGATCATGCATCTTACATTGCACATATGGCCAATGAAATGCATGACAATCATACACAGTTTTCCCAGGCTGCCTGGGATGAACTGAACATCGTTATGGAAGCAGTCCGTGAGGAGATCAATGTGACCTGCAATGCCTTTATGAAAGATGACAGAGAGGCAGCACAGAGAGTGGCTCCTCTGGGAGCGGTCATCACGAACCTCTGTGATGAACTCAAGATGCATCATGTAGAGCGTCTGAGTAAGGGGGACTGCGGCCTGGAAGAGGGAACGGTATTTAATGATATCCTCAACAGTTTCGGACGTATCGCAGCGCACAGCGCAAGTGCGATGACAGCACTTCTCAAGAGCGGCGAGACAGATGCGGATCCGCATATTCATGACTCCAAGATCTATCCGACAGACAGCTGGGAGTATTACACATACTTCAATGAATACAGACAGAAATATGATGTCGTAAACAATGAAAATCATGTACTGAGCATGGAGCCGGAAGAAGTAGAATAAAACTAAAATAAAGAGAAAGTCATCAAATACAGAGCAGATGAAACGTCTGCCCTGTATTTTTTATAAAACTGAAAAAATTTAGATAATAAGATTTTTTTCTGGCTATAGGAGTGGACATATGGTATGATGCTAAAGTGAATAAAAATAAGGGCGCGTGCATTTTTATGCAAAACAAAAGAAAAGGAGAGAGGGAATGTTTGCATTATTCGAAAATTTAACGAACTGGTTGTGGGGGCTGCCGTTGCTGATCACAATTCTTGTGACCGGAATTTATCTGACGATCCGTTCAGGTTTTTTTCAGTTTCGTCATTTTGGACATATCGTAAAAAATATGTTCAGTAAAGAACGTCGTGAGGAAGGCGGGGACGATGGCAAGAGTCTGACACCGTTTCAGGCGATTTCCATTGCGATCGGTGGAACTGTTGGTGTATCCAATATGTCCGGCGTTGCAACCGCAATCGCGACAGGAGGACCGGGAGCATTGTTCTGGCTGTGGGTAGCTGCATTACTTGCCATGGTCATCAAAATGACTGAGGTAACACTTGCTGTATATTACAGAGAAAAACAGCCAAACGGGGAATACCTCGGCGGACCGACCTATTATATGCAGAAAGGTCTGGGAGGCGAAAAGAAACTTCCGTTCTGGAAAATTTTTGCCGTGTTATTCGGCGGATGTATTTTTATGACATGGTTCATCACACTTCAGAATTATACAGTATCTGAGGCAGTAGGAAGTACATTTAAACTTCCATATATCGTACCGTCACTTTTATATGTACTTGCAATTTATGTTATCATCATCGGCGGTGTAAAAAAAGTCGGTGTCATTTCTTCCTATATGACTCCGGTTATGTGTCTGCTCTATATTGTAGGTTCTCTGTTTATCCTGATTACAAATTATGAGAGACTTCCGGAAGCATTTGTATTGATCTTTAAGGGCGCTTTCACTACACAGGCTGCTGTCGGCGGATTCCTGGGAGCAGGAGTGGCAACTGCCATGCGTCTTGGTTTTGCGCGTTCTGTATACAGTAATGAAGCCGGATGGGGTACTTCTCCGATGATCCATGCTTCTGCAAAGACAGACCATCCGGTCAAACAGGGACTGATGGGTGCGTTCGAAGTATTTGCAGATACCATTGTGGTCTGCTCTATGACAGGTCTGGTTGTTATTGTTACCGGTTACTGGAATTCCGGACTTCAGGGTTCCGAACTGACACTGACCGCGTTTGAATCCGGTATGGGATCAGTTGCACGTGCACTGATTGCGCTCAGTATCTTCCTGTTTGGACTGACTACTTCAACAGGCTGGTTTACATACTACAGTGTTATCCTGAAACACTGGCTGAAAAACAATCAGAAAGTGTTCAAAATCGCAGAAAAAGTATTTATTCTCGGAACACCATTATGGGGACTTCTGGTTACCGTACTGACACTTTACGGAAACGGAACTCCGGCACAGCTCTGGGTTATTGCCGACTTTACGACGGTATTCCCGACATTTGTAAACGTAGCAACATTATTTATCTTAAGCGGAACCTTTATCAAACTGTTAAAAGACTACAAGGCACGTTACCTTGGTATTGGAAAAGTAGACGAAGATATGGCTCTTTTCTATGAAGATAAGAAAGCAAAAGAGGAAAAATAAGCATTGGAAAAGATTTTTTTTAACGGATGTATCCGTACATTAGATGATGCAGGCTGTGTTGCAGAAGCAGTCGGTATCGAAAATGGAAAAATTGCTTTTATTGGAACAAATGAAGAAGCACAGAAAATCCCCTGTGAGGAAAAAACAGACCTGCAGGGGCGTCTGCTTCTTCCGGGGCTTGTGGATACACATCTCCACATGCTACATTATGCGTTTGTTGAACGCTCGGTCAAACTGTTTGACTGCAAAAGCGTTGAAGAGGCACTGGAGGCAGCACATAAAAGGCTGGAAGAACATGCCGGAAAGCCACTGACCTGGCTGTACTGCCGCGGCTGGAATGAAGAACATTTTGACGAACCGCGTTATCCTCTGAAAGAGGAACTGGATGCGCTGTCAAAAGAAATTCCAATCATCATGGTCCGTGTATGCGGACATGTGGCAGTCTGCAATACACCGGGGCTTGAACGTCTGAAAAAAATTCCACAATTTGCGGAGATAGCAAAAGATGTAGATTTTGAGACCGGACTTCTGAAAGAAAATGCTGTACAGTTTTATTCTTCTGTGTTGGAAGCTCCGTCTCAGGAAGAGGTGGAAAGTTACATTGTATATAGTGCGAAGAAACTGAATGAATGCGGATTCACCGGAGTGCAGTCGGATGATCTGGCATCTCTTCCGGGAAAGAACTGGAAGCGCATCATGAATGCATATAAAGCGCTGGATGCGAGAGGTGAGCTGAATGTCCGACATTATGAACAGTGTCTGTTTGAGCGTGCAGAGGATGCGAAAGCATTTATTGAAGAAGGATACCGTACCGGTCAGCGTGGAGACCACTTTACGATCGGCCCGATGAAACTGATTCAGGATGGATCTCTGGGTGCAAGGACAGCAGCGATGAATGAACCATATGAGGATTCTCCGGGAAATACCGGAATCATTACATTCACACAGGAAGAATTGGATGATCTGTTTGCATTTTTTGACCGGCATCAGATGCAGGCAGCGGTACACTGTATCGGCGACCGTGCGATGGATATGGTGATTGAAGCGATTGCGAAATCTCCATATCGTAAGGACAATGCGAAGAACAGACACGGAATCGTACACTGTCAGATCACAAATCCACGGATTCTGAAGGAAATGAAAGAGCATGATATTCTGGCATATATTCAGCCTGTATTTGTGGATCTTGACATGAATACGGTAGAACCGGCAATCGGCGCACATCGAATGGAAGGAATCTATGCATGGAAAAGTATGCTGGATCTTGGTATCCATGCATCCGGCGGTTCCGATGCACCGGTCGACAGTTTTGACGCAATGGAAAATATCTATTTTGCAGTGACCAGAAAGAATATTCACGGTGAACCAAAAGACGGCTGGATTCCGTCGGAACGTTTAAGCGTAGATGAAGCGGTGAAACTTTTTACAAAAGACGCTGCATATGCGTCCTATACTGAAGACGAAAACGGAACGATCGAAATCGGCAAAAATGCAGACTTCGTGATTCTGGAAAAAGATATCTACAAGATTGATCCGGATGAGATCAAGACCACGAAAGTGGATATGACAGTTCTTGGCGGTGAGATCGTTTATGAGAGAAAAGTAGAAGAATG
>OLGD01004722.1_pt1 | contig 10790 bp, 11 predicted proteins | sample 1605311 | NCBI WGS metagenome assembly OLGD01 (sample SAMEA3888917, study PRJEB22519) | human gut metagenome | biome: human gut; feature: human-associated habitat; material: faeces | place: Denmark | collected 2010 | reverse complement strand
CAGCCCAGCAATTATCATAGAAGATCTGTATTTACAGAGATTTTTTCACAGGCTCCTTTTTTGCCGGATAAATGAGGCGATATTTGTCTATGTTCGATTATCCGTTCACTTAATATTAGTAGCGTCTTTCACTTGAAAGCAGGTAACCAGTGTTGCCCCTATAACGAGAGCAGACCCTACTGCGGTTTTTAACGATATAACCTCATGCATAATCAACACGCCGGCAATGATGCTCACAATTGGTTCTAATACGCAAAGAATAGACGCTGTCTGAGCACTAATTCGACTCATCCCTGCTTTCATAAAGATGACACAGCAAGCCGTCAAGGTTGCGCCAATTGCTGCGATCATCCATCCTTCTTTTGTGAGAGCAAAATGCATTTTTCCTAACAACGCGCTACAAATAAGCGCAAACACTGCAGCAAAGGCCATTTCATACATTGAAAATACTGTAGGGGTAATCTCGCTGGTTGGGCACTTTTTTAGAGCCACTAAATACATTGCGTATAACAATGCTGATGCGATTGCAAACACGATACCAATACCAGACGCATGCGAGTTGCCTGCATTCCAGATAAAAAGCCCAATTCCACCCATTGTCATGAACAGCCCAAATGCCTCGAGTAATCCTATGCTGTCATGAAAAAATATGACACATATAAGCGTTACAAAAAGTGGAAATGTAAAATGGATTGAAGTTGCGAGGCTTGTTGCCATCCACTCATATGATCCAAACAGAAAAAAACATGTTGCCGCACGTAGACCCCCCATCAGAATCATAGATTTGGTTTCTGTATGCGATAAGCGTGTGCGTTGCTTGGTGATCCTCGAGATGACTGCTAACTCTATCGCTGCAATACTGCCCTTAAAAAACATGATGTTCGAATAATGTGCACCGCATTCCGTAAGGGACGTGACAATTAGCGGCGATAAACCGTACAAGGCAGAGGATGCCATAACAAAAAGCAAGCCCATTAGTCGCTGTTTTCTCATTCTGCCCTCCTCGCATCATGCTAAACAAAACGCTTGAACTGCAGCGCTTCTCTTGCTTTTAGGTTCATAGCGCAAGAACAATTACATGGAAAGCATCACCGCCCCCAGATTTACACACCAGAGACGATGATGCGTCGAGGCCAATCCAAACTACGTCAAATCCATTAAGTTTGGAGGCGGATTTGCGGTTTACCAGAGGTTTCCGTTTTCATCGAACGCCCACGGTTCCGGTGCACCGACAATTTCCATATCCGGATGTTTTCTAATCTCGTCAACCATGCATTCCGACACAAGTATCTCCGAGATGTGCAGGGTATCTTGTATCCGAATAATCCTCATCTTGTCGAGTGCAACACCCCCGGTGATTTTAATCGCACACTGTATTGCCTCCTTGTCAGATGGCAAATACATGGGTGTTGATAAAGCAGAACAGCTAGATAATGCGTTGGGATATGTTTCTTCAATACTACATTTGCGCATGAACCGTTCGGTCGTTACATTCGCTGCTTCTACTCCGATAAAATTCCCATGGGTGGCGTCCGTCAGATCCAATACAACAAGTCGCTGACAGATGAAATTCGGTTTTCCTTTATAAAACTTACTGAATTTTCCAGTTATATTGGGGTCCATTCCGTCTCCGCTTATATCCTTGCCCATACGGTCAACAATAAGGATATCGGCCTCTCCTGGCAGGAGGCGGGCCATCTTGGATTTTGCTTCCGACAAAAGTTCTGGCTCCTGTTCGCGTATCTCATTTGGCAGAAGTGCAGCGACTTTATATGTTTGATCATAAGCATTTTCTAATAATCCCACACCAAATAGGATGTTGGCATTATCCATAATTGCATTTCCAAAGCGCTCGATAGACTTTGTCATGTTCAGCCAACCGAGCTGATGAATAATCTGTGCACCGTATTGCTTTCCTAAGCCAATTGCGAGCATCTTCATCAGACCGCTTTCGTATGGACCGTACAAAACCGTATGTGCTTTGATTCTATTGCAAATGATAATCCCATCCGCTTCGCTTGCAAGCCGATCGATATGCACCGGAATCCCATCGTCTGTCGTACCGATTTGCACCGTTTCCATCGAGGCACGAAGAGGACAGCCACAATACTCTTCCGTTACACCCAAAGACTCACACATGCGGCGCTGACCTTCAGCAACCGCCCCTGCGTGGCTCCCCATTGCTGGAATAATAAATGGTTTTGCTCCTGCTTCTTGACAGATCCGTACAATCTCTCGAATAACAAGTGGGTAATTTGCAATTCCCCTGCTTCCACAGGTGATTGCAATGGACATTTCCGGACGAATACGCGAAATGAACTTTTCCTGAAGCAATTGCCTGCGGACCTCACCGGCGACATCATCAACCTGTGTACGGTCAAAATGCTGCCTTACCCGGACCATACGCGGGACGGGCACTTGTCGAAGGATTTCTGTTGTCGTGCTCATATATAATGCTCCTTTTACACTGCTTTCAAAAATCGCCTGCGCTTTGGATGCTCCAGCTTTTTTGTGTTGCTAAATTTCTTTTCAAGTTTACCCTGCAAAAATGTCAAGAAGGAATTGAGCACGAGGTAAATCAGAGCCACCTCGAGGTAGATCAACATCGGCTCATAAATCAAAGCAACAATCTGCTGGCCGCGATGGAACAGCTCTGGAACGGTCAAGACACCTGTCATCGAAGTATCCTTGGTCAGGCCGATGAAAGAATTGCTTAAGGTCGGTATTGCGATGGTTGCCGCCTGAGGAATTATAATATGGATATACATCTGCCATTTCGTCATTCCCAAGGCTTTCGCAGCTTCCCATTGACCCTTTGGGATTGCCAGTATCGCCGCTCGAATCGTTTCCGAGTTGTACGCACCTTGTGCAATGGACAAACCGACCACTGCCGAAGCAAAGGGACTCAGGATAATGCCGAACGAGGGCAGTCCATAGAATATGATGAAAAGTTGCACCAATAATGGTGTTCCTCTTATGATCCAAGAGTAGAACTTCGCAACGCCGACAAGAGGCTTGCAGTGTGATAAACGCATAAGCGCTACAATAAAGCCGATAATCAAACCAAAGATAAAGGAAAGAATTGAGAGAGGAATCGTATGTAGCAAGGCTGCCTTCAACAAGACCCAGAAGTTGCTGGTGAAATATCCGAAAAGCTCAGCAATTCGTTCAGGATACATTTATTCACTTCCTTTTTTAGCATTGTAGCCGCCAAATCCACCGAGAACTTGGCGGCTACTTCAAACAATTAGTAATTTGCCGCTTTAGAACCGCAAGTCCTTACTTGTCTGCATACAGGGGCATGCCCTTGGCAACGTCTTCGCCGGCCCACTTTACAATGATTTCATAAAACGTTCCGTCAGCGACCAACTTGTCAATGATCTCGGTGAGTTTTTCGCAAAGCGTGTCCTTGCCCTTCAGCATACGAATTGCTTTATAACTTGTATCCTCGCTCTCCCAGTAATCAACCTGTTTGACTTTAGCGGCCATTTCCGGGTTTTTCTCCAGATAAACACCCAGCGCTACGCTGTCTTCAATCTGGCAATCCGCTCTGCCCTGCGTGAGCAAAAGCATGCCTTCCGCAAGCACTGCTTTGGTCAGTTCTGCACCGTACTCGGTGGCTACTTGGGCATTGGAGCCGCCCAATGCGTTTGCACAAAGTTTACCCTTAATGTCTTCAAAGCTGTTGATTTCGGTGTTTTCCACCGCAACGGAAAGCGCTTTCCGCTCATATAGGAAGGGGGACGTAAAGATGTACTTCGTGGATTCAGAATCAATGGATGACTGGAAAAGAACATCAACACGTCCGGAGTCAAGCGCAGCAATGAGAGAATCGTAGGAACTCGAGGTAAACCATTCAGGCTCAACACCCAACTCTGCGCAAATGGCTTTGTAGATATCAACATCAAGGCCGACCAAGGCTTCCGTTCCCTCTTCCATATAGCAGTAGGGCTGCCAAGCGGATTCGATCGCGATCACCAGTTTACCGGAATCCAGCACCTTTTGAAGTGAATCATCGGCAGCAACCACTGGTTCTTCGGGAGTAGCCACCGGTTCTTCGACCTCAGGTACCGGCTCTTTGACCGTACAAGCGAAAGACATCGTTGCAACAACGAGCGCCAATAGCAAGGCAAGAATTTTCAGCGCATTCCTGTTTTTGTTCATTTCTTTTCCTCCTATGCTTGTTTTATTTGCTTCTAAGGAAGATTACAAAACCTTTCCTAAAAAGTCCTTCGTTCTGGGGTTCTTGGGGTTGCTGAACAACTCCTCGGGTGTATTCTCTTCACAAATCAACCCGCCGTCCATAAACAGAACACGTGTGCTAACCTCTCTCACGAATCCCATTTCGTGAGAAACAATCACGATTGTCATGCCATCAGTTACAAGCTGTTTGATAACATCCAACACCTCACCGACCATTTCCGGGTCCAGCGCGGATGTCGGTTCATCGAACAGCATAATCTGTGGATTCATTGCCAATGCGCGTATAATTGCAATACGTTGTTGTTGCCCGCCGGAAAGATTTTCTGGAAACACGTATGCTTTATCTGCAAGACGAATACGGTCCAAAAGCTGTCTGGCTTTATCCTCTGCTTCCGCTTTCGGTATCTTTTTGACCTTACAAAGCGCTAAAGTGATGTTGTCAATAATGGTCAAATGCGGGAATAAATTGAATGATTGGAAAACCATCCCCATTTGTTCGCGCATTTCATGCGCTTTGACAGATTTGGAAGTAATGTCAATCCCATTAAAAATAATCTGTCCAGCTTCAGGCTCCTCGATAAGATTCAAGCAACGTAAAAGAGTGCTTTTTCCCGAACCGCTCGGTCCTATAATAGCGACCACTTCACCTTTTGCGACATGGGTGTCAATCCCTTTTAGGACATGAAGGTCGCCAAAGCTTTTATGCAGACCCCTAATTTCCAAAATCTCGTCCGCCACTTGCAATGCTCCTTTTTTTACAGAATCAAAAAGATGCTGGTTTAGGATATCTTCGCAACATCCCGAAGTGTATCTTCCCACTTCTGCGGAGAAAGTCTCGATGCAACAGACTCCGGATTTGTATACCATTCAAGCCAGAAATAACGGCAGAGCTTTCCCGGCATGCAAATGCAAGAATGATCGTCACCCGCCACGATATAAGAGACATCTCCGAAATGCTGTTCGAAATGCTCATCCTTGATTGCAGCACGAATATCTGATCCCTTCAAAATGCAATTCCACTGATCGACCGCCGGATGACCGTATTCCGCAGTGCCCTCAATCGCGTCACTGATCTCTGTTTCACAGAGGCCCATAAAAATCCTGCCACACCGTCCGGGCTGGATCAGCATTTTGCTGTATGTCTTGTCCCCTTTGCAGTCCTGCGTATAGTCGGGGCAGTCCTTAAAGTTCATAAAATACGGATACACCATTCGGAACGATTCCATTGCCACAAAGTCTATTTCCGTAAAGTCCACAATATAGCGCATGAACACCAGATCGGTCGCCGCATGGAGTTCTACAGTCTCCTTATCGAAGTTCGGAACGTATACAGATTCCTCCTTGATCGCATAGACGTTCGACGGGGATAGCACTGCGCCTGTTCCATCAATGAATGCAAACACCTGATATTTGTCAGAGTACAACTCCGGTTTAAAAAAAGTTCCGGCCTTCAAGACGCACTTAAAAAGATGCACGGCGGCATGCGACCCCTCAAATAGTTCAGTTTGCGCAAAACCATCATGAAATTCATATGGGATACTGTTGCTTTTCACGAAAAACATTTTTTTACCTCACAAATTATTATTATTTGAAACCAAACCCGCAAATGCGATTTGTAGTTTCTAAAAGATCAAGTTGAATGATATTTTGATATATCACTTTTGAAGTCAAACTGATTATATATCTATTATACAACCCTTTATTTTCCTGTGCTATGTTCTATATTGCCAACGATATTTCCAATATTGACCTATAGTCGTTTTGCAGAGAAAATCACAAGCATAAACCTGGAAACACTATTGTGTTTTTGGCGAAAAGTGATATATTAATTTATAATAAATGGAGGGTACGCTTTATGTCTCTGGAACGAATGGTTATATTGCCGAGGGAAGCAAAAGAAAGCAGTGGAGATTATTCTTCCCGAGTGTTGCGCTATAATATTATGCAACTGAACCTCGAGCCTGGCGAAATACTGAATGATAACCAGCTTGCTTCTGCATTACAGGTCAGTCGCACCCCCATCAGGGAAGCTTTCATGTGTTTACGTTCCCAAAGATTGATCGAGTCTTACCCTCAGAGTCATTCCTTTGTGACAAAGATTAATCTGCGCTACGTTGACGAAGACATATTCCTTCGCCACACCGTTGAGTGCCGTATTATTGCGGAAGCCATTAAAGCGGCAACATCTGCAGATATCGCCAGTATGCAGATAAACCTTGCGCGGCAAAAGCAAGCATTGGATTTAGGCAATCACCGCGCATTCATTCAATTGGATCGAGATTTTCATCACTGTTTTTTTATGATTGTTAAGAAGCCGCTTTGTTGGGAAAACCTACAGCAGATTACGACACATCACATGCGCATCCAGCCGCTCGTTGTAGGTATTGGAGACAATAATGTAGAGATGCTCGTTCCATACCGAGAGCATTGTGCTATCTTTAACAGCCTTGTCAACGGGGAGTTACCGCAGAATTTCAATCAGTTTCTATACAAACATATTGGCTATCGACGGCTTCTTCCTGCATTGATCAGCCAATATCCTTCATATTTCGAACAAATTGATATATCAGTCTTCGATGGTTGAGTGACTTATTTCAGGGAAACGGAGGCGTCGATTTTGTGCCATTTCTACTCTTTTAAAAACAATAGTGCGTTGATGGCTATCTTTTTGCACGAAGCGCTTGTCAACACGTGATTTCGCTTTTCTAATCAGTCAATTAGTTGCAATAACTAATATATCAATTTAGGATCGTTCGGATGCAATTAGACATTGTGCCCGTGCCACATGGTGAAATGGAATATTTTGATTTCTTGGGGGGCATATGAATACAGAACAAATAATAATAGATACACCAATCCATATTGCGCAAACGTGCGAAGCGCTGCAATTTTTGCGGGTAGATTGCAAGGGCTATTTCGATTGTGTCCTTTGGCTCAACGGGCACGGTAAAATACACATGAGCGGAGATGGAGCATTGTCGTTGGGACACGGTGACATCTTGCTGATGGGAGTCACACCTAATATGACGGTTGAATGTATTCCATCTGTCGGTTTACATATGCGCATCGACCCACTCTTATTGCCGGAGTATATTCCTCTTCTTTCTTCTATCAATGCAACAATAAACAGTCACGCCCCTACCACATCGTTAATCTGCATTACTACAAACGATTTTGATAAGTATGAGGCTCTGATAAACGAACGGCTTAATGCAGCACAAACCGCCTCCGATAACGACATTCCTTTAACTGCTTTTATAGTTCAGCTGTTTACCCTTCTTTATATTGATTGTCTTCTCTCGTTCAAAGCTCGGCAGAATTGTGCTAACGTTTCGCCCTTAACAAGCCGAATCATTGCATATGTAAACGAAGAGCTAAGCGAAGAACTTACCCTTGACTCTATCTCGCGACATTTTTCCTATAATAAACAATATGTCTGCCGTCAGTTTAAAAAAGATACCGGAAAAACTTTAGTTTCTTACATACAGGAATGCCGCATAAAACGCGCTATTATTCTTTTGCAGGAGGAGAAGTCGCACACAAAGATTGCCAAAATTGTCGGTTTTAACAATTATAGCTATTATTACAAAACATTTAAGCGCATCACAGGGTGCTCCCCCACACATTTTATTCTAGCTTGAAAGGAGTGCCAACTTTGTTGCAAGCAAATGATAATGTTCCCCATATAATAGTCAATAGCGGAAGCTATATAGGGCTACCGCTCAACGCGGTATTTCTGCAAGCACATCGTTGTGGGTGTTACGGCTTAGCTTTGCAAACTGCATCGCAACATGTGTTTGTCGATTCCAACAAAATCGGAGATCTCACGACGCTTTATGCTCTAATTGAACAATATCAAATCCCCATTTACACGGTGCTCGCAAAACCATACCATTATTCTCTTTTTGCCCTCGAAGGCTCGTTACATTGGAACGCTTCTCTTTCCTATTACATAAACGTATTGAACCTGGCGTCATCTTTGGGCGCGAAGAGTGTCTGTTTTGGTCTTGACGGTGCATATTATGACAAGCCTATGGCGTTCCAACACCGGTGTCTTATCGATCGACTGCGTCACTTGAACGAGGCTGCAAACACACGTTCCCTACGAATAGACCTGCGCATTGATAAAACGAGTCCGTTCCAATTTGATACCATAGAATCTGTTTTCTCCACGCTGAACCTGCTACCATGCGATATAGGGTTATTGATAACGCAAGGGGTCCTCCAAACGGAAGATCATTCGCTTTCTGCGTGGTTGCAAACCTTCGCTTCCCGCATCGTCGCCGTTGAGATTTCAGACCTGAGCGGCGCTATTCAAAAAAGGATTCCACAGGTTGCTACTATGCACAACCTTCAGCTGTTGCTCTCCCCGTCAACGGCTGCGGTCAGAAATGCGCCAGAAAAACTGATGGAAATCGAAGTACAGAACCTTAAACACGAAATACAGAGGTGAATCATGGGCCTTATGTCTCAAATTTGTGGCATGAATATGCACTACAAACGCTATACGCCGGAGTCTTTTTTAAAAGCACAACAAAAATTTGACATCACTAAAGTGGAATTTTGGATAAGCGCACCGCATTTTTATTTAGATGCCAAGGCATCCGAAGATGCCTCCGACATCAAGCGACTGGCACAAAGACACGGCATCTCGATTCCTGTTGTCACTACAAGCAGTAGCGCATGGCAATATCAATATGCTATGCATGCGGAACGGGAAGCATGTCTCAACTACTTTACCCGAGGAATAAAGACGGCCCGAGCGCTCGGTGCCTCCATCATGACAGTAAACTCCGGTTGGGGGTTCTTAACGGATGATACTGATGCCTTCTCCAGATCTGCGGAAATGCTCTACGCTCTTTCAGAAGTCGCTGAACGGAATGACATTCAATTAGCTATGGAGTCCTTAACACCTTATGAGACAAAGATTGCGTATAATATTGAGACAACAAAACTACTTTGGCAGCATGTAAACCATCCTGCCTTGCAGCTCATGGTTGATACGGTTGCCATGGCCAAAGGGGGTGATACATTAGAAGAGTGGTTTCAAACATTCGGTCGCCACATCATTCATATGCATTTTATCGATTGGTTGTCGTCAGAACCCGCTGATACCCATTTAGCATGGGGAGATGGTGATGCATCTCTAGAAAGTCTCTTGAGAATATGCGATAAGTATCATTACACGGGGTTATTCAGCCAGGAAATCAGTGCAAGAGGTTCGTATTTCGCTGATCCAATCGCAGTTGACAAGCGTAACTACGCCCGATTAAAGGAAGCTATTATTACTATTGAAACATAAGCTACCACCTAAGAGTCTCCGCATTCCAGCGCATGGGGGATGCGGAGGTTCTTTGCAAAGGGAAGGAGTCCAAACGGCTCCTTCATTTTTATACCCATATAAAGAGGACTACATATGGCGTTGCACTGATGTATGATCTCTCCACAGCGGTAAAGCCGAACTCAAAGAAGGAGAGGCCAAAGAAGCAAGTAGAAGAAGACTGATTTGCGTGAAAATTCACAAAATAATTAATTTTTTTGTACGTTTTGTGGTATAATCTCGCAAACAAAGAAAACAGTTGATTGATTTGTGTTGAAGAAACACGAGGCGAGCAAACGAGGAAGGTGAAAAGACACAGGGGTATCGGAGCCTAATTTAATGTACTAGAAACAATAGATGGGGAACGCTACTATGATTTATGATTACACGGCTCTCACAAGGTCGGAAATCTGCGAGATTGTTGCGTATGGAAAGGCTATTGCGATACTACCAATCGGATCAATCGAGCAACACGGTCCACATCTTCCACTAGGAACGGATTCCTATACAGCGGCTTATTATGTGAAGGAATCCCTAGAAAAAGTCCACGCGACAGTGTGACCCTTTTTCTGTAAATAGCTATCAGGTATAGGTCTTCTATGATAAAATCTAAATCATAGGAGGCCTATTATTATGGCGAGAGAAAAGAAACCGGCACATAAGGTCGTTATGACCGAAGGAAAACGCAACATTATTCAGCAGCTCCTTCAGGAGTATGACATTCAGTCCGCGGAAGATATTCAGGAGGCACTAAAAGACCTTCTGGGCGGTACGATCAAAGAAATGATGGAAGCTGAGATGGACGAACATCAGAAATCTCAGCGCTCTGACAGTGACGACTACCGCAATGGGTATAAGAGCAAAAGGATTAACAGCAGCTATGGCACAATGGATATTCAGGTCCCTCAGGATCGGAAATCTACGTTTGAGCCACAAGTTGTCCGCAAACGTCAGAAAGATATCTCCTCCATTGACCAGAAAATCATCTCCATGTATGCAAAGGGAATGACGACCAGGCAGATTTCAGAAACCCTGGAGGATATCTATGGTTTTGAAGCCTCAGAAGGCTTCATTTCCGATGTCACAGACAAAATCCTGCCCCAGATTGAAGACTGGCAGAAACGTCCGCTGGCGGAAGTTTATCCGGTGCTTTATATCGATGCAATTCATTATTCTGTCCGGGATAATGGGGGGATCCGGAAGCTGGCAGCTTATGTCATTCTTGGAATCAACATGGACGGTCAAAAAGAGGTTCTGACCATTCAGG
>OLGD01004717.1_pt1 | contig 10805 bp, 9 predicted proteins | sample 1605311 | NCBI WGS metagenome assembly OLGD01 (sample SAMEA3888917, study PRJEB22519) | human gut metagenome | biome: human gut; feature: human-associated habitat; material: faeces | place: Denmark | collected 2010 | reverse complement strand
CTGCCCTGCGGGATAAAGAAAAAGTGCTTCTGATGCTGCACCTGCGCCAGCGTGCGGTAATCCTGCACCCAGCCGGAGAAAAATGTCTGCGGCTGGGTGGGATTTTCCATCCGAGACAGGCAGGCGTCCACATCCAGCGACGCCGCAGACGGGTCCTGCCGGGCCAGTTCTGCGCAAAAACGCGCCGCCCCTTCCAGCTGCTTTGCGCGCTGCTCCAGTGCGGTCTGCTGCTCCCGCAAAACATTCCCCAGCGGTGCATCGCCCGCCAGCACGGACCGGATGACCGGAAGCGGCACATCCAGCATTCGCAGCATCCGGATGAACCGGAGGGTGCGGACATCCTGTTCTGTGTAGTCGCGGTAATCGTTGCCGGGCAGTCGGGCAGGGTTCAGAAGTCCCTCTTTTTCATAGAATCGGATATTGGGGGCGGACACCCCGCTTTGTTTCGAAGCCTGTTTGATGTTCATTTGCTTCACCTCCGCACTCACATTACACCTTAAAGACGCTTGAAGGTCAAGTTTTTTCAAAAAGAAAAAAAAAAAAGCCCCGGAAAACCTGCTTCTGCGGGCATTCCGGGGCCAAATCTTTATTCGGCGTTCTGGCAGAACAGCGAGAAGGTGCGGTAGGACATGTACAGGTCGGTCTTGTGGATGACCTCGAAGGGAGAGTGCATGGACAGCACCGGCACACCGATGTCCAGCACGGGGATGCCCCGGTTTGCCACATACTTGGCAATGGTGCCGCCGCCGCCCAGATCCAGGCGGCCCAGCTCACCGATCTGCCATGCCACGCCGTTGGCATCCAGCAGGCGGGTGATGTCCCCTACCAGTTCAGCGGAAGCGTCGCTGGCAGAGCTCTTGCCGCGGCTGCCGGTGTACTTGAAGAAGGCCACGCCGCGGCCTGCATAGGTGCCGTTCTGGGGTTCAAAAGCGCCTGCCCAGGACGGGTCGTAGGCGGCGGTCACGTCGGCAGACAGACACACGCTGTTTTGGAAAGCAATAATATCGTCCTGCCCGGCGGCACGGCACAGCAGCTGCAGGAAGTGGAACACATACATGCTCTGCATACCGGTGACACCGTCGGAGCCGATCTCCTCTTTATCGGTCAGCACGCAGACGGTGGTGTGCAGGGGGTCCTTCGTCTCGATCTCTGCCATCAGTGCAGGATAGGCATCCACCCGGTCATCGTGACCGTAGCCGCCCACCATGGAGCGGTCAAAGCCGATATCCCGGGCCTTGTGGGCGGGCACCACTTCGATCTCGGCGCGGGTGAAGTCGCGCTCGGTGACGCCATACTTCTCGTGCAGCAGCATCAGGGTGTTCAGCTTAACAGCTTCCTTGATGTCGGCATCCTCCACGGCATCGGAACCGATGAGCACGTTCAGTTCTTCGGCCTTGATGCCCTCGCTGAGCTTGCGGTCGTTCTGCTCGGCCCCCAGATGCGGCAGCAGGTCGGTGATGCAGAACACCGGGTCGTTCTCGTCCTCGCCCACCGCGAAGGACACGCTGGAGCCGTCGGCACGGGTGAACACGCCGTGGATGGCCAGCGGAATGGTGCCCCACTGATACTTGCGGATACCGCCATAGTAGTGGGTCTTGAAGTAGCTGAAGTGGTTGGACTCGTACAGCGGGTTCGGGCGCAGGTCCAGACGCGGGCTGTCGATGTGGGCGATGACCAGACGGAAGCCTTCCTCAAAGGGCTTCTGGCCGATGGTGGCGGCCACGACGGCCTTGTGTTCCTGCACAAAATAGATCTTTTGGCCGGGGGCATAGGTCTTTTTCGGCTCGAATTTCTCGTAGCCTGCTTCCACCAGCAGTTTCTCGCTGGCTGCAGCGGCCTCGCGCTCGGTCTTGGCGGCGTTCAGGAAGTCCTTGTAGCCCTCGGCAAAGGCAGCGGCCTTTGCCTTGACATCCGCGTTCTTGTCGGCGGCATACTCCGGCTGATAAAGCAGCTGTTCGGCTGCCTGCTTTGCGGTAAGCGTTTCGCTCATGTTCGTTTATCTCCTCTCAGTTTCCCGCGTAAATGCGCTGATACGCAGCATAGCAGGAAGTGATTTTTTTGACGTAATGGTTCATCTGATTATAGGGAAAACCCTGCAGGGTGACGCCGTCGGCGGAGTGTTCCTCCATCTGCAGCAGATTGTCCACCGTGCCCCAGCCGCTGTGGTAGGCCGCCGCAGCCGTGGCCACATCGCCGTTGTAGCGGGTCAGGCACAGGTGCAGGTAGTAGCACCCGAACCGGATGCTCACCTCCGGGTCATACAGATCGGCAAAGGTCAGCCCTTCGTCCGGGGCGATCTTGCTGCGCAGCCAGATGAAGGTCTCCTCGGTCATCTGCATCAGACCCCGAGCGTCCACGGTGGAAGTAGCCTGCGGATCAAAGCCGCTCTCGGTGCGGATGAAGGCATCCACCAGCAGCGGATCGAGGTCGTAGGTCTCGGCCCACTGGTCCACAAGGGCTTCGTATTTGCGCGGATAGAGCATCCGTTCGGCGCCGTCCCAGGCACGGGGCAGCACCACCAGTGCAAGAAGCACCGCCAGAACCAGCAGGATCAGACGACGGATGCGCTTTTTCTTGCGGCGGCGGGCCTTTTCGGCACGGACTGCGCGGCGCACACGGGCCGCTTCCGGGTCATACTGCGGGGCAGTGTCCTCTCGTTTCTTGTATTGTTCGTTCAAAACCGCTCTCCCGCACCTCCTTCCATCAGGAGCTTCTCGCACAGCTTTTCTGCCTCGGCCTGCAGATGGGCAAGGTCGGCATCGTTGTGCAGGACATAATCCGCCTGCGCGGTCAGGGCTTCTTCCGGCGTCTGCGCATTCAGGCGGCGGGCAGCCATCTCGGCCGAGATGCCATCCCGGGCCACGATGCGCGCCACGCTGGTTGCAAAGGGGGCCGTGACCACGCACAGGCGGTCGCACTCGGGCTGTGCCGCCGTGCCCACGATGACCGCGCCATCCAGCACGAACAGTGCCGCACCGGCTTCCTGCGCAGACTGCTTTGCCGCACGGATGCGCCGCACGATCTCCGGATGGGTCAGGCTGTCCAGCGCCCGCTTGCCCTCAGGCGTGGCAAAAGCGCGGTCTGCCAGCAGGCGGCGGTCCAGCGTGCCGTCCGGCAAAAGGATATCCGCCCCGAACCGCTGGGCCAGTGCGGGCAGCAGCGGCGAACCGGGCAGGAGAATCTCGCGGCTGATCTGGTCGGCGTCGGCCAGCGGCACACTGTGGGCCGAAAACACCGCCGTAACGGTGGATTTGCCGCAGCCGCTGCGGCCTGTGATACCCAGCGTGATCATAGATCGATCACCCGGAAAGCCGCCGCACGGATGAGGCGGTTGTACACCGCCATGGACAGACCATCCTTCTGCGGGCAGCGGGCATAGACCACGGCATCGCCCTGCTCATCCAGCGCGCGCAGGGAGCGGAAGATGTGTTTCGCCTGATCAGCACCGTCGCCCTCGCGGCCATATTCCACGCAGGGTACACCCAGCTTTTCGGCTTCGCCGGTGAAGCACAGGCAGCTGGGATTCTGGTCGGCGTGTGCATCCACATAGGCCTTGAACTGCTCAAAGGTGCCGTTCAGCAGGGTCACATCGGCCTTGGGAGCATAGTGCTTATACTTCATGCCGGGGCTGCGCACCACAGCACCCTCCGGCAGCTTTTCGAGGATAGCCTTGGAGACCTCCACTTCCTCACCGAGGGCGCGCTCGAGGTCTTCCAGCGTGATGTGGCCCGGGCGGAACAGGGTGGGCTTATCCCCCACCACCGACACCACGGTGCTCTCCACACCCACGTCACACTCGCCGCCATCCAGGATCAGCGGCAGGCGGCCGTCCATATCGGTGAACACATCCTGCGCATTGGTGGGGCTGGGCTTGCCGGAAAGGTTCGCGCTGGGGGCCGCAAAGGCGCAGCCGCTCTGCTGGATGACCGCGCGGGCCACCGGGTGGCTGGGCATGCGGATGCCCACGGTGTCCAGACCGGCGCAACACTCCGCCGCCACCTCCGGGCCGCGGGGCATGATGATGGTGAGCGGGCCGGGGCAGAACGCCGCCATGAGCAGCTGGGCACGCTCTGGCACCTCGCTGACAAGACCCGGCAGCATCTCCGGCCCGGTCACATGGACGATCAGGGGATTGTCCTGCGGGCGGCCCTTCGCCACGAAAATTTTCTTGACCGCCTCGCCGTTGCGGGCGTCGGCGGCAATGCCGTAGACCGTCTCGGTGGGCAGGGCTACCAGCTCACCGCTGCGCAGCAGCTGCGCGGCTTTGGCAATGCTTTCAGCCCGGTCGGCGGGCAGAATTTCAGTTTTCATTTTCATACGAATCATCGTTCTTTCTATCTGTAAAGTATTTCTGCTTTTCAGCAGATATAGACGGTATAACGTATTATTTTAAAATCGTTTTTAAAGCGCTCACCCATTAAACTTCTGCAGCTTTTCAGCCTGTTCCCGGGTGGCAAGGGCGTCGATCACATCGTCCAGATTGCCATCCATGATCTTGGAAAGGTTGTGCACGGTCAAGCCGATGCGGTGGTCCGTGCAGCGATCCTGCGGGAAGTTGTAGGTGCGGATCTTCTCGCTGCGGTCACCAGTACCCACCTGTCCCTGCCGTTCCGAGTTGATGGCGTCCTGCTGTTCCTTTTGTTTTTGGGCCAGCAGGCGGCTGCGGAGAATTTCCAGTGCCTTGTCCTTGTTCTGAAACTGGCTGCGCTCGTTCTGGCATTCTACCACCGTGCCGGTGGGAAGATGTGTCACACGGATGGCGCTGGAGGTCTTGTTGATGTGCTGGCCGCCTGCGCCGGAGGAGCGGAAGGTGTCGATGCGCAGGTCCTTCATGTCCAGCGCAAAATCCACTTCCTCCGCCTGGGGCATCACGGCCACCGTAGCGGTGGAAGTGTGGATGCGGCCCTGGGTCTCGGTCTCAGGCACTCGCTGTACCCGGTGCACACCGCTCTCGTATTTCAGGCGGCTGTAGGCCCCGTCGCCGTCCACCGAGAAGATGGCTTCCTTCACGCCGCCCAGTTCCGTCTCGTTGAGGTTGAGCATTTCCAGCTTCCATCCCCTGCTCTGCGCGTACATGCTGTACATGCGCAGCAGGCTGTGAGCGAACAGGGCGGCTTCTTCGCCGCCCGCACCGCCGCGAATCTCCACGATGACGTTTTTGCCGTCGTTGGCATCCTTTGGCAGCAGCAAAATTTTGAGATTATTTTCCAGCTTTGCCACATCTTGACTTTTTTCGCTGATTTCCTGCTGTATCATCTGCTTGAAGTCCGGCTCAAGAGCCCCCGGCTCCTCCAGCAGGGCTTTCGCCTGAGCAAGATGGTCCTGTGCAGTCTTCCATTCCCGGTAGGCCTGCACGGCTGGCTCAGCGTCGTGATACTCCTGCATCAGCTTTCGGAACAGCGCCGGGTCGGCAGCCGTTTCGGGCTGGTTCAGACGGACGGAAAGTTCTTCAAACCGGTGACAGACCGCATCCATTTGGGCAAACAGGTTCATTGTTCCTGCAGTTCTCCTTACATTCTCAAATCATGCGTACACCGGCAGGTCTAGCCCTGCCCGGGCTTTATCACCTTTTTGATGTTCTTTTCGATCTTGGCGCGGGGCAGCATCACTTCGCGGCCGCAACCGGTGCAGCGGATCTTGAAATCCATGCCGACGCGCAGCACTTCAAAGCTCTGCGCACCGCAGGGGTGCTTCTTGCGGGTGAGGATGGTATCTCCCACAGCGATATCCATAGCTCTGGTTCTCCCTTCTGCCCACCTTTTTCAAAACACAGGCGGGCGCTGTGTGCCGCACGGCCGGAACGTTCCGGCAGCGCCGCACATACAGATATAGTATAATGCAAAGCCACACAAAATGCAAATATCCGCCGGGGCGGATGCATAGGTTTTAATAGTAACCAAAAACAACAGAGAAAGAGGAATGAAAGATGATGCAAGCATATCGTACCGAAGGCAACTACCGCTGCGCTGCCCGCCTGACCGCCGCCGAGCTGCGCGCCGCCATGGCGAACCGCGAAATTCTGCAGGCCACCGCCCTGGCCTTTGACACCCAGCGCCAGCTGCGTTTCGAGTTGGGCGGTGTGAAGGCCATGATGCCATTCGCACAGTGTGCCGATGGGGCCGAAAGCGGCACCGTGCGGGATATCGCTGTACTGACCCGGGTGGGGCGGCCCACCTGCTTCGTCATTGATGCATTGGATACAGACGAGAACGGCCAGCCCGTGTATCGTCTTTCCCGCGCAGAGGCGCAGCGGATGTGCAAGGCCGACTATCTGGATACGCTGCAGCCCGGCGATATCCTGCCCTGCACTGTGACTCACATTGAACCCTTCGGTGCCTTCTGCGATGTGGGCTGCGGCATCAGTGCCCTGCTGCCCATCGACTGCATGTCGGTGAGCCGCATTTCCTCCCCCGCCGACCGGGTCAGCGTGGGGCAGCAAATTTTGTGCGCCATCAAGAACCGGGACGTGCAGGGCCGCTTTGTGTTGACCATCCGGGAGCTGCTGGGCACCTGGGAGGAGAACGCGGCCGGGTTCACCGTGGGCGAAACCGTGGTGGGCATCGTGCGCAGCGTGGAAGATTATGGTACCTTCATTGAGATCGCGCCCAACCTGGCGGGCCTTGCCGAGAGCTGCACCGGTCTTACCCCGGGACAGGCCGTGAGCGTCTACATCAAAAACATCCTGCCGGAGAAAATGAAGATCAAGCTGGTGATCGTGAACCACGCCCTGAGCCAGCGGCACCGGTTCGAGCTGAAATATTTCATCACCGAAGGGCATCTCGACCACTGGGTGTATTCCACGCCGGAAAGCCCGAAACGGATCGAGACGGATTTTGCCGCTTCGGCTTGCAATCCGGTGTGAAAGCCTTTATACTAAGAAGGAACAGAAAATGCAAAGGGGATGTATGGAACGATGACCGCCAATGATGCTTTTACTGCCGGTGTACGTCCCGGCGGGTTGACCAGCAGCACCGAGATCCGGCTGCTGCTGTGCTATCTGGTAAAGAATGCCGGCCCCATTACCCGGCAGGAGATCGAGAACGCCCTGATGGAGGAGGCACTGGTCAATTATTTTGAGATCGGCTCGTGCCTGGACGATATCACAAAACAGCAGCTCGTCACCCTGACGAACGGCAGCTATGCCATCACCGAAAAAGGCCGCAAAGTGGCGCAGGAGCTGGCCTATGACCTGCCCCGCAGCGTGCGGGAGCGGGCTGTGGCCGCCGTGCTGCGCTGCCAGACCTGGGCCCGGAAGGAAGCCAAGTACAGTGCCAGCATCACCGAAAAAGCGGATGGGCACTGTTCCATCCGCTGCACCGTCAAAGGGCTGGACGAAGACCTGTTCTGTCTGGACCTGGGCACGCCGGACCGGCTGACCGCCGAACTGGTGAAAAAGCAGTTCATTCTCAAGGGTAACGAAATTTATCAGCTGCTCATCAATAAATTGACCGAAGAAGAAAAGTAACGATTTGGAATGGCCGCCGCTTCGCTCTGGCCATAAATAGCGGAATTATTTTTATTTTTAAAAACAGGAAAAGCCTGCGGGCTTTTCCTGTTTTTGCTTTCACCATCAAGAAGCCGCAGGGACAACAACATTTTTAAAGATGATAAACTTCGCAATTGGGGCTTTTTACGTGAAAAAAGCGGTTTGGAAGCGTCCGCAGACGCGCCCAAACCGCAAATATAATAAAATAGATTTCCGCTGAATATGGCCAAAGCGCATGCGGCGGCCATTTTAAATCAGAATGCAGATGAGCCCGGTGCAGCCCTCGTTGATGACCCGCTCCAGCGTTTCCTGCAGGCGGGTGCGGGCCTCCTGCGGCATGTGCAGCAGCTTGTTCTGCAATCCTTCGTTTACCAGCTCGTGCAGGCTTTTGCCGAAAATGTTCGATTCCCAGAGCTTTTCCGGGTCGTCCGCAAAGCCCTGCAGCAGGCTGTGGGCAAGGTCTTCGCTCTGTTTCTCGGTGCCCACGATGGGGCTGAGCTCGGTGTGGATGGTGGCTTTCATCATCTGGATAGATGGTGCGCTGGCTTCCAGCCGGACGCCGTAGCTGGAGCCCTGCTTCACGATCTCGGGCTGCTCCAGCCGCAGCTCGCTCACCGAGGGCATCACGATGCCGTAGCCGGTGGCCTCTACCTGCTCGAGGGCGCTGCGCACCTTTTCGTACTCGCGTTTGGCCCGGGCCAGTTCCATGATGCAGGGCATCAGGCCCGCTTCGTCGCCAATGGCAAGGCCGGTCTGTTCGCTGAGCACCTGATAGAAAATTTCCGGTTTCAGCTCCACCGTGATGCGCACGATGCCGTTTGCAAGATCGATGCCGCTGATGGCTGACCGCTGCACCGCGTCGCATTCCAGCGCAGGTGCGTCGTTTCCAGCAGGCACATCCTTCATGCGGGCGACCTTCCCGGCCAGCTGCATGGCCGCGTCATACACCTGCGTCTGCAGCCAGTGGCCGTTTTCCAGCATAGTCACCCAGCGCGGCAAGGCAAAATCCAGCTCCTGCACCGGGAACTCGTACAGCACCTGCCGCAGGATATTCCCCAGCGCCGCGGCATCCAAATCGACGCAGCTCACCGGCAGAACAGTGTGGTCATAATCCCGTGCCATGCCCTCGGCCAGCTGTCTGGTCTCCGGGGCATCCGGGTGGGTGCTGTTGAGCAGAATGATGTAGGGTTTGCCCAGCGCGTCCAATTCTTCGATGATGCGTTTTTCTGTGGCTGCATAGCCTGCACGCGGAATGTCGCTGACTGTGCCGTCGGTGGTGACCACGATGCCGATGGTGGAGTGCTCGGCGATGACCTTCCGGGTGCCGATCTCCGCCGCCTCCGTCATGGGGATAGGATGATCGTACCACGGCGTTGTGACCATCCGGGGCTGATCATCCTCCGTCTGGCCCAAGGCCCCCCGGACCATGTAGCCCACACAGTCGATAAGCCGGACGGAAAAGGCCGCGCCCCCCTCCAGCTGGATCTGGGCCGCCTCCTCCGGCACGAACTTCGGTTCCGCCGTCATCACCGTGCGGCCGGAGCCGCTCTGGGGCAGCTCATCTCTGGCCCGCTCCCGGCGGTACACATTGTCAATATTGGGAATGATCTGTGTCTCCATGAACCGCTTGATAAAGGTGGATTTCCCTGTCCGCACCGGCCCTACCACACCGATATAGATGTCGCCCGCAGTGCGGGTGGCAATATTCTGATAGATCGAGGTATTCATAGCATCCCGTCCTTTTTCCGCTTTTATAGTCCATTTCTATGAGACAGCCCGGAAAAGTATGACAGCCCGTCTGCCTTTGTTCATTCCCACCAAATCACCCGCCGCACGTTCGGCGCATTTTGTCGTTTTCACTTCTTTGCATTACCAATTTATCATGGTAAACTACTACCATAATAAATCAATCGCTCGAACAATTCTTCAGGAGGAATGGAACATGAAAAAGTTGACTGCATTTGTACTCTCTGCTATGATGGTTCTGTCTCTGGCTGCCTGCGGTGCCAAGACCGAGACCCCCGCTGATACCAGCACCCCCGCCGCCGATGCGACCAAGCCTGCTGAAGTCGCCAAGCTGACCTACGCAGTGGAAGCCGGTTCCGCCGGTGAGGAAGTGGCACTGGCCAACGGCTACAACGTTGTATCCGTAGACTCTCAGGCCAAGGCACTGATGGAAGTGCAGGCTGGCACCGCCGATGCCGCTATCATCGACTCCCTCATGGCCGGCGCCATGGTGGGCGAGGGCACCAGCTACGCGGATCTCACCTACACCATCACCCTGAACGACGGCCTGCTCTTCAGCGACGGCACCCCCGTCACCGCGAAGAACTATCTGTACTACACCATGGTCTTCTCTACCCTCGTCGCTTCTGAGGCTGAGGGCAAGGATCGCCAGGCTGGCCTGACGATCGTCGGCTTTGAAGAATTCAACGCTTACGACGGCACCAACGAGGGCGACGGCGTCTCCAAGACCTTTACCGGCCTGCGCCTGCTGGCCGACAACCAGTTCTCCGTCACCGTTAAGCCTGAGTATGCGAACTACTACTATGCCATCAGCTATGCCGGCTTCTCCCCGTTCGTCAAGGAACTGTGGTGCGGCGACTTCGACATCGCTGACGACGGCGAAGGCTGCTACTTCACCGACGGCTTCTACAACAAGACCGGCGACAGCTTCGACATGGCTGCTCATCTCGTTGCTTCTTCCAACAACACCGACACCACCTATGCGTGCTCCGGCCCGTATGTCGTGGAGTCCTACGACGAGGCCGATAAGTCCGCGATCCTGACCCTGAATCCGAACTTCCCCGGCAACTACGAAGGCGCGAAGCCGACCATCGCGAAGGTCATCTACAAGAAGGTCGTTGCCGCTACCCAGCTCGACGATCTGAAGTCCGGCGGCGTTGACGTCCTCATGGGCATCACCGGCGGCGACCAGACCGACGAGGCTGTCGCTGCCTGCGACAACTCCAACGGCGCTTTCGTTTACACCCACTACAGCCGCGCCGGCTACGGCAAGCTGCAGTTCCGTAACGACTATGGCCCCGCTCAGTTCACTGCTGTCCGTCAGGCCATCACCTACTGCCTGGATCGTGGTTCCTTTGCGAAGACCTTCACCGGCGGCTACGGCGGCATCGTTGACGGCGCTTACTACGCCGGCTCCTGGATGTACAAGGAAGCTGCTGCCAACGGCATGCTGCTGAACGCGTATGACACCTCTGCCGATACCGCCATCGCAGTCCTCGAGGCTGACGGCTGGATCTACAACAAGGACGGCGAGGCTTACACCGAGGGCGTCCGCTACAAGAAGATCCCGGCT
>OLGD01004716.1_pt1 | contig 10805 bp, 8 predicted proteins | sample 1605311 | NCBI WGS metagenome assembly OLGD01 (sample SAMEA3888917, study PRJEB22519) | human gut metagenome | biome: human gut; feature: human-associated habitat; material: faeces | place: Denmark | collected 2010 | reverse complement strand
CTTTATGTTTTTATGAATACCTGAAGACATTCTCGTATAAAATTTTAAATTTCCCGCTGGAAAGATTGTATGTTAAACATTATCGTTTTTAATTTTGGCAGTCACAGACAGATTTTACAGTGTCTCTCCTTTTGTCCGATAGCTGTTCATATAGTGCTGTGATTCACTAGTTCGTACATTCACATCATTTAAGATGCATCCTGTAATTTCAGCTCCTGACCCTGAAAGAATTTCCATACCTTCCAGAATTCGATCTACATCTGTATAGTCCTGACGGATCACAAATACTGCTCCGTCTACATACTGGGCGACGATCGCTGCATCTGATAATAGTCCACTTGGTGGTGTATCTATGATCACGAAATCGGCTTCTGCCTCCAGTTCTTTTATAAACTGTCTCATATTCTTACCACTTAAAACGGTAGATGTATCCTGGATCGGTGTAGAACCTGCAAGTACTTTAACGCTTGTATTTTTGTATTGCTGCACTGCATCGTCTATGTTAACTTCGCCTTTCATTACTTCCAGAGTTCCTAATTCTTGTTCTTTCATTCCAAGTACTTTGGCGGTGGATGGGTTTCTTAAATCCGCATCTACCAGAATTACTTTATACCCTTTCATCGCAAGTGATATTGCAATGTTGGCTGAAACTGTTGATTTTCCTTCTCCTGGCATAGCACTTGTTACAAGAAAAGATTTCATGCCTGTCTCTTTTTGTGCACGCTCGATCCTTCGTCGTACCGTTCTTGCTGCTTCCAGGAAGCTTCTTGGAATTCTTGGATTATCTAGCACGATCAATTCCTGTGTTTGCGTACGTTTCTTATGGAATTTGGCATGAGGCATGATTCCAAGACTTTTTGCATGGAAGAGTCGTTTGAAATCTTCTTCTTTCTTAACTGTATTCTTACCAAGTGCTAACAGGACATCGAGCAAGATACATAGTAAAATTCCGATCAAAACGCCGATCTGTATCTCATGTCTATAACTAAATGGATTGGCAGGTGTAGTCGGAACCCCGCTTTCATCCATGAGTGTCAGCTGTGAGCTTCCAATGACAAACTCTGCTACCGATGGGTAATTTTTAACGACTGCTTTTAAAATCTTCTCAGCCATCTTCGGATTATTTGCAGTCACTTTCAACGTAAACAGGTTTGTATTCTCCATGACTTCTGCTTCGATCGTTCCCGGAACAGACTGAAGTCCAAGATCCTGTGCCAATACTTCTTTAAATGCTCCACTTTTCAAAATATACGGAAATGATTTTGCCATTTGGTTGGCTGTTGCATTCTCAATATATGTATTGGAATTTTCTGATGTAATACTGGAATTGATCGTAAATGTGGAAGATGCTACATAGTATGGGGAATAGGTAAGTCTCTTGTATCCACAGAACACTGCACCACAAATCACAAGAATGATCAAAAATCTCCATTTCATTTGAATGATGCCCTTGATCAAGTCATCAAACAATCCAGCAATATCGATCAGATTCTCTTTATGTTCTGTTTTTGATTCATATTCTTTACTCATGATCTTTCTTCACCTGCCGTTCTGTTTTTGATTCTTGTGTTTTATCTTCATTGCCTTTTTTCGTTCTGCTTCCATAACCATAGCCATAGCCGTAACCGTAACCATATCCATACCCATGGTTTCCATAACCGTATTTGCTTCCGTAACCATAACCGCTTCCATATGCATATTTGTATCCGTAATTTCTTGCTGTCTGAGCAACTCCATGGAATACATCGTTATAAACACATCCAAGCATCGTTCCTTCTGCTGAATTCAGGATACTGATCGTCTCATTGATATCTTTTACTAATGCTGTATGTTGTCTTACAACAAGGATTGATGCATCTGCAAGGTCTACTAACTCTTCTGCATCGGCCGCCTGTGACATTGGTGGTGTATCAATAATAATGTAATCCAGCTTTGTCTTAAAGAACTCTACGATCTTCTGGAAGATCGGTGATGCGATCATCTCTGTAGAATTTGGATAGATCATAGAACCTGCGATCAATAACAATTCTGATTTTGGAAGATCTGTTACTAGATTATCTATCTGTTCATTTCCATTCAATACTTCTCCAAACTGCTGTATTTCTTCCTGATCCAATCCAAAAATCTTGTATTGTGAAGGTTTGCGAAGATCCGCATCGATCAACAATACTTTCTCTGATTCTTCCGCAAGTGCCAATGCTAAATTGGCTGCAACTGTTGATTTACCTTCATTTTCTTCCACACTTGCAACCAGAAGTGTTTTTGCATTCTTCTCTTTCATCTTACTGCTGACTTTGCGAGCAAGTTTCTTCATATCCTCCACATATTGAAAGCTTGTTCCTGGATTTGTCAACAATACCGGACTCTTTTTGCGGTGGATTCTTGCTTTCCATGTCTTATAGATCTTCTCATGATATAACGTCTGCAAAAGCTTTGCATCAAGTTTCCTTGAAACTTCTTTTGGTTTTCTCACTGTATCCTTTAAGAATGACAAGATTGCGATCAATCCACATAACGCAACGATCGTCGTAAAAAATGTTTTCTTCATAAGTGCTGTTGGCTGAAATTTATTTACCGGACCACTTGGCACTGTTGGTTTCTGCAATACATCCAGCACAACATTTCCGATCAGCTGATCTGTCACAACAGAATAATTATTCATGATTGCCTTATTCAAACGAAACGCCATCTCTGGGGAATCTGCCTGAACTTTCAAAACTAAAAGATTGGTTTCATTTACTACCTCTGCAGATGCACTTCCTGGAAAATAATCCATATCCATCTCTTTTGCGACTTTCTTTTGTAAGATCGAACTGTTTAGAATCTCAGAAAACTTTGTCGCCATCTCAGACGTTGCACTCAAATCTGAATATACACTATTGTTACTTCCTTTGCTGCTTACGATAAATGTACTTGTTGATTCATACTGTTTGTGATAGTTTCGTCCGACATAAACATAAGAGAGCAAGCTCATAGATGCTGCCAGAAGCAGGATCACTATTGCATATTTCCAGATATCTCTTAAGATACTATACAAATCAATATTTATTTCATAATCGTTGACTGATATATTTCGTTTATCACTGCTCATTTGCCGGCCTCCTATTCTGTAACGATCACGATCAGTCTTACCGTTCCTGTACGGCTCTTTCCACTTTTTACTGAATAAGTGATCTCATAAGAACCTGGGGTATCGTAATCTACTTCATCTTTGATCTTCACTTTGCTCTTACCAATATCTCCTGGTACATCCGAGTCATAATCTCCTCCCATGCACACTTTAGATATGTAAGATGCTGCATCTAGTTTGTCACCTTTCTTCGTATAAACCAGATACTTCTTCAAATGAATAAAAGGAATCTCTGATCTGTCCGTTGCATCATAAACCTGTATCGTTGCCTGAAATGATACCGTGTCTCCTGCACTATTGCTTACCTGAAGTTTGACCGGATATTCTCCTGGTGTATACAGATCAACTACTGAGTTTGTCAAAATCTTTATCTGATTTGATAAATCACCATCAATCTTATCTTTCACCGTAAGATTCTTTAATAATTCTTCATTCTTAGAAGCTCCTCCAGATTCAAAACATAATGGTTCCTTCAAATAAAACTTTGGTGATGTATAACCCTCATACTGTACAATACGGTTTGCACGACTGACGTTATTATGTCTGTCTACTGCTGCATATACAACCAGACGCCGTCCACCTCCCAGAAAGTTTGAAACACTTTCTACTACAAGAGAATCCGTAACATCCCCATCATTCTCATCAACTGCTTTTACTCCTTGTAAAAAATCTTCATCGGTAGCATTGAGCCCTACTGTCAATTCCTGCTGATCCATTGTAATGACCGGTCCGATCCGGTCTCCTTTTCTGACCTGTGTAAACCAGAAGATCAGACTTGCTGCCAGTGATATACAAAATATCACAAAACTTACCAATTTTAATTTCTTCATTGTACCACCTTTTCTCCTTCAAGAATTCTCTTAGGATTATCATATAACAATTTCTTTGAATATTCAAAAGAATATTCTTGTTCCATATATTCTTTGATATCTGCCATATAGGTTGTCCGCTCATATGGTTTGTGTGCATCACTTGCGATACAAGTTACCATATGTTGATCCAGCAGACGATCTACACATTGTTTTGCTCCTGATCCAAATCTGCCAAAGATGCTCCCTCTGTTCACCTGCAACAAACATCCCCTGTTTTTCCACTTTGCGATACCGCTTTCTGATTCCTGTACACACCGGTATCTCTCTGGGTGCGCGATCACTGGCGTAACTCCAAGTTCCATCAGATCATGAAGCATCTCATCCATCTCTTCCTGCTCGATTCCAAACGAAAATTCAGTCAAAAAATATCCCGTCTGATTCAATGAAAGCAATCTGCCTTCACGGATCATCCGAGGAACTTCTCTTGTCATATAAATTTCCATTCCAGAGAATACTCTTAATGGCAGCTTTACTTCATCCAGTGCTTTTCTAAACGCTTCTAATCTTTGCAGATATTCTTCGATCGAATATTCTTTGAAAAATCCCCCTGTATTGGCATGCGATGTTGCAACTAATGTATGAACACCACTTTTCAATGCCAATGCTGCCATAGATAGAGAATCTTCCATATCTCTCGCTCCATCATCCAATCCTGGCAAAATATGCGTATGTATATCGATCATCTATTTTATTTTCCTTTCAGAAATCCCATATGCAAAAAGAATTCCTCCAGTCCATCAAGACTGGAGGAATCCACCTTGTTTTTTGATTAATACTGTTCTTTGACGTGTTTTGCTGCATATACAGCTAATGCTGCTGCAGCGAGTGATACATATACTAATGTAACTGGCGCTCCCTGATCACTAGTCTTTGGTGATGCAGATGTTGATGATGTTGATGTCGTTGTTGTGCTCGTCTTAGCTGGTTTTTCATCCTTGTCGAATTCATCATCATCAATCTGGGTTTTCTTATCCACATTAGTCTGTTCTGGAGACTCTCTATCATACTCATCTTCAGGACTTGGTGCTGCCATAACACTTAGTGAAAAAGCAAAACACATAATCAATGTTGCTGCCATCATAATCAACTTTTTCATGCTAAATCCCCCCTTACTGGATTCTAACTGATTTGTGTATAAAATACCTTCAATATCATCTCAAATAATTTTGTCTCATCCGGATAATATTCTGCATATCCTGTCTCACCTTCTTTGATGTCACAGTCAATGCTGTAGATATTGTCAGATGAAAAACTGCTTCCTGAAACTTTCGTTGCAAGATATGTGATCTTCGGTGCTGAAAGATTCGTTACTGAATTCTCTGATACAAGATTCAGAAGATCTAATGGCAATGTAAGATCGCCCTTCATCTCCTGTAATGCTTTCTGGGCAAATGCTGTAATATACTGCTGTTGTCTCTGCATACGTGCCATGTTCGCATCCAGTGGATCAAATTCTCTGGATCTTACATAAGTCTCTGCCTGACCACCCAGCAATGTCACATTCGCACCTTCCTTCAGAGTTGGATCAACGCTTGTCAGATCCCCGATCACTTGAACGTTCACTCCACCTACTGCATCATTCAGTACACTGATCGCAGAGAGGTTGATCGACATATATGAATCGATAGGAATTCCATATAACACTTTGGAAACTGCATCCACAGCATTCTTACAGCTCTTGGCTTTCCCATCCCCATAGGCATAGGCTAAACATAACTGTCGAAGTTTCCTTCCTGAATACTTTCCATTCTCATCATATGTCTTAACGTACGCCATGATATCTCGAGGAACATTGATCAGTGAAATCTTCCCTGTAGAAGTATTCACAGCTGCCAGAAACAAGGTATCTGACTGTCCTGCTCCGTGTTTCTTTAAGTATTCTTCATCTGTATTGATCTTATCTCGGTCAACACCCATAAATAAGATACTCGTTATATCTTTATTATACTGATATTTATGTCCATTGTAAATAACCAAATCTCCCTGATTCTGGACTTTTACGCCATCTACATTCTTTGACATCTTCATCTTGCCTCCAAATAATGAGCCTTTTCCAAGTGCCCACATTCCAACAATGGCTGCACATGGAAGCAAAATGATCACCGCTAATACGATTATAACTCTTTTTATGATCTGCTTTGGTGTCTTTTTCTTCTTTGCTTTCTTCTTTTTCTCGTTCTTTTCTTCTTTTACTTCAAAGCCTTGAAATGCTTCCTTGGATTCTGGCTGGAGATCCTTCAGATTCTGATCCAATTCTTCATTTAATCTCTTAGCCTCATCCGTATGGTTCTTATTTTGTACTTCTTTCATCCGTCAACACCGCCTGTACTAAATAACGATTATTGGGCTGGCCTCCTACGCAGGTACTCAGCGTGATAATCTTATCGTTGCTTGTAACTTCCTGATCTTTCCTTACATGACTTCCCATGTCTCTTATGTTCTTGACATTTCTTAAATAATTTTCAAACTTCTTCTTATTCTTAAAATTAAATGTCTTAAGTAAATGCCTGTCGTCAAACTTATATGCCGCAAAAATCGTGTATGTGTATGTTTTCTTTGGTGTGTAGACATATACTTCTTTGTGTTTCTTAAAAAATGCTTCATCTTCAAACTTGTGAAGATTCTGGAACATAGATCCATTTCTCATATTATGTCCATAAAATACTGTGTTTGGATCTGAAAAATCCTTCTTATTCGCTTTCTCTGTATAAATACATCCTGCAAACTCTGGCTCATTTTTAAAGTTATATTTTAAATAATGATCGTCTGATTCCTGACTTTGTGCTACCGGATAATCAATTCTTGTTCCTGGAACGTAGATCCATGCATAGATATCACTGTTGATCTTGATCAGCTTCTTAAAGTTGATCTTCTGTCCATGTTTGACTCCAGCTGGAACTTTCTCCGGCTCTTTTCCTTCGTTCTCACCAGTAAATTCTGTGCTTGCGATCTCTTTTAATGTTGCTTTTCTTGCCTGTTCTGTCTTATAGTCCTGATACTTGACCCATCCGAATCTTCCAAGACAGATCACACAGACTAGTACTGCAACTCCAAGAATGATCTTCCATCCACTCTTCTTCATTCAGCTTCCCCCTTATGCCGTTATTCTTGTTTTATTATATCTTTTTTTCTATCTGCGGTCAATGAATCCTGCATCTTCGGACAACCTGTGTCCTAAAAATCCATCGCCATTTTGCTTGACTCTTCTTCTGACAATTCTGTAACCTGTGTTTCCATAACACGATAAACTCTCTGACACATATTTAAAACACTCGGACGATGGGTTGTCACGATGCATGTTTTATTTGGGCGTTGTTTTATGATATTTCTTAAAACTTTACGTTCCGTTGTTACATCAAGTGCCGATGTTGCTTCATCTAACAATAAGATCGGTGCATCTCTTAAAACAGCCCTTGCAATCGCAATTCTTTGTGCCTGTCCTTCCGAAAATCCTCGTCCTCGCTCTCCAATCTTGGTATAGATCGTTTTTTCCATATTCTTTACGAAATCCCATGCACAGGAAATCTTCAATGCCTCGATCATCTCTTCTTCTGTTGCATCCTGTTTCACCATCTTTAAATTTTCCGCGATCGTGCCAGAAAGAATTGTATTTCCCTGTGGTACATAAGCGAATAAATGTCTGGTATCTGCATTCATCTCCACCTGTTTCCCATTTGAAGCCCTTAAATATGCTTCTCCTTTTTCCGGATGGATCAAACCTAAGATCAAACGGATCATCGTTGTCTTTCCCTCTCCAGAAGGACCAACCAACGCAACGATCTCGCCCGGATTAGCCATAAATGCAGAATCTGTAATAACACGGTTTCCTTCGATATAAGAAAAATCCACATCCCGCATCTTCACCTCGAACCCATCTTCCACATAAGCATCCATCTCAGAGCTTTCTGGAATATGAACTTCTTTCTTAAGCTGTGCAAGCTCTCTGATACGATGAGCGGAGATCGAACTGTTCAAAAAGTTTGGTATGATCGATACCAGATTGTTAAATGCCCCATTTAAGTTACTTCTCTGTTGTAAAAATAAAGTCATGGTTCCATAAGAAATATCTCTTGTCCAAAGTCGGAACAGACAATATCCAAATGCTGCATACTGAACAACCATTCCTATAATCGACATAACGATATTCGTCTTAATCGTAAACATGTTATACTTTAAACTGATATCTTTAAACTTCTCCTGCCAGTTTCTCATCTTCTTTCCATATAAAGAAGAAATCCCAAAGGACTTGATCGTATCAAAATTATAGAATGTCTCGACTTCAAATGTCATCATCTCACTACTCATTTCCCGCACTTTCTTCCCATATTCTCTCTGCTTGGAAATAAGAAACTTCGACATCAAAAGCATAAATGGTGCACTTGCAAATGCCAGTAATGACATGATCTTATCGTAATGCCAGATAACCGCAAATGTTGCGACAAAGTCGTAAACTGCTATAATGATCGTCGGCAGCCAGCTGATCGCATTTCCACTGATCGTATTGACATCGCTGTTAAAACGATTCAAAACATCTCCATTACTATATTTATTTATCTCCATCCAGTCGGCATCGATGATTTTATCAAAAATATCCGCCTGAATATCATTATTGATATAGATACTCAACTTTGTAGAAATACGTCCGATCACATTTCCGATCGTCAGACTGAAAAATGCACTTCCAAGTGTGATCACGATCATGATCCACAACTTACTCATCTGATATCCTGTGATGATATCGATCATATATTTACTTGCCACACTTCCAACCAATCCCATGGATGTGCTGAAAATACCAAGGATCGTGTAGAAAGCGATTGCTCCTTTATATCGTTTGCTGTAGGAAAAGATCCATTTCCAGTCGTCAATGATCTCTGAAAATGTTCCATCTCGCCATTTCCCAATCAGTATATCTAATGATTCAAACGATATCTTCTGATTTGGTTGATTTTGATTTTCATTGTCCATCATGTGATGATCACCTTCTTTCTTTCATAATTTGGTAAAATTCTTTTGTATACTCACAGATATATTCCGGAATTCCTTCATAATCTCCTGTTTCTAATAAAGCTGCCGCCGCACAGGTGTTACAGATTGGACGATATTTGCATTCTATACACTTTTCATTGATCAAGATTTCTTTTGTCTGTGCTGATATCATTTCCCAGCTTCTTTGAAAACCTTCTGCAAATACATTCACTTCTGGTTGACTTTGCATCACGCATGGACGCATCATTCCCTGCCAATTGATCGTAAACGAACAATTGCCTGCAAGGCATGAAATGTGCCTGCTATATTGCATATTTTGCGGATGATCTTCGACCATGCTGATCACATGATCTTGATATTCTCTAAGAGCTTCTTCTCCCCATTGATGTTGAAAGATCAACTTCTTCGCCATCGCTGCATCCTTTGGATTCATGCGGCTTTGTTCATCAAACGGTTTATTTCTTTCTCTGCTTGCCGGATACATATAGGTATCAAGGTTCACGGCTACATCCAGATCGTTTGCAATATCTAAAATCTTCCTGATATCCTCTTCATTCTTTGAAGTGATACTTCCATTGATCTTTACATCAATCTCCCTGTCCCTTAGCAGCCTGACTGCATTGACCGTCTTCTGAAATCCACCTGGATAATGACATAACTGCTCATACGCCTGGTCATCTGCTCCATATAAAGTAATATTCATTCTTCTTGGCTTATATTTCTGGAAGAAATCTGCCCATTCTTCATCGATCAGTGTTCCATTTGTATTGATCGTAAGAATCATTCCCATATTCTGCAGTTCGATATATACTTCCTTAAATCCCGGAAATAATAACGGCTCTCCTCCTGTCAATAACAGAAATAACGTTCCTGCATCCTTCATCTGATGAGCCAGTTTGATCCATTCTTCTTTGGTTCTTAAACGGCCTTTTTGTTCCATCTCTGCATTAGATAAACGAACATAACACATATCGCAGTTCATATTGCAAAGTGGTAATAATTCCAAGCTGCCGTTGATCGGAGCTTGTCTTTGATATGCTTTCTGGATCAGCATCTTCTCCATGGAATCCATTGCATCTAGGTCTTGCATTTGGCTCACCTTCTTTCTTGTACATTCTGTTTTATTATATGATGAGATTGCGGAAAAAGAAAGTTTTTATTTGTGCATGATCAGATCAATGCATGTTTCTTTGATGGAAATCCTAAATTGAATCCAGATGATCTTACAGAAGTCGATACTGACATTTCTTCTTTATTACAATTTCATGGTTATGCAGAAACTGTAAAAAAGATTGTTGATGTTGTCAAAAAGTCTGCTTATGGCGTTGATTTTGTAATCCTCGGAATTGAAAATCAAGCAAAGATCCACTATGCGATGCCACTTCGGCATATGCTTGGAGATGCTTTTTCATATCTCAAAGAATATAATGAAATTGCAAAAAAATATAAAGATGAAAAACCTCATGGAACACCAGACGAATTTCTATCTAAAATGAAGAAAACTGACCGATTACATAGCGTACTTACCATTTGTATTTATTATGGTGAAACTCCGTGGGATGGTCCTCGTTCCTTAATTGATATGTTAGAAATTCCTGATGCTTTTAAGCCTCTGATTTCCGATTATAAATTTAACTTGATTGAACTTAGGAAGAGTGAGCATTTAAAATTTCATAATGATGATGTTGATAAAATATTCAATATCAGTAGGTTTATTTTCGATGAAAAATATGATAAAATCACTGATATATTTAAAGAGGAAAATATATCTTCAGAATTAGCTATGGTTATTGGCTGTATTACAGAATCACAAA
>OLGD01004700.1_pt1 | contig 10847 bp, 10 predicted proteins | sample 1605311 | NCBI WGS metagenome assembly OLGD01 (sample SAMEA3888917, study PRJEB22519) | human gut metagenome | biome: human gut; feature: human-associated habitat; material: faeces | place: Denmark | collected 2010 | reverse complement strand
GCCGCAAGCGGCGAAGCAGGACAAAGCCGCGGGGTCGTGCGCGCCCCGCGGCGGTTACATCTGCCCGCGGTGCGGGTAGTTTCGGGGATTTACGAGGGCGTTCCAAACACAGCGAAAAACAGCCGGAGGGCGTTGCGGAATGAAAAAAGCCCGCCGTTTCAAGGGAAACAGAGGGGTTCCAACGAAAAACACGAGGTGAATACAGAAAAATGGTAAAGGGAAAAGAAAAATTTGCACTCTGGATCACGCCGGAGTGTAAGCAGCTCGTCGATGACTGTTATGCGGACGATCAATGCCAGAGCCGCAGCGAGTACATTGAAAAGGCAATCTTATTTTATACCGGCTTCTTATACGCCGAAAAAGCAGATCGTTACCTTCCAAAAGTCTTGCAGCAAATCTTATCTGGAACGCTGGATCGATTTGCAGAGCGCATTGGGCGGCAGCTTTTCAAGCTGGCAGTTGAGCAAAATGTCAACAATCATATTCTCGCTTCGGATACAGATATTGATGCCCGCAGCTATCAGAAAATGCGTGGACTTAGTATGGATGAAGTCAAAAGAACGAACGGAAAAATTGATTTTGAAGATGCGCTGTTGAGTGAAAGGGGCGTGTGAAAATGTCAAAGCTGATTCAGAAAGCAGGCTTCCTGAATCCAAAACGTGCCGGTCGTTATATGAATTATATCGCCACCCGCGACGGCGTGGAGCTTCTGGACGAAAACGCAGACAGCATTTATATGCGCTATATTGCCACACGGCCTCGCGCGGAAAAGCACGGCGAACACGGCTTGTTTGGAGCCGAAGATGCTGTTGATCGGGAAAAGACGTTGGGCGAGTTGAAAGCGCATGAGGGCAACGTCTGGACGATTATTTACTCGCTACGTCGCGAGAATGCCGCGCGGCTTGGCTACGATAACGCCGCAAGCTGGCGGGCGCTGCTACGCTCCAAACAGGCGGATTTTGCGGAAGCCATGCAGATTCCACCGTCGCAGCTTCGCTGGTATGCCGCGTTTCATGACGAGGTCGATCACCCGCATATCCACATGATGCCCTGGTCGGACGATCCAAAATGCGGATTTTTGCGCAAAGACAAGCTGCTGCATTTGCAGTCCGTTTTGACGAACATGATCTACGCGGACGAGTTGAAAGCGGTCTATGTTCAAAAAGATATTGCCTATAAAGACGTGACCGGAGCGGCGCGGGAAACCATGCACAGAATTGTTGGCCAGTTAGAATCTGTTGAAAATCCGCCGGAATCGATTCGGCAAAAGCTCATGGAGCTTGCGCTGGAGCTGCACACGGTCAACGGTAAAAAGCAGTATGGATATCTCAAAAAGCCGCTCAAGGATATGGTGGATTCCATCGTGGATGAACTGGAAAAAATGCCTGAGGTTGCTGCGTATTATGCCGTCTGGAACGACCTGCGCGATACGCTGGAGGGCTACTACAAAAGCAAACCGAGACAACACAATCCACTCTCGCAGCAGAAAGAATTCCGTGCCATCAAGAACGCCATCATTCAGGAAGCGGAGCGTTTGCGGCAGCAGATGGAGCAGGAATCTTCACAGGGTGAAGAACCGTCTGCGGAAGAAACTTCTAGAGACGCTTCTACAAATCCGACGCTTGCAGATGAAAATACTTCGTCCCCAACCTCTCATTCTGTGCGGCTTCCATCCGAGTATCTGCTGAATTCAACTATCAGATTGTTCCATCAGATGGTGCAAATCTTCCGCGAGAACGCTGTGCCGCCCAGCAATCCAATGGGTATCCGCGTGGACTCCAAGCGACGCAAAAAGCTCATCCAAAAGCGGCTGGCAATGGGACATAAGCTGGACGACCATGAGCAGGCACAGGGCTATGAACAAAGTCTGTAAATCCTGAATGTCTTGGGCGTGTAATACAAATGAGGATATGAGTTTACATAACTATTTCCAAGAGCGCAGTCAGAGCTACTTCTGGGGGATTTAGCGGCGCAAAAACTGCGCCGCAGTAAACAAAGAATAGGCTGTTCTACTGAAATACAAATCTCTGAAAAATGTCCGGAATTTTCAAAAAATTGCTAGACTTTATTACTTTTCTGTGGTAGTTGGTTGTGTTACCAAAACGGAAAGGGGAACACAGATGGCGAAAAAACGGGCAAACGGGGAAGGCAACATCCGCAAGCGGAAAGACGGACGCTGGGAGGGGCGCTACACAGCGGGCGTTGACCCGGAGACGGGGAAACCAATCGCAAAGAGCGTCCTCGCGCGGACGCAGTGCGAATGCAAAGAGAAGCTGCAAAAGGCGATGGAAGAACTAGAAAAGATCGACATCACGAAGCGGCGCGACTACACGGTAGGCGAGTGGGCGCAGCTCTGGTACGAGAACTACGCAAAGCCGTCCGTTCGAGCATCCACGGCGGCATATTACAAGAACTACATTGACCAGCATATCAAGCCGCGCATCGGGGACATCAAGCTGACGGCGCTCACAACGCTGCAAATCCAGAAATTCTACAATGAGACGAAGGCGCACGGCAGAGTGCAGCGGTACGAAAACATGGACGATCTGAGTCTCAGCAACAAGACGATTCGCGGGCTGCACACGATGCTGCGGTAGTGCTTGGAGCAGGCGGTCATAGAGCGGCTGATTCCGCACAATCCGGCAAACGGTTGCCACCTGCAAAAAAAAGAAAAGAAGAAAATTCAGATCATTCCGCCGGAGAAGATTCGCGACTATTTGAAAGCGGCGGAGGAATGGGGCGTCCTGCCGATGTTCTATCTGGAACTGAGTACCGGCTTGCGGCGCGGGGAGCTGGTGGCGCTGCTGTGGAGCGACCTCAACTTGCAGACAAAAACTTTGACAGTGTCCAAATCCGTATCGCGCGGCAAAGGCGAGTTGGTCGTAACGGAGCCGAAAACAGAAAATTCTGTCCGGGAGATTTACCTCAGCGACGAAGCAATTCGGCTTCTGGTCGAGGATCGCAAGAATCACCCATTCAGTCCGTATATGCTCCCGTCGCCCAAGACTGGTGGAATGTATGGTCCGGATTGCGTCGGAAGGATTCACAAAAAGCTGCTGGAAAAGGCAGGCATCGAAGAACATGTCCGGTTCCACGACCTCAGACACACATTCTCGACGCTGGCAATCCAAAGCGGTATCGACCCGAAAACAGTCGCGGAAATTCTCGGTCACGCCTCGGCGGAATTTTCACTGGACGTGTACACCCATGTCACGGCAGGTATGAAAAAAGAAGCCGCACAGAAAATCAGCGGCTTCATGGCAAGCGTCGGATAACGACAAGAAATGAACAGAAACGCGCACGCCGCCCACCGGAAATGCTCCGGCAGGCGGCGAAACTTATTTTCCGGCGCTTTCCGCTCCAAAATCCCGTTTGGGTCAGGTTTGGGTCAGACGGAAAAGTCACAGAATTCTCCATCGGGAAAAGTTCTGAAAACGCAGAAAAATCCGGCTGAAATCGGAAGATTTCAACCGGATTTGGTCGGAGTGTCGGGATTCGAACCCGAGGCCTCTTGGTCCCGAACCAAGCGCGATACCAAACTTCGCCACACCCCGTCAGCTCGAGTATTATAGGGGATTTGCGGCAGTTTGTCAAGAGTTTTGCATGAAATTTTCTCGGGCGCATATAGTTCCCTGAGGAGGTGCGTGCAATGAAGCAGACGCGTGACAAATCCTGCGGCAAAACGGACCGGCAGCCGGGGGCGTGGATCTCCCGGCTGTATCTGCTGCTGGCGCTCGTGATGCTGGTGCTGACGCTCAAGACCTGCGTCCCGGCGGTGGACGCCGCGCTGACCCGGCTTTCCGGCGCCGCGCGGCAGACGAAGACCGTGCAGGCGTTCGCAGCCCTGACGGAGCGGCTGCGGGAGGGCGAGCCGGTGCAGGAGGCCCTGTCCGGCTCGTTTGAGATCCTGACCGGTGCCGGAAATTGACCTCCGGCCAGGCTTTTTCATGTTTGCGATCGTCCTTGCCGCGCTCGACCGGAGCGGGTCGGTCCTGCCGATCCTGTACGCCATGGGCGTGCATGAGCTCGCGCACGTCGTGATGATGCTGGCCTGCGGCGGCCGGGTGCGGCGGCTGACGCTCCGCTTTGCCGATCTGCGGATCGATGCGGCCGGTCTTGGCTACCGGCAGGAGCTGCTCGCGGCGCTGGCGGGGCCGCTGGTCAACCTGGTCTGCGGGGCGCTGTTCTGCATGCGGAGTCCCGCCTTCGCGGCCTACAGCCTGATGCTCGGGATCTACAACCTGCTGCCCGTCTGGCCGCTGGACGGCGGCCGGGCGGTCCGCTGCGCCTTGGCGCAGCATCTGCCGCTGGCGCGCGCCGAGGAGGTCTCCCGCCGCAGCAGCTTCGCGGTCTGCGCGGCGCTGCTGCTGGCGGGGATCATCCTGACGTTTTTCCGCCGCGCCGGGCTCTGGCCGCTCGGCACGGCGGCGTATCTGACGCTCCGGCTGCTGACGCTGGCAAAGCGCACGGGCGAATAGCGCCGACAGGCAGTTCCGGCCGCGAAACGGAACGTTACCGGTTGCTTTTTATGCCCGCAGCGGTTACAATGAAATGAAATGCAACGAATGAGAAGGAATGGCCATGACAGATCAGATCCACAGGATACTCACGCGCGTGCAGAAGCCTGCGCGCTACGTGGGCGGAGAATACAACCAGATCGTAAAGCGGAAACAGGACATCGACGTGCGCGTGGCGTTCTGCTTCCCGGATACGTATGAGATCGGCATGTCGAACATCGGCATGCGCATCCTCTACGGCGTGATGAACGAGATGGAGGGCGTCTGGTGCGAGCGCGTGTTCGCGCCGTGGGGCGACATGGAGGCGGAGATGCGCGCGCACTGGCTGCCCCTCTGGGCGCTGGAGAGCCACGACCCTGTCCGCGATTTTGACCTTGTCGCCTTCACGCTCGGCTACGAGATGTGCTACTCGAACGTGCTCAACATGCTCGAGCTTTCCGGACTGCCGCTGCTGGCCAAAGACCGCAAGGGGCTGGAGGGCATTGTCTTCGCCGGGGGCGTCTGCACGGTAAACCCGGAGCCGCTGGCCGATTTCATCGACTTTTTCTCCATCGGCGAAGGGGAGGAGAGCACCCGCGAGATCATCGAATGCTACCGCGCAGCCAAGCGGCAGGGTCTGAGCAAGCAGGAATTTCTGCGCGAGGCGGCGAAGCTCGAGGGCGTCTACGTCCCGTCGCTCTACACGCATACTTACAATCCCGACGGCACCCTTGCCGCCATTACGCCCGCGCCCGGCGCGCCTGCGCGCGTGAAAAAACGCATCGTGCAGGATCTGGACCGGGCCTATTTCCCCACGAAGACCATCGTTCCCTCGACCCAGATCGTCCACGACCGGTCGAATCTGGAGATCTTCCGCGGCTGCATCCGCGGCTGCCGGTTCTGTCAGGCGGGCTTCTGCTACCGGCCGATCCGCGCCAAATCCGCGGATACCCTGTGCAGACAGGCGATCGAATCGCTCGAGGATTCCGGCAACAGCGAGATCACCCTCGCCAGCCTCTCGACCTCCGACTACCGCGAGCTTGAGGCGCTGGCCGACGGTCTGCTCCGCTACTGCGAGCCGCGCAAGATCAACCTCTCGCTGCCCAGTCTCCGCGCGGACAATTTCTCGCGCGAGCTCATGCTGCGCATCCAGAAGGTGCGCAAGAGCGGCCTGACCTTTGCGCCCGAAGCCGGGACGCAGCGTCTGCGCGACGCCATCAACAAAAACGTCACCGAGGAGGAGATCCTCTCCACCTGCGCCACGGCCTTCTCCGGCGGCTGGAACAGCGTGAAGCTCTATTTCATGCTGGGCCTGCCGACCGAGACGGACGAGGACGTCATCGGCATCGCCGAGCTGGTCTACAAGATCCTGCAGGTCTGGCGGGAAAACGGGAGCGGGAAGAAGCGCGGCCTGTCCATCAATCTGGCCACGGCCTACTTTGTCCCCAAGCCCTTCACGCCGTTCCAGTGGGCGGCGCAGATCACGCCGGAGGAATACCTGCGGCGCGTGCACCTGCTGCAGGCGAATCTGCACGCCAAGTGCGTCGACTACCGCTATCACGAGTCGGATCTCAGCCGCCTCGAGGCCGTCATGGCCCGCGGCGACCGCCGCGTGGGCAGAGCCCTGCTCGAGGCGCACAACCTCGGCTGCAGGCTCGACGGCTGGGACGAGTATTTTGACTATGAAAAATGGCTCGAGGCCTTCCGCCGCGCCGGGCTCGACCCGGACTTCTATACGACCCGCGGCTACGGCGTGGACGAGATCCTGCCCTGGCAGACCATCGACGTCGGCGTCACCACGAACTTCCTGCTGCGCGAGCGCGAAAAGGCGCTGCGCTCGGAATCCACGCCCGACTGCCGCACGCACTGCAACGGCTGCGGCGCCCGGCGTCTGAGCGAAAGGGGGCTGTGCGATGAATCGCCTGCTGTTTGAAAAGACCGGCGACGCGGTCTATATCTCGCATCTTGACCTCATGCGCATCTTCCAGCGCGCGTTCAAGCGGGCGGACATCATGATCTGGCACTCGCAGGGCTTCAGCCCGCGGGCCTATGTCTCCATCGCCCTGCCGCTGCCCGTCGGCTCGGAGAGCTGCTGCGAGATCCTGGACTTTGAGATCCAGGACGGCTCAGTCGACCTTGAAAAGCTCCCGGCCCTGCTCAACCGCACCATGCCCGCCGGCATCCGCGTGCTGCGGGCCTATGAGAGCGCGGTCAAGATCAAGCACCTGACCCGCCTGCAGGCCGAGATCACGCTTGAGTATGACGCCGGCGTGCCCGAGACGGCGCAGAGCCGGATCGCGGCGCTGTTTTCCGGCGGCCCGGTGCTGGTCAAGAAGCGCACCAAGAGCGGCGGCGAAGCGGAGCTGGATCTGCAGCCGATGATCTTCGCGTGCAGCCTCCGCCAGCCGTCCCGGCAGGAGCTGGAGCTGACCGTCCTCGTCTCGGCGCAGAATCCCAGCTGCAATCCGCAGCTGCTGGTGGGCGCCATCGAGGCCTATCTGCCCGAATGCAAGCCCGACTTCGCCCGCATCCGGCGGCTCGAGGTCTACGACGAGCAGGGCGAGCCATTCCGATGAACTCCAAACGTACCGCAAGAGAAAGAGAGGACCCACGATGTACGGACATGTGACCCTGATCAGCTGCAGCCCGGAAGCGGCTGCGATCATCGCCTCCGGCGGCCGGATCTCCACGATGGACGGCACGGCGGATGAAATCTACGCCAAGTCCCTCGCCGCCGGGCAGGAAAAAAATGAAAAGCTCATCGGCAAGGTGCTCTCCTCCGGGCACACGTCGGTGCTGGAGCATTGTTATGTAAACTTATCCTTCGAGAACGTCTCCGTCCTCGCCGAGCAGTTCCTGATCGAATTCCGGCTGGCGTCCTTCACGGTCAAATCCCGCCGCTACGTCGATTTTTCCGGCGCGGGCTATGTCGTGCCGGACTTTTCCGACCCGGCGCAGGCGGCGGCCTTTGATGCGGCCGTCCGGGCGCTGTTCGGGATCTATGACGAGCTGGAGGCCGCGGGTGTGCCGAAGGAGGACGCGCGCTTCGTCCTGCCGTACTGCTTCTGCAGCAATTTCTTCTGCTCGATGAACGCGCGCGAGCTCGTCCACGTGATGAACGAGCTGACCTACGGCCGCGGCAGCGGCATCCCGGAGCTGCGCGCGCTCGGCGAGAGCCTGTTTGCCCAATGCGAGGCGCGGCTGCCGTTTTTGGCCCTGCGCAAGCCGGAGGTCTACCGGCGCACGCCGGACTGGACGCCGCAGGCGGCGCAGCCGCTCGTCCCGGACGCACCCGTCACCGTATTGTCCGCCGCGCAGGATGCCGAGCGGAAGATCTGCGACGCGTACCTGCTCGCGCACGGCTTGGCCCCGCAGCCGCTGCGGGAGGACGAGCAGACCGAGCTTCTGAAGACGCTCCTTGTCCGGCCCCGCCGCCGGGAGCTGGAACAGGCGAGTTATACGCTGCTCTTCGGCGGCCTCTCGCTCGCCGCGCTCACGCACCTGACGCGCCACCGGATGCAGTCGCTCTGCCCGCCGCAGCTGCTGCAGAATATCCGGTATGACCGCTATGTCCTGCCGCAGAGCGTCCGGGACAAGGGGATGGAGGCGCGCTACCGCAGCGCCTTCGAGCTGGCCGGACAGGCCGCGGCGCAGCTGCGCGATCGCGGCGCGGACGAGTCTGCCCTGTGCTACCTGATGCTCAGCGGCCAGACGGTCCCTGTGCTCACGACGATGAATGCGGGCGAGCTCTATGTCTTCTTCCGCCTGCGCTGCTGCACGCGCGCGCAGTGGGAGATCCGCGACGCCGCCTGTCAGGCGCTCGCCGCCCTGCGCGAGGTCTCGCCGGAGTTGTTCCGCCTCTATGGCCCGACCTGCTTCTGCACCGGCAAATGCCCCGAAGGCAAAATGACCTGCGGTCGCCAGGCCGAAATGAAGCGGAAATTCAGCGAATAAAACGAACCGCCCGCCGAAATGGGTGGCCGAATAAGACAGACAACAGGCACAGCGGGATCATCCGTTGTGCCTGTTCTTGCATCATTTGATTTTGCGCGGGCATCCCTTGCCTCTCCCTTTGGGAGAGGTGGCTGAGCGCAGCGAAGACGGAGAGGGAAGACGTCTGAACGAGGCTGCAAGGACCTCTCAGTCGCCCGCGGCGACAGCTCTCCCAGAGGGAGAGCCAAGATCGCGTGTAGGCATGAGGTTTTTACGACTATCTATCAAAACGGCGGGCGGTTTTGCATCGATCCGGTCAGCTTCCGGAGAAGCTCCTGCAGTAGGGCGCGAGGCAGCAGCGGTCGCAGGCGGGCTTGCGTGCGGCGCAGACGGCGCGGCCGTGCAGCACGATCCGGTGGCAGAAATCGGACGATTCCTCCGGCGGCAGGATCGCGCGCAGCTGCTGCTCGACCTTGGCCGGTTCCTTGCCGCTGGCCAGACCCAGCAGATTGCAGATGCGGATGCAGTGCGTGTCGCAGACGACGGAGCCGGGGCGCTTGTAAATGTCGCCCAGCAGCAGATTCGCTGTCTTCCGCCCCACGCCCGGCAGGCGCAGGAGCGCGTCCATCGTGTCCGGCACTTTCCCGCCGTATTCGTCCCGCAGCATCCGGCAGGCGAGGACGATATCCTCCGCCTTGTGCTTGTAGAAGCCGCACGAGTGGACATAGGTCTCGACCTCGGCCACATCCGCCTCCGCAAATGCGTCCAGCGTCGGATAGCGCGCGAAGAGCGCGGGCGTCACCAGATTGACCCGCGCGTCCGTGCACTGCGCCGACAGCCGCACCGCGATCATCAGCTCGTAGTCCTTCCGATACTGCAGCGCGCAGACCGGATCCGGATATTCCTCTTTCAGCGCGGCAATGATCCCGGCCACCCGTTCGGCAGTTTCCATGCGTTTGCCCCTCCCTGCGTTGCGTTTGTCGTATTGTATCACAAATGCGGCGGAAAGGGAACCGTCCGCTTGTAATTGGCAGCAGAAACCGGTATAATACGAGAAACAGAGAAAAAGGAGGCGGGCGATATGTATCAGCCCCTCGCGGACGCGCTTCGTCCGCAGGAACTTTCCGACGTCTGCGGCCAGCAGCACATTCTGGGCGAAAACGGCCTGCTGCGCCGCATCATCGAATCCGGCGCGGTGCCCAATATGATCTTCTACGGCCCTTCCGGCACGGGCAAGACGACCGTCGCCAATCTGATCGCAAAGAAAACACAACGAAAATTATGTAAACTCAACGCCACGACGGCGTCCTCCGCCGACATCAAGGAGATCTACGCCCAGCTCGATACCTTCCTCGCGCCGAACGGAGTGCTCCTGTACCTCGACGAGATCCAGTATTTCAACAAAAAACAGCAGCAGACCCTGCTCGAATACATCGAAAACGGCAAGATCACTCTCATCGCCTCCACGACGGAAAACCCGTATTTCTACGTCTACAATGCGATCCTGTCGCGGTCCACGGTCTTTGAGTTCAAGCCTGTGGAGAAAGCGGAGGCGCAGCGGGCGGTGGACCGGGCGCTGAACTTTCTCGAGTCGCGCGACAGCGTGACCATCGTCCCCGAGCCCGGCGTGACGGGCCATATCGCCCAGTCCTGCGGCGGCGATATCCGCAAGGCGCTCAACGCCGTCGAGTTCCTCTATACCGCCACGCGGCCGGTAAACGGCGTCGTTACGCTCACCATGCAGGACGCGAAGCAGGTCTCGCAGCGCTCGGCCATGCGCTATGACAAAGCCGGCGACGATCACTATGACGATCTGTCCGCCCTCATGAAGTCCATCCGCGGCTCTGACCCGGACGCCGCCGTGCACTACCTCGCCCGCTTCCTCGAGGCGGGGGACCTGCCCTCGGCCTGCCGCCGCATTCTGTGCTCCGTGGCGGAGGATATCGGCCTTGCCTACCCGCAGGCCATTCCCATCGTCAAGGCCTGCGTCGACAGCGCGCTGCAGCTCGGTCTTCCCGAGGCGCGGCTGCCGCTGGCCGACGCTGTCATCCTGCTTGCCACCGCGCCGAAGTCCAACTCCGGCTGCATGGCCATCGACGCCGCCATCGCCGACGTCAAGGCCGGGAAGACCGGCCCCGTCCCGCGCGAGCTGCAGAACGTCCACGCCGACGGCACAGGCTTCGAACGCGACCAGGGCTATCTCTACCCCCACAATTTCCCCAACCACTGGGTCCGCCAGCAATACCTCCCCGACGTCATCAAAGACCGCACCTACTACACCTACGGCGACAACAAAACCGAACAGGCCGCCAAGCGATATTGGGAGGAGATCAAGAAGTAGACGACACAAAGCCTCCCCTCCCAGGGGAGGTGGCTCGGCGAAGCCGAGACGGAGAGGTTGCAGCAAATTTGCATCCA
>OLGD01004696.1_pt1 | contig 10869 bp, 9 predicted proteins | sample 1605311 | NCBI WGS metagenome assembly OLGD01 (sample SAMEA3888917, study PRJEB22519) | human gut metagenome | biome: human gut; feature: human-associated habitat; material: faeces | place: Denmark | collected 2010 | reverse complement strand
ATGGGCAGCTTCCACTACCATTTTGATCATACGCAGGACTGCTGGATGATGATCGTTATATTTATCCTTGAGCAACGGATTCTGTCGATCCATGGCAAGTGTATACTGTGTCAGGTCATTTGTTCCGATGCTTAAGAAATTTACTCTCCTTGCAAGTTCCCGGCTGATCATAACTGCCGCCGGTGTCTCGATCATGATCCCTGTGCGGATGTCGCGATAAGGAATCCCCTTCTCATCAAGTCCTTCCTTAACCTCACGGATGATCTCCTCAATCTGATCCATCTCCTCCTCCGAATCAATCATCGGATACATCATCGCAAGATTTCCATAGGCACTGGCACGATAGATTGCACGAAGCTGTGCCTTAAACATTCTCTTACGGTCCAGACAGAGACGGATACCTCTGTTTCCCATGATCGGATTTGTTTCTGATGGAATATCCAGATAAGAAGCCTGCTTATCAGCCCCCAGATCGGCTGTACGGATTACTGCCATACGCTCGCCCATTGTCTCTGCCAGCTTCTTATACGCATGAAAAAGTTCATTCTCTCTTGGATAATTTTCTCTTCCAAGGTACTGAAACTCACTTCGAAGAAGTCCGATACCCGACGCTCCGTAAAAAAGAACGCTGCTCAGATCACTCATGTTGCCGATGTTGGCATACAGGCCAATCTTTCTGCCGTCTTTTGTCTCATCCTTCTGGCTCTTGAGTTTGAGAAGTTCTTCTCTTTCTTTTCTGTCTGCCTCCAGACGGATCTCATATTCCCGCTTGATCTCTGCATCCGGATCCAGGTACAAAGTTCCCGTATAACCATCTACGATCGCGGTCATGCCATCCCACTCATCATCCGGTGCAATATCCACCAGAGTCGGGATCTCCATGGTCTTCGTCATGATAGAGGCGTGTGAGACAGCTGAGCCATGATGCATGACAACCCCGAGAAGCTTCTCTTTGTCCATCTCCATGATCTCTGTCGGTGAAAGTGCCTCCGCAACAAGGATCACCGGTTCTTCTCCCAGATTTATGCGAATTGCCGCACCTCCAAGAATCTGGATCAAACGATTCGAAATCTCCTGCATATCTGAAATTCTCTTACGGATCACTGGTTCCTCCAGATTGCGGAAGGTCTCCACCAGTTCATCACGGTTTGTCATAACTGCATAAGCAGCATTGACTTTTTCATTGGCAATGCTGCTCTCGATTGCTCTCTGAAAACTTTCGGAGTCCAGAAGCTTTGCCTGGTCAAGGAAAGTTCTGGCCTCCTGCTCATTCAGAGATTTATTGGTTTCGTACAGCTCTCTGAGTTTACTGACTGCCTGTTCTCTGGCTTTCTGGAAATCATCGATTTCTTTCTTGATATTGCTGACCAGACATTGGCGTATCTGATATTCTCCTCTGCTGTAATATAAAATTTTACCGATGGCAATTCCCGAAAAGGTAGCGACACCTTTGTAGATTTCCATCCTGCTTCCCCCTTGTTTTTATCAGTTGCAGGCAGCCTTGAATTCTGTCCAGTTCTTATTGTAGGCTTCATCTGCCTCTGCACTGATGTTTTCTACTGCTGATCCCTCTGTGACAGAATCCGGGACAACAAGATCCTGATTCTCAAGCAGGGAATCTGCTGCTTTGTTTGTGCAGTAATATCCGATGTAGTCGAAACATTTTGCTGCGTTTTCCGGCTGAAGAATGTAGTCCATGAACTGATATGCCTCATCCTTGTCCGGTGCCTGGCTTGGGATAAACATACCCATAACGCCAAATCCAAGTCCCTCTTCCGGATAAACAACCTTGAGATCCGGATTCTCCTGAAGGGCTGTTGTTACCTGAGATGTATAAAGGAAGGCAACACTTGCTTCCCCATTAAGAAGCGCATCCTGTGTATTGTCATCCTGAATCAGACGCACGTTTGGTGCTAACTCCAGAAGCTTCTCCCCTGTTTTGGCGATATCATCTGTATTCTGGTCATTAAAGTCCTGGCCAAGAGCAAGATTTGTGATACCGTTGAGCACACGGTAATTGGCAGTCAGGGCAATGCTGTCCTCCAAAGAGGCATCCCAGAGGTCATTATAGCCTTTGATATCAATGTCCACCAGCTCCGGATCGTAAACGATCAGCGGAATGCCTGCACCGTATGGTGCTGTATATTCATCGTTCGGGTCATAAAACTGTCCCTGATAAAGCGGATTGATGTTTTTCCAGCCTGTCAGCTTAGATGTGTCAAGCTTCTCTACCAGACCTTCCTCGATTGCTGTCTGGATGATATAATCGTCTGCTACAATAACATCATAATCTCCGCCCTTTGCCATGGAAAGCTTCTCCAGCATGTTTTCATCTGTATCAAAATTGGAATAGACAACCTTGATACCTGTTTCTTCTTCAAAGCCGTCCAGAACTTCCTGTGGGAACATATTCTCCCATGTGTAAAGTACAAGTTCTTTGGAGTCATCTGCCGAGACAGAAACTGCCAGTGTCGGAACCACAAGTGCCGCACATAATGCACATACCACTAATTTCTTCATAATTGTTCTCCTCTTCTTGTCTTTCATGTTACTGTCCATTTTGTTCGCAGTAACATTAGCTGTAAACAGTTACTCATTATTTACTTTAAACCTCAGACAGGTTTAGTATAGCTTACTTTTGTTGCATTGAAAAGAGTTTCTTAATTATTTTTCTGATTTCTTCCGGTAATTTTCCCAATTGCTGTATAAATAAGCAGAATCAGGATCGTTACTGCCAGCATGATCGTACAGAGTGCATTGACCTCCGGCGTAACACCGGTCTTTATCTGTGTGTACACCTTGATCGGCAGGGTGGACAGTCTCGGACCATTGATAAAAATACTGATGACCACATCATCCATGGACATTGCAAATGCCAGAAGTGAACCTGACATTACCGCCGGCATGATGAGCGGAAGGATGATATCCCAGAAAGCCCTAAAAGGTCCCGCTCCAAGGTCTCTGGCTGCCTCCTCAAGAGACGGATCCATTCCCGCCAGACGCGCCTTTACTTCCATAAGAATATATGGTACACAGAACACTGTATGCCCGATCAGCAGTGTCAGCATGCCGAACGGCAGATTCAGCATATAAAAAAATGCCATCATAACCATACCGAGGATGATCTCAGGGATCATCAGCGGCAGGATAGAAATATATTCCAGAGCTCCCTTTGTCTTCCAGTGAATCCTGGAAAGTCCCACTGCCCCAAGAGTTCCGATCACAGCTGATACCAGACAGCTGACCACACCCAGGAACAAACTGTTTCCAAGCGCCTCGATCATGGCACTGTCTGAAAAAAGCTGCTGATACCATTTCAGCGAAAAGCCGGTAAAACGTACCGGAAGTTTTGATTCATTAAACGAGAATACGATGACAACTGCGATCGGCAGATACATCAGTACAAAAATCAGTCCAAGGTAAAACCCGGAGAGTTTTGAATTTTTTTTCATCCCACACCCTCCAATTCTTTTGCATTTGTAATTTTACGGTAAAGCATGATCATCAGTGTCGTCAGGATCATGAGGACCACCGCAAGAGCTGCTGCAAACGGCCAGTTACTTCCTCTTGTCATCTGTTCCTGGATCAGACTTCCCACAAGTACGATCTTATTTCCGCCCAGAATGTCTGCGATGAAAAACAGTCCCATGGACGGAACAAACGTCAGGATCACACCGGACAGCAGACCCGGAAGTGTCAGTTTAAAAGAGACTGTCCAGAACGCCTTAAACGGCTTTGCCCCAAGATCTCTGGCTGCCTCGACCAGTGACCAGTCCAGCTTCTCCGCACTGGAATATACAGAGAGGATCATAAACGGAAGCAGCACATAGGTCATACCGATCACGATCGCCGGATAGCTGTAGAGAATCCGAAGCGGCTTGTCGATCAGTCCCAGACTTTTGAGTGCATGGTTCAGAAGTCCCTTTGTCTGAAGGATGATCATCCATCCATAAAGCCGGATCAGGGAATTTACCCAGAACGGCAGCATCAGAAAGATCATCGCACGTTTTTTCCATTTATCGGAAAGCTTTGCCATAAAATATCCAAACGGATATCCGATCAGACAGATGAACAGTGTACTGGTCAGTGCCAGCTTAAAGGAACCCGTAAATGTCTGCATATAAACAGGATCCAGTATCTTTTTATAATTTTCCAGAGTAAAGATCCACTCCACTCCATGTCCGGCCTTTGGCTGTGCAAAGCTTAATGCCACCATATAAAGCAGCGGACCTGCCACAAAGATGATCGTAAAAATATACAGCGGCAGGATCATCCAGACAGCGCCGGATTTCTTTTTCTTCATGATTCTGCCCCGCTTTCTTTTTCAACATCTACCAAAACTGCATTTTCTGGTTCAAAGAAACAGGTCACATTCTGTCCCGGCTGCACACTGGCGTCAATACCATACCTGCTCGCGATCACTTCTGTTCCATCCGTAAGTTTTAATACAACCCGGAGAAGTCCTCCTGCAAAGCTCTTTTCGACAACTTCTGCCAAAAGTCCCCTCTGACAGCTCTCATCCAGAACAATATTCTCACTGCGGACTGCCAGTGTGACAGGAGCAGCCTTCGCAGGGGTATTTCCATCTGCTGCCGCCAGCACACTGCCTCCTGCAAGACTTACCCGCACCTTATCCCCTTCCAGCTCTTCAGCCTTTCCCTTAAGGATATTTGCATTTCCCACAAAGGTAGCCACATAACTGGTTTTGGGATGGTTGTAGATTTCATCCGGAGAACCAATCTGCTCAAATGTTCCATGATTCATAACGGCGATACGGTCAGACATATTGATCGCTTCTTCCTGATCATGGGTGATATAGATAAAGGTGATCCCAAGCTTCTTCTGCAGTTTCTTAAGTTCAAGCTGCATGATGCGGCGAAGCTGGAGATCCAGTGCCCCGAGAGGTTCATCGAGAAGAAGAACCTTCGGATTATTGATCAGGGATCTTGCGATTGCTACTCGCTGCCTCTGTCCTCCGGAGAGCTCGGATGGTTTCCTCTTCTCATAACCCGGAAGCTGCACCAGTTCCAGCATCTGTGATACCCGCTTCTTGATTTCTGCTTTCGGGACTTTCCTGAGTTTCAGTCCGTAGCCGATATTATCTGCAACTGTCATATGCGGAAACAGTGCATAATTCTGAAATACCGTATTTACATCTCTCGCCTCCGGCGGAAGAGCGGTCACATCCCTGCCATCCAGAAACACCTGACCGGAATCCGGCATTTCCAACCCTGCAATAATACGAAGAGTTGTTGTCTTGCCGCATCCGGAAGAACCCAGAAGTGTGATGAATTCTCCCTTTCCAATAGAAAGGCTGATTTCCTTCAGAACGGTTTCATCCTTAGAAAAGGACTTCCTGATATTTTTTAATTCCAAACATGTGTCTGCCATTTTTATTCTGTCTTTCCTCCTGATGTTTTATTTTTGTCTGTCTGCTGCCGGATATAGTCGGTATAGCTTTCTCTGTCAAAGACAGGGGTAAAGTCCTGACATATCTTCCCTGCCTCTTCTCCGCCATTTCTGAGAAGCTTATATACAGTCAGTGCAAGCAGCTTCGCCGGAAGGATATATGCCTTTTCCGGGTCCGTGATCCTGAAATCCGCTCCATGAAGTCGTCCCTCAAATCCCTTAAAGGTAAAATTCACGACCGGAAACAGATGACTTAAATCTCCCACGTCCGTGCAGGCATTGTTAAAATCGCCCCTCTGTACCGTGCGATAGGTAAGCTTCAGATCGTCTGCTGCTTCCATAAGTGCTGCATCTGCTGTTCGCGGAAGGATCGGCATATACCCCTGAAGGATTTCTCTCTCGATTCTGCCGCCAAACGCATAGGCTGCTCCGTCATAAGCGCGGTTGACCATATCCGTGATCTCCTCCAGCTTCCCAAGCGAGGCTGCCCTCACCTTCGTTTCTATCACAGCCTCATCCGGCACACTGTTGATGACATCACCGGCCTTACGGATCACATTGTGAAGACGCACATGATCTTCCTCGCGAAAAGTCTCTCGCATCAGCCCCATCATCTGGATCGCACTTGTCGTAATGCTCAGGGCATTCACTCCATTCCACGGATCAATGGCTCCATGTGCCGCTTTACCCCGGACAGTAACACGTTCGGCACTGTAACCGTTGCACGCCGGATTTCCCAGGTAAAAATCCTCCTCAACAGGAACCATATGAACATGTGTCGTGAGTACAATATCTGTATCATCAAAAACTCCCGTTCGGATCATCTCACTCTTGCCGCAGCAGAATTCTGTTCCTTCTTTCTGAAGACGGACACGTTTATCTGCATCAATATATTCCTCAGCAGGAACTGCAAGAAAAGAAAGGCTTCCGCCAAGCTCTTTCTGGATTTCTGTATCTGCCAGTGCCGCTGCACAGCCTATCATTGCTGCCATCTGTGCGTGATGCCCGCAGGCATGTGCCACACCGGTGACAGGATCCGACACAGGATGTGCCTTACAGCCGATTGCATCCATCTCTCCGATGATCGTCAGATGCGGGCCTTCTGCAGGATGACTGTCACCACGTACACCAGTCCGTGCAAGATGCTCCGTCACCTCATATCCCAGCTGTCTGAGACACTCTGCTGTTTTCTGTGCTGTCCGTATTTCTTCAAATCCCGGTTCCGGATGTGACGCGATATCTTCTGCAAAATTTATGATCTGCTCTCTGTATGCATCAATTCTCTGAAGAATCTTTTCTTCTGTTTTATCTAACATTTGTTTAACATCCTCTCTTGATATCCTCTATGTCCATCAAAATCTGTACAGCTTTCTCAGGTATAGAGTATGGATCAAAAGCCTTCACTTTCATAAGTTAATACGTTATAAAAGCAATAAACCTTTATCCCCTTATGATAACATAAATTTTCAGCAATGCAAGCACTGAAAAATCACAAAAAAACCGCCGGATAACGCAAAAATCCGGATACTCTGTTCAAAGTATCCGGATTCAATAATGGTAAGCTGGAAATGAGACTCGAACTCACGACCCCTTCATTACGAGTGAAGTGCTCTACCGACTGAGCTATTCCAGCCTGTGCCTGAAACACAACCATTATTATACCTGATTTTTCAGAAAAATCAAGAACTAATTTTAATTTTTATTATTGTATCTGTGAACAGCTGGAATTCTTTCTCTCACGCTGTTTCCTTTGCTGCAGTTTTTCTTGTTTTCTTCTCTGTGGCAGCCGGCTTCTTCACAGAAGCCTTAGATGATTTCCGGGCAACACGCGGTTTCTTTGCTGCCGGTTTTTTTTCGGTTTTTTTGACCGGTGCGGAAACTGCCTCTTTCTTCTTAGTCGGAGTACAGGAAAATACCGTCACACCAAGTGCAGGAACCTTAAGCTTAATGGAATATTCTCTCTCATCGCACTCATCCTGCTTACAGGTTTTTGCTCTTGGATTGACAATTCCCTGACCGCCATATTCCTTTGCATCACTGTTAAAAATTTCTTTATATTTGCCATAGAATGGAACGCCAACCTGATAGTCCTCATAAGGAACAGCCGCAAAGTTACATACTGCAAGAAGTGTTTCTTCCGGCTTATCCGTCTTACGCATAAAGGTGAGGACATTCTCTTCATATTTCATAAGCTGGATCCACTCAAAGCCATCATACTCATCATCCTTCTGAACCAGTGCCGGATGGGTGCGGTACAGCTCGTTGAGATCATGGATATATTTCTCCATTTCTGCCGGAACTTCCCTGCCCGGTGACATCATCATACATCCCGGGTGCAGCATCATATAGGCATAGGCTTCACGGATCTGACTCAGCTTCTGTGCATCATCTCCCGGAAGCTTCTCCATAAATTCAGCAAGCGTTCCCGCCTCACGGCTTCCAAGAGGAAGTACATAATGCTCACAGTACGCATAAAGCATGGACAGCGTAAGCTGATCATGGACATATTTTCTCTCGATCGGATCTTTGGAAAGATATGCAAGAAAATCTCCTGCCCAGTTATTATTCCATTTATAATCAAAGCCGATGTTATCATCCTCCACACTTCCGGTGAGTTCAGACCAGAGGCCATCTTCCTGTGCGATCGTAAGCGTTCCCGGAAGCTTTTTATCCAGAATAGAATTCAGATGCTTGAGAAATTCCACCGCTTCCAGATTTTCATTTGAGCCGTAGATATTAGGTTTCCACTGTCCGTATTCCTTTCCAAAATCAAGATACAGCATGGAATCCACATCATCCAGTCTCAGTCCGTCTGCATGATAAACCTCCAGCCAGTAAAAAGCATTTGCCAGAAGAAAATCTTTGACCATCGGACTTTCAAAATTGAATAAAAGAGTTCCCCACATCGGATGAATAGCCATTGATGGATCCGGATTTTCATATAAAGGTGTTCCATCAAACTGTTCTAATCCACCCTCAGTTCTTGGAAAATGCGAAGGTGTCCAATCCAGGATCACACCAATATTTTCTTTATGAAGTTCATTTACTAAATTCTGAAAATCTGCCGGTGTTCCAAATCTGCGGTCTGGTGCATAATAAGCAAATGTACTGTACTCTCCAGCTTCATCATCAAGATATTCCATTACCGGATGAAGTTCCACATGTGTATATTTCAGATTTTTAAGATATTTAACAAGCTCGGCAGCATTTTTCCATTTGGAAAGACTGGTCTCATAAATAGAAATCGGCTGTTTACGATCGCTGAATCTTTCACGATCTTTCATCCAGGCTTCATCATCCCATTTAAACCCACGAAGATCTGTAACAACAGAGGCCGATGCCGGAGGAACCTCCGTACAGGCAGCATATGGATCCGATTTAAGCTGTACTGCACCGCCTTTTAGTTTTATTTCATATTTATAGATTTCACCGGCTTTCACACCTGGAATAAACAATTCAAAAATACCAGACATAGGCATACGATGCATCATATGGCAGCGACCATCCCAGTTATTAAAATTGCCTACTACGCTGACACGGAGTGCATTTGGTGCCCAGACTGCGAATGCAGTTCCTTCCACACCATTAATTTCCATCGGATGAGCTCCAAGCTTCTCATATGCATGATAAAAAACACCTGCACAGAAAGCTTTTTCTTCTGCTTCTGTAATCTGTCCCGGAAATGCATAAGGATCCGCAAATGTCCTGATTTCTTCTGGTAATGCGATACTGATATGCCGGGATCTTTCTTCCCGGAATCATTGCCGCAAAGTAACCGGCATCATCCTGTTTCTCCATCTCATATGCCTTTTTATCTACAAGAACTTCTGCCTTCTCTGCATCCGGAAAAAATCCCTGGATCAGAATACCATCTGCAGTAAGCCGAGGTGCCATCAGATCTTTCGGCGATGCTTCTTCTGCATAAACAACTGCTTCAATCTCCGGCCAGTCCATATATTTATATACTTTGCTTTCCATAATTCATGCCTCCATTCTGAAATACAATTCTCAAATTGCATTCCTTTGTTTTAGTTTATCATTTTTTTGTATAAAAATAAAGAATATACCGAAATTAGTTTGACAAAAAGAGTTCTCTACGATAAATTGAATATATCAAAGAACATATGAAACAAGGAGGTCTTTATTGACATGGAAAAAAGACAATTTGATGTAACAGCTCTTGGCGAGCTTCTTATTGACTTCACTGAAAACGGTTTCAGTTCCCAGGGCAACCCTCTTATGGAAGCCAATCCGGGTGGAGCCCCATGTAATGTTCTTGCCATGCTGGAACGTCTTGGAAAAAAAACTGCTTTTATCGGCAAAGTCGGCAAAGATATGTTCGGAAATCAGTTAAAATCAGCGGTTGAAGAGGTCGGTATCGACACACGCAATCTGATTCTGGACGAAAAATATCATACCACTCTTGCCTTTGTTCATACATATCCGGATGGTGACCGTGATTTTTCTTTCTATCGAGATCCAGGTGCAGATATGATGCTCACTAAAGACGAAGTTCAAAAGGAACTGATTGAATCCTCCCGCATCTTCCATTTCGGAACACTCTCTTCTACTCACGAAGGTGTACGTGAAGCTACCCGCCATGCGATCGAACTTGCCAAAGAAGCCGGATGTATCATTACCTTTGACCCTAACCTGCGTCCACCTCTCTGGAAATCCCTGGATGATGCCAGAGCTGAGATTGAATACGGCATGTCCAAATGTGATGTTCTCAAAATCTCCGATAATGAAGTAGAATTCATGTGTGGTACAACAGATTATGATAAAGGTGCTGCTATGATCCAGGAGAAATACAACATTCCGCTCATCCTTATCACACTGGGTAAGGATGGAAGCCGTGCATACTATAAAAATATGCGAGTAGAAGCAGCTCCATTCCTTCAGGAAAATACAATAGAGACTACCGGTGCCGGAGATACTTTCTGTGCAAGTACTTTAAATTATGTACTTGACCACGGCCTCAATGATCTCACAGAAGAAAATCTGAAAGAACTTCTTACTTTTGCAAATGCTGCTGCATCTCTCATTACCACACGAAAGGGTGCACTTCGCGTTATGCCAACCCGCGAAGAAGTCGAAGCTTTTATTGAAAGCCGCAAATAATTTTTCAAAACTTTTCTAACTGAATATACAAAAGGTCCCGGACGATTTTATCTGAATCATCCGGGACTTTTTTTGATTTTTATTTGATCACGCGAACCTTAGATACACCTTCAATTGCTTTTAATTCATCAAGTGCTTCTTTAGATGCTGCACTTTCCAGATCAATGATCGTATATGCATAGCTTCCACGACTCTTATTTGTCATATCTGCAATATTCAGTCCTTCACTTCCAAGGATCTTAGTTACCTGACTGATCATATTTGGGATATTTTTATGGGTAATCGCAATTCTGCCAACTGCCACACAGGTGCCCATATCACAATTGGGGAAGTTCACAG
>OLGD01004694.1_pt1 | contig 10878 bp, 8 predicted proteins | sample 1605311 | NCBI WGS metagenome assembly OLGD01 (sample SAMEA3888917, study PRJEB22519) | human gut metagenome | biome: human gut; feature: human-associated habitat; material: faeces | place: Denmark | collected 2010 | reverse complement strand
CGTATCGTATACCAGGAGCTTACAAGGATCACAAAAGAGATCCAGGACGGCGATTTCTTCAAGAATGAGGCACTTCTTTCTGCTATGAAGAATGCAAAAGACAACGATTCCGCGATCCATTTTATGGGACTTCTTTCTGACGGTGGCGTACACAGCCACAATACACATCTCTACGGACTTCTTGAGATGGCAAAGAGAGAAGGACTCAAGAAAGTTTACGTACACTGCTTCCTGGATGGACGTGACACACCGCCTGCATCCGGTAAAGAGTTTGTAGAGCAGCTGGAAGCTAAAATGAAAGAGATCGGCGTTGGTGAGATCGGTGTGATCTCCGGACGTTATTATGCAATGGATCGTGATAACCGCTGGGATCGTGTTGAGCTTGCTTACAACGCACTTACCAAGGGCGAGGGTGTTAAGGGAACCGACGCAGCTGAGGCTGTACAGGCATCCTATGACGACGGCAAGACAGACGAATTCGTTCTTCCAACAGTCATTGAGAAAGATGGAAAACCAGTTGCCGTTGTTTCTGATAAAGATTCTGTTGTATTTTTCAACTTCCGTCCTGACCGTGCACGTGAGATTACAAGAGCATTCTGCGATGACGAATTTACAGGTTTCGCAAGAGAGAAACGCCTTGACCTCACATATGTATGCTTCACAGATTACGATGACACCATCGGAAATAAGCTGGTTGCATTCCACAAGGTTCAGCTTCACAACACATTCGGCGAGTACCTTGCAGCTCACAACATGACTCAGGCACGTATCGCTGAGACAGAGAAATATGCTCACGTAACCTTCTTCTTCAACGGTGGCGTTGAGGAGCCAAACAAAGGCGAGGACAGAATCCTTGTGAAGTCCCCGAAGGTTCCGACTTACGACCTGCAGCCAGAGATGAGCGCTCCGGAAGTATGCGAGAAGCTTGTTGCAGCAATCAAATCTGAGAAATATGATGTGATCATCATCAACTTCGCCAACCCGGATATGGTTGGTCATACAGGTGTTGAAGCTGCAGCTATCAAAGCTGTTGAAGCTGTTGATGAGTGCGTAGGAAAGGCTGTAGAGGCTCTGAAGGAGGTTGACGGACAGATGTTCATCTGTGCTGACCACGGTAACGCAGAGCAGCTTGTAGACTATGAGACAGGCGAGCCATATACTGCTCATACCACCAATCCGGTACCGTTCATTCTGGTTAATGCAGACCCGAAATATACTCTTCGTGAGAACGGCTGCCTGGCAGACATCATCCCGACTCTGATCCAGCTTATGGGCATGGAGCAGCCAGCTGAGATGACTGGTAAATCACTTCTGGTGGAGAAATAATCCGCTTATACAGCTCTGTTGCTTTAAAGGGTGCTGGCTTAAATGCCAGCGCCTTTTTATTATGTCCTTTTTTATTATGGCACAAAAAGAACAGCTCTGACAGATTTTCCATCCATCACAGCTGTTCTATTATTCCTGATACCTATTGTCGCCAGCTCTTTCTGAATTATTGTTTCCCTTATACAACAACACGATTTAAATCGTACTTCCACTGTTTACTACTTCTTATATAAAAACTACTTCTCACTGAGCTCCTTCAAAAGCTTCTGAAGATGGCGGATATAATGAAACCCTGCACACAGAGTTACCGAAATAATAACAGACAACAGTGCAGCCATGACCACATATACCACAGCGCCAGATTTCGCCCCTGCTACCATACAGTAAAACAGACACGAAGACAATGCAGCTGCAAATACAGTGGAACCTGCTATTTTTAATCCTTTTCGCATATCTTAGTCCTCCCAGATAGGGTGACTATAATCACCCTGTTATGTTTTTCATTTTAAACCCATAATAGAGATATGGCAAGAACAAAATGGACAGGAATTTGAGTGATGATAAAATACGACAGATTCTGGGAGACATTGAAAAAACGCCATATTTCACAGTACTATCTCATTAATGAGTGTGGAATCGAAAAAAGGTTATTGCGCAGACTTCGGGACAATGAAAATGTAGAAATCTTTTCATTAGACCGAATATGCACTGTTCTTAACTGTGATCTGGATGATATAGTAGAATACGTACCCAATAACCCTGATATCATTGAGGATGCGAAAACAGCCCAAAAAGAGGCAGCCGCATCACATCCTGTTCACACTCCATCGAAATAACTGGTGCTTCAGACTCCCACAGTATAAACCATACATAAACTATACGTGTCTCAGCTCTGATAAACACGTTTTTTTGAAAAAGAATAAAAATACTTACATTTTTATTTTTTTGCACGGATGCCTAATTCTTTGTTTCGGCTGAGTGGAGAGAGTCTGGAATTATTTTTAGAGCATTTTGTTCTTTTTTCATATTGTTTTTTAATTAATCCAGGGTATTAATTTTTCCATAAAGAACCCTGCTGCATAAAAAGCACCGCCAGGTGACTTTCGCATTTTATCTGCGAATTTTCATCTGACGGTGTTTTTATCTTAAAAATTATTTATTCAACCTCTTCTGGCTCCATACTCAGCTTATGCTCCACTTCTGTGCCAATATCATACTTCTGTCTGTATTCCTTAAAATAAGTGTAATATTCCAGACTGTCTGTAGGATAAATTCTGGAGTTGTGAATGTGGATGTCTGTAGTCTCTTCCCCACTTTTCATAAGTGCTGTCATGGCACTTGCACAGTGGGAAGCAATACGTCCAAAGCTGTTCAGAATATCGCTGAACACAGTTCCCTCTTCCAATCCGCATTTGCCCTGGCTGAGGCGCTCTGCATGGCGCATCTTCAGTTCATCACAAAGTCTGGTGATTACCACGCCAAGAGGTGCAACACGCTGTGCTGCCTCTTTATCGTCGTTCATAAATGCATTGCAGGTTACATTGATTTCTTCACGGACAGCATCCATAACTACATTCAACTCGTCCCATGCAGTCTGGGAGAATGTTGTATGATTATCATGCATTTCATTTGCCATATGTGCAATATAAGAAGCATGGTCACCAATTCTCTCAAAGTCATTGATCGTATGCAGATACAGAGAAACCTGTGTTGTTTGTGCTGTATTCATCTCACGTTTGGTAAGCTGAATCAGATATTCTCCCAGACGGCTCTCATACTTGTCGATCAGATCTTCTTTACGTTGAACCTTATCGTACTTATCCTGCTGATAATCATTCAGAAGATTCATGGCTCTGTTGACATTCTTGCGAAGTTTTTTGGACATGCCGTTCATCGCACGGTGACACTGAGCAATTGCAAGTGCCGGGTAATTGATCAGACGTTCTTCCAGAAGATCGAAGTCTGCCTCATCCTCCAATTCCTCTGCACTGTTTTTCACAAGCATGCACACCAGTTTTTCAAGCTTCGGAATAAATGGAAACAGAACAACAACTGTAGCTACACGGAACACGGTATTCAGTGCTGCGATCGTTACCGGAGTCATGATCATATCCATAAATCCGAAATGCACGATAGCATTTGCGGTATAGAAGATGATAGACCACAAAATCAGGCCGAATAAGTCATTCATCAGATAGATGAGTGCAGTTCTCTTACCATTCTTATTAGCTCCGATTGCAGAGATCAGAACTGGACAGGCTGCTCCAACACCGATACCAAGGACGATCGGGAATGCACTGGCAAATGTCAAGATTCCTGTTACGGAAAGTGCCTGCAGTACACCGACTGTCGCAGATGCACTCTGCAATACGGCCGTGAAAGCAATACCTACCAGAATACCTGCGATCGGATTGGAAAACATCGTCAGCATGTCAATAAAGACCGGGCTTTCTCTCAACGGTGCAACAGCACCACTCATGGTCTGCATACCCGTCATCAGAATTGCGAAACCAAGCATAATGTTTCCGATATTCTTATGTACGGATCTTCTGCAGAACATACGAAGAATAATACCAATGACTGCGACTACTGCTGAAATGGTTGCAGTAGAAAGAATACTTGCAATACCACCGGAACCCTGAATGTAGGACAGACACAGGATCCATCCTGTAATGCTGGTTCCGATGTTTGCTCCCATGATGATACCGATTGCCTGTTTCAGTTTCATCATACCGGAGTTAACAAAACCGATGACCATAACGGTAGTTGCTGAAGAAGACTGGATAACACTGGTAACACAAGTGCCAAGTGCAACTCCCTTCAGCGGAGTATTGGTCATACGGTACAGAAATGCCTCAAGCTTATTACCTGCTACAAGTTTCAGGCCATCTCCCATCAAAGACATTCCAAACAGAAATAATGCTACTCCTGAGAGCAAAGATAAGATCATTGAAAATACTGCCATTTTTTTCTCCTCTGTGGCCGTCCCGTCAGCTCAGTATTTCTTTCGGAACAGCTCCTTCTGTAAAGTATTTTTTTACATTTTCTTAACTTTGTTTTTTCTTATTTTTAACCTCATACATATTTATTATGCCATATCAATGACTCGATTACAATATTTGATTCCTTTGTATTTAAAAAAAATTATCTTTTCCACTGCGAAATGCTCTGCCTTCCCGTCTGTGAAAAAAGAGAGAGCACTGAATACTCTCTCTTTCGCTATCCTTATTTATCTGTTCTTCTTTATCTTATAAAAATACCATCTGCACCCATATAAGCACCATCCGGACAGATTTCTTCCTGCACATTTTTTCTTATTTCAGCTACCGCAGAATAATCTTCTTCCATCAGACAGTTCAATAATTTTCTGGAAATTCCAATACATATCTTTCTTTCATCCGGTTCTCTGTAATTTTCTGTAAAATATGGCACTTCCAGTGATACTTCCGCATAGAGATCATGTAATCTGAGGTTGCTGCCTTTATCCAGAAAAAGTTCACAGATTGGTTCATAATATGCCTTATAAAAATCCTCCTCAGTGAACTTCAACTGTTCCCCTTCTGTATTGCCTTCCGGTTCTCTCAATATTCCGCAGAGATAGCCATGATCATAATAGGTCATGCAGACTGCCGCCGGATCCGGGCGCACCCCATTTACAGTGCCAATTGCCTTCAGCTGGTCAGCACCTTTCTTCAGAGCCTGCTCTCTGTAGTTGCTTCCACCTTTTGCTTCCCAGACATTCCAGGCATCAGCATCCGGTCTGTAGCCTATCATCTCTGGGCGCCATTCACTGGCAAAAAAATCAATAAATTCTTTGTGATCCGGTGTCTCAATCAGATTCAGATTTGTCAGGTACTCAGATCCATACAGTCGGCGACTGATCATCTTTGTAAAAAACATTCCCATATAGTAGGAAATCACACTCTTTTCAGAAGAATCCAGATATGCGATCTTCTTTGATTTTTTCAGGCGGTCTCCCTCTGCATCAAGAGCTGTTTCTACAAGAAAAAGTTTGTATAAGAATTCAAAACGTTTCTTCTCCGGAAATGCAGCTGTCAGTCTCTGGATCGGCATTCCACAGGTAACAATTGCATGTAATAACTCTTTGTTTGTAAATTCCAATTCTATCGTATTATTTGTTAATCCGCTGTCACGATTGACAGATTCCGTCTCCAGTGACATGGTATAGATCTTATCTTCAGTTAAAATCATTTCTTTTCTCCCTGCATTCTACAAAAAAATCTATATCATTATAACATTTTACACTTGCCATACGCAATGGATTTTCACAAAAAGAAAGGACTGATCTCTCATGCGAGATCAGCCCCTGATGTACTCTTATTATTTCATGTATGTCAGCAGCCACTGATATACTTTTGCCTGCCTTGTCTTATATGTACCTACCTGTCCACCGGAATCTGTGGCAAGTGCTCTGTACACATTGATCAGATTAACCGGCTTTGCAGTTTTTCCAAGGACTCGCGTAACAGCTCCGTATCCACCTTGATGACGGATGTTGATAAACATCCCTACAGCCTGTGGATCCGATACACCAAGTTTCCGTACTTCTGCTTCATATTCGTCGATCTGCTGATACATCAGCTGGTCCTGACATTTGATTCCAGCATCTGTCTGAAGCAGTTTTACAATAACTCTTGCTCTCCAGGAGCTTTTGGGAATTCGATATTTTGTCCAGTCTTCATTACATACAGCTGTCCATACATAATGATTTCCTGTATCGATCTTATTCCACTCATCCTCTCCCATCGTTGCATGAATCAGTTTCAGAAGACGCTGTGCTTCTGTACCATACCACTGACCTGCACCAATTGTGATCGTGTACTCTGTACTGCTGTTTGTAAAAGCCTCTGTGAAATCACCATATTTCTGATTTCCATAAACCTGTCCACCTGTTTCCACCGCATAGAGGATTTTTTTCATGACATCCTTCTGTGCTGCAGTAAACCTGGTATTTGACATAACACTACTGTTTGATGTGTCGCCTGACGGCGTAACCTTGGGTGCCGCTGGCGTTGATGCTTTATTACTCAGCTTCACGGCTGACATATATTTTACATTACCGCCTTTTTTATATGGGCGTACTGTATACACATATTTCGTACTTGCATTCAAGCCTGTATCTGTATATGAAGTCAGATTTTTGGCCACATCAGCAACCAGAACCCATTTTCCGGCAGCAGGTCTTCTGTAAATACGGTAACCATCTGCTCTCGAGCTCTTCTTCCATGTCACTTTCATCGTTGAACTGGAAGCTGCCTTGATCGTTGTCTTCACGGTTGCAGGACGTGTAGCACCTGTTACCATAAGATATCTGCTGTATACATATCTCCCATTTTCCTTACGTATCGCACGCACTGCATACTGATACGGTTTGCTTGAGGTCAGTCTTTTATCAATATAGCTTGTCCTGCTGGCGCTGACTTTCTTTATTCTTCTGAATGCTTTTCTTGTAGATTCTCTTCTGTAGATCACATATCCCTGTGCAAGCGGGCATTTCTCCCAGCTGATCTTAAGTGCTGTATTGCTGGAAGCTTTTATCTCTGCCTTCTCGGTAACTGCACTGATGCTTGAAACAGTGGCACTGTCTGTCGTATCTGCACTTACCGGAATGTCTGTTACAAATAATGCAGCCAGTAGCATAAGAAGTGTCAGGACTCTGGCAAAGTCTCTTTTGTACTTGTCTGTGTTATTCATGAAATCATTCCCTTCCTTATACAAAATAGCCTTTATATATTTTAAGAAATAATTGAATAAAAAGCAAGTATTTTTTACATTTTTTTTAAATTTGTTAATTTTATCTTACGTACTGATCTATTGCAGCGTTTTTAAAGCCTCCTGCAGCTGGTTATCCTCCTCATGACTGATTTCCGTCTTATTCAACAGTTCTGATGCAAGTTTGACCTCGATATCCGGCTTGATTCCTACTTTATTAATAGAATTTCCTTTTGGTGTATAATAGTTTGAAACAGTAAGTTTCACTGCGCTTCCATCACGAAGCTGTCTCAGCTCCTGCACAACGCCTTTTCCATAAGTTGTTGTTCCGACAATCTTTCCGATCCCATAATCCTGGACCGCACCGGCAAAAATTTCCGAAGCACTGGCACTGCTCTCATTGACAAGAACAGCCAATGGCATATGGAGTTCATTTTTGCCATCACAAGTCTCTTCTTCCCGATTTCCATCCTTATCCTCAGTATAAACAATCAGTCCTTCTGGAAGAATATCCCGCAATATCTCACATACTGACGTCAGAAGTCCACCTGGATTATCACGAAGATCTACTACCAGTTTCTGCATTCCTTTCTGTTTTAGATCCACAAAAGCATCTTTATACTGCTGTGGTGCAACGCCTGTGAACTGCGTGATCTGGATATATCCGGTCTCATCATCCAGCATTTCACTGAATACGGCTGGAAGTTCCACATCTGTTACTTCTACAGTGATCTGAAGAGGTGTCTCCTCATCTTCCCTCTGGACGGTCAGAACAATGTTTTTGTCTTTATTTTCTTTGATCAGGCTGACTACCTCAGAGAGTTCCATATCCGTAACATCGGTATCGTCAATCGCAGTGATCACATCTCCTACGATCAGTCCGGCTTTCTTACCTGAACCGCCCTCGTAGCACTCTGCAATCTGTACGCCACCGTTTTTATTTTTCTGGATAGATACCCCTATTCCTACATAAGAGCCATCTGTTGTTGCGGTCTCCTGCGCATATTCCTCCGCTGTATAATATCTGGAATACACATCTCCCAGGCCATAAATCAGTCCTGCATAAATTCCCTCTGCCAGTTTATCTTGATCAACATCCCCCAGATATTCCTGATCGATCAGTTTCTCCAGATATTCTACTTTTTCTACGTGCGCTGAATCCGCCAGAACACTCCCACTTTGATTCTGATGTACATAATTTAACCCACCTGCTGCAAGTGCAGCAGCCAAAACTCCTGTCACAACTCCTGTCACGTATTCTTTATGCTTCATTACGACTGCCTTTCCTGTTGTATTGTTAATTTTCGTGCCTTTAACCCTGGTATCTAAATATAACATAAGCGGCACAGAACTTAAAGTCCCATGCCGCTTTTCTTTTATTTACTTATATGATCCCTGATGGTTATTTCACACCTTGCACTTTCACAATTACACTCTCAGATGTTTTCTTGTTGTCATCATACTTCCAATGAAACCAATGCCAATTCCAAGAGCAAGTCCAATCGGAAGAAGTATCTGATAAATCTGCCATACCGGAATAAAAGCAACCACACCTGTAAGCACGCTGAATTTATTCAGGATGTACTCAACAACACTATTGTACAGGAAATACAGTGCTACCAGTGGAATCGCTGCACCGATCACTCCAAGGACCATACCTTCAAGAAGGAACGGTGCACGGACAAATGCATCCGTTGCTCCAATGTATTTCATAATTCCAATTTCTTCTTTACGAACAGAAATACCAACAGAAATGGTATTACTGATCAGGAAAATAGAAATGATCAGAAGGAGCGCAATGATCACGATCGATGCATAGGAAACCAGCTTGTTAAAGCTTCCCAGCGTATTTGCTGCCTGTTCAGACTGCTCAACATCTCGCACATGCTCCAACCCCTGAATATAGTTTACTAACTCTGTCTGTTTCTCGATCTGATTCAGGTATACATGATAGTTTGAAGAATTGACAAGCGGATTGTCATCCTTAAATCCTTCTGCCGCATCAGATCCCTGGAAATATTTATCCTTAAAGTTCTCCCATGCCTGCTCTGCTGATTCAAACTCAACTCGTTCCACTTCCGGACGTGCCTGGATCAGATTGCCGACTTCCTGCATCTGTTCTTCAGTCGTTCCCTCATCAAAAAAAACAGTGACTGGAACTTCCTGCTCTACTTTCTGTGCAATATTATCTACATTTGTTACCAGTGAATAAAATACACCTACCAGAAAGATACAGGCTGCCATGGTCAGAATAGATGCAATGGAAAACATCCAGTTTCTTTTTATATTTTTGATACCCTGTTTGAGGGTATACCAGATTGTACTAGGCCTCATGATATCCTCCTTCTTTCTCATCACTGATGATCACACCGTCATGCATGGTAACCACTCGTTTCTTCATCTGATTAACGATTTCTTTGTTATGTGTTACCACAAGCACAGTCGTACCACGCTCATTGATCTGTTCCAGAAGCTTCATGATTTCTTCAGAAGTCTTCGGATCCAGGTTTCCGGTCGGCTCGTCAGCCAGAAGGATATCCGGACGATTTACAAGTGCCCTGGCAAGCGCCACTCTCTGCTGCTCACCACCAGAAAGCTCATCCGGGAAGGATTTGTATTTTTCAGCAAGTCCCACTTCCTGAAGAACCTCCGGAACACGTCTGCGGATCACTCGCGTTGGTCTCCCGATAACACGCTGTGCAAATGCAACGTTTTCGTATACATTGCGGTCTTTCAGAAGACGGAAGTCCTGAAATACTACACCAAGCTTACGACGGTATTTCGCAACTCGACGATGTTTCATCTTCTCCAGACGCTCACCGCTGACTATCATCTGTCCACTTGTACTATCAAGTTCTTTCATAAGAAGTTTGATCAGTGTAGATTTTCCTGACCCACTGCTTCCTACTACAAAAACAAATTCTCCTTTATCTACGTGCAAATTAGCATGGTTCACAGCCGGAAGGCCTTTACCATACGATTTTGTCACATCAATCAGATCGATCATCGTTTCCATAATATCCTCCTCTATCTATATCCGGTCCAAAAGTGCTGCAACTGCCTAAAACAAATATGTCTCTCTGGACTCCATAAAAAATGCTGCCAGAATCCCGGCAGCATTTCATTGCATCCTGCGGTATAGTTTATTAACATTTCGTAACAATGTTGTAACATATATTATGCTGGAATGCAAGCATTTTTATTGAATTCACAAAATTTTCATATCGACGTGCGATCAATATTCAAGCGTTTCCATGTACTTCATATAACGCACAACCATCAGTGCAATCTTAAATGTGATGGCATCCTCAAACACCCGCAGCTCGGCGGTCTTTTGGGCAAGGAAGCGCGCCTCTTCCTTTGTATCCCCCTGGCGCACCCCGAGCAGGATCAGATAGCCCTGCCCGACCTCCCCGATCACCCCTCCGTCAACCGAAACGCTCGCGCGGCGTACCCGCTGAAGCAATGCTCTCATGGCTCTGGCTTCCTTTCCTCACCCGGAAACCCGGTCGACGCTGATGACGCCGGGAACCCGTTTGATTTGTGAAATAATATAAGCGAGCTGCTGCAGGTCGCTGATGGTCATCGTGACATGAAAGTTCAGCCGCCCATCCTTGAGCTCCTTCGCCATAAAGGCGTGCAGAGGAACCCGCAGGTTGGAAAGCAGGACGCTCAGTTCCGCAAGCAGTCCCGCGCGGTTGTTTCCGACGATTTCCACAGAACTCTGGAAGCTCTCCTTGATATTGCTGGCCCACTCAGTCTTGACCCAGCGTTCCTTCTGGTTCTCATCCTTGAGGGCGGCGGCAACGTTGATGCAGT
>OLGD01004693.1_pt1 | contig 10888 bp, 9 predicted proteins | sample 1605311 | NCBI WGS metagenome assembly OLGD01 (sample SAMEA3888917, study PRJEB22519) | human gut metagenome | biome: human gut; feature: human-associated habitat; material: faeces | place: Denmark | collected 2010 | reverse complement strand
CTGACGCTGAATGTTTTTCGTTTTTTGTGCGCTGCTTATTGTAACTTTCATTTTTAAAAATAAAATCTATCATAGCTGTTTGAACACATCAGAAAGCGCCGCCCGGCTCAACTTTTTTTATTTTACAGGAAATGAAACGCGGCTTTTATAAAGTTTATTGTCTGTTTTTCCTCATAAGGATGCTTTTTGTCGCGGCTTTTGCAGTTCGGAAAAAACGAAACAAGAACACAGAGTAAATAATTTGCTTTGTTTTTTTATTGTCGTTTTGAAAAATCTATGCAGTCTTTTAATGCCAAAAGAAGCTTAAACAGACAGAAAGCCCAAACAGGGCGAAATGCAAGCAAAGAACGCACTCACATAATGCGAGCGTATAGATTAACACAGAAAAGGAGTTTTTAGTATGCAAAACTATATTTTATGCTGCGGTTCTACCGCAGATCTTTCGGCACAGAGGCTGAAAGAACGGAACATCGAATATATTCCTTTTCATTTTTTCCTGGACGGAAAGGAATACACGGACGATCTGGGTCAGACGATCACCTATCCTGATTTTTACGCGGCTATGGCGCGCGGCGCCATGACGCGCACTTCGCAGACAAATGCGGATGAATTTGAAAAAGCATTTACTCCCTGGCTGGAGAGCGGCAAAGACGTCGTTTATGTATCGCTTTCCTCCGGGATTTCAGGATCGTATAATTCCGCTCTGATCGCACAAAAAGCCATGGAAGAAAAGTTTCCCGACCGCAAAGTATATATTGTGGATTCCTTGGGCGCGTCTTCGGGATACGGGCTATTCATGGAAGAACTTGCCGACCGACGCGACCAAGGCATGAGCGCAGCGCAACTTGCAGAATGGGCAGAACAGAACCGCCTGCGCGTCAATCATTGGTTTTTCTCGACCGATCTTACTTTCTACGTGCGCGGCGGAAGAATTTCCAAAGCCATGGGATGGTTTGGTACGATCTTCCGTATCTGTCCCCTTTTGAACATGGATAATCTCGGACGGCTGATCCCGCGCCGCAAGATCCGCACAAAGGCTAAAGTTATTCAGGAAATCGCCGCGACAATGGTCGAATACGCCGACAACGGCACCGCCTACAACGGCAGATGCTACATTTCACACGCCGCTTGCTTGGACGACGCTGTGGCCGTGAAAAATCTCGTCGAAAAATATATTCCCGCCCTGAAAAATAAAGTGGAAATTTTCGACGTCGGAACGACCATCGGCGCCCATACCGGCCCCGGCACGGTTGCCTTGTTCTTCCTCGGCAAAGTCCGTAAAGACTGACCCTCCGCCTCCTTGCGCATTGCAGGGCGCCGCACTTTCCTGCCCTGTTTTCAGAAAATTTTTTCATACATTTAAAATGTCATTTTTTAAAAAGCTGCGCGTCGCAACGCGATATTACCTTAAAAAGTCAGCCAGACTTTCGCAGGGAATCGCCGCCGACGCGCGGCTTTTATTTTTTACAGATTTTTCCCCTGTTCAATCTTCCTTCCACACATTTTCGCGTATGTTTTTATTTACTGTTTCCGCAAATAGTTTTCGCGCAGAGCAACTTATCGGCTTATAAAATTGTATGCCGATTGCAAAGCAGGCCTACATCGTGAAGCACCCCGTAAAACATTTTGATTTCTGCTTAAAAGTTGTCGGCGAGGTTTTGAAACGGAAAAAAGCGAGGTTATAATAAGATCGCGGCGGGAAATCAAATCTACGGGCGGAAGCCTTCCGCCCCGAACGCGCGCCGCGCCTTTTCGGCGCGGCGCCAAACGAGAAGGACACGGATCGCTTCCCCGAAAGGCGGTATGAAATGGATTTTTTACAGTTTTTCGGTTACATCCGTCAGTTCAATGCGGACGTGGCAATCATCGGCGCGGCTGTCTGGGGAATCAACCTGCTGCTACGCAAGACCCTGCTCAAAAATCTTAAAAAAAGCAAACTCGCAACGTTTTTGCCTTTTTTGCTCGGTGCCCTGCTCTACACCGCCTATGCGGCGGCAGTCAGCGGGCCTGCCGGCATGAATTGGAATTCGGCGCTGAGCGCCGGAATTACCTGCGGTTCACTGGCAACGGTCATACAAGTCGTGTATGAACAGTTTACCGCGAGCGGCGAATCCGTCGGCATACGGGCCGCCTGCGTAAAAGCTCTGCTTGCGGATTACGGCGAAATCAGCGACGAAACGGCCGTCGAGCTGGAACAGGCCGTGGCGGAAGAAAATTCCGACCGCGCCTTGGAAATTTTAAAAGAAATTGCAGGCGAAACGATGGCAGAGACCCTGTATTCGCTGCTTTGCAGAACCTTGAACAGTCTGAACAATTGATTTTCTCCCGTTACGGCGGCAGCGCGCAGTTTGCGCGCCGCCGTTTTTTTATCCAACAAAGCCCAAAATCACAAAAAATACTGCGCCAACAAAAAAACGGCACCGCAAGTAAGTGTGAAACGCCAACCATGACAATGCGGCCGCACAAACGCTTTTGACCTTTTGCGGCCGCCTGTCTTATAAACAAAGCAAAAGTTTTTCCCGCGGTCAGACAAGGCGAAAGGCATGGAAAAAAACAGAAAAAAGGCAAAGAAGCGCATCGGGTTCGGGCTATGCTTTGTGTCGGCGGCATATTTTCTGTCCGAATGCACACAATGCGGATGTGGAAAAGAAAGACAAAAAACGGCCTCTCCTGTCGGACGCCGAAAAGAACATTCAGAGCCTGAAAGAAATACTTTCTGCGCAGGATATACTGGTTTACAGATTTGAAACCGCGGACAAAAAACTTTGCGCCGCCGTGTATGCGGACGGGATCACGGATAAAGAATTGCTCGGCGAACTGGCGGCAAGGCCGCTGGCGCAGGCAAACGCACCGAAAACGCGCCGTGAAGCGGAGAAACTTCTGCTGTTTCCCGAACTGAAAGAAGCGGACGACGCGGAAACGGCGGCCTTTGAAATTCTTTCGGGGAATCCCGCGCTATTGATCGACGGGATCGAAGGCGCCATTATTTTGGGTACAAAAAAGGTTGCGCTCCGCGCGGTGATGGAACCGCAGACGGCGATCACGGTAAAAGGCCCGCGCGAAGGGTTTATCGAGGACGTCAAAACGAACATAAGCCTCATCCGCCGCCGTTTCAAAACGCCGAACCTGCAGTTTGAAACGCTGACCGTGGGCAGACAGAGCGGAACGGCAGTCTGTGTGGCGTATCTGAAAGGGATCGCGGACGAATCTCTGGTGAAAAAGGTATGCGCACGCATACAGGAAACCGAAATCGACGGCGTACCCGACTCTTCGTATATCGCTCAATTTTTGACCGATCGCCCCCATTCCGTGTTTAAACAGGCAGGAACGACCGAAAAGCCGGATATCCTGTGCGCAAAAATGCTGGAAGGCCGCATCGGGATTCTGGTGGACGGCTCGCCCATCGCCCTGACCCTGCCCTATATGCTCGCCGAAGATTTTCAGAGCGCGCAGGACTATTTTGTATCGCCCGTGCGCGCTACGTTCAGCCGCATTCTGCGCCTTTTAGCGGTACTGGTGGCGGTATTTTTGCCCGCCATGTACGTAGCCGCCCAGCTGTTTCGGCTGCAGCTTTTACCTTTCGGCCTGCTCATGACGATTTCCGGCGGGATCCGCGGGATCCCTTTATCTCCCAGCCTTGAAATGTTTTTTCTGCTGATCGTATTGGAAGTGCTCATCGAAGCCAGCATCCGCATGCCGAAATACGTTGCGCTCGCCTTATCCGTCATCGGCGCGCTTGTCCTCGGCGATACCGCCGTCAAGGCGGGACTGGTCTCTTCTCCCGCCATCATTATCATTGCCCTGTCCGGAATTTCCGCCTATACCGTTCCCGACCTCACCGGCACGATCTCCGTTATACGGATGGCATACCTCGTCGCCGCAGGGAGCATCGGGATCTACGGCGTTATTTTGCTCACAGGCCTTCTTGCGTACTATCTCGTATCGTCCGACAGCTGGGGAACCCCTCTGCTTGCGCCCTTTTCTCCGCTGATACGGCAAGATCTGCGCGATTCCGTCTACAAAGCCGATCTGTTCTCGCTCCGCAAGCGTCCGCAGGTCTTTGAACCGAAAAACCGCACGCGCCTCCGCAAAAAAAATGCAGCGCAGGCGGAAAAGGAGAAATCATGAACGAAAAAGCCTTGAATATCCGACAAATTTGCTTTCTTTTTGCCGCAGTTCTGCCCGTAACGCGCATGCTTGTCTATCCTGCGACTCTCTCCTTTCACGCAAGAAACGATCTCGTCTTATCCGCATTTCTAAGCTTTGCCGCAGAGTTTGCCGTCATTTCGCTCCTCCTCTTGCTCGCAAAAAAAACCGATCTCACGTTCTTTGAGCTTTTGCAAAACACGTTCGGAAATTTTATCGCGCGTGCCGTATACTTTCTGTTTTCCCTTTATTTTCTCTTTTCGGCCCTGCTCCCCGTTCTCGAACAGCGCGGGTTCATTTTGCAGGTTTTTTATGAGAACGTACCCTCTTTCCTGAGTTTTATACCGTTTGTCGCCGTCTGCCTGTATGCCTGTACCAAAGGGCTGCGCAGCATCGGAAGGGTTACCGATCTGTCCATGCCTGTTTTTGCCGTTTGCATTCCCGTTCTTCTTTTGCTCGCCGTGCCCGAAGCGGATTTCACGGCGCTTCTGCCCGTCGGAGCGACGGGCGCGGGAAATATTTTCCGAAGCGCCGCCGAAAGCATGAACTGGTTCAGCGGCGCCGCGTACATGCTCTTATTTTTGGGAAATTTCCATTACGAAAAGAAAAGCGCCGTCAAAATTCTTTCCGCTTATGCGATCGGCGCGGCGATCGTTCTTTTCTTCCTCGCCGTTTTTTACGGGATCTTTTCGGACATTTCCATCTTACAGCAAAATGCTCTGGCGCATATCTCCAAATACGCCACCGCATTTACATCGCTGGGCAGGATCGATTTGCTGTTCGTGTTTGCCCTTTCCCTGGTGCTCCTCTTTGCCCTCTGCATGCCTCTGCAGCTGAGCGCGCATTGCGCCGCACAGGCGTTTTCCGTAAAGCCCGCGTTTCCTGCGGCCGCCATCAGCGTACTTGTACTCCTGTTCATCCTGTTTTTCAACCAGGCATACCTCGAAATACAGACACTGATGACGCAAAAATTATGGTACGTTTTCGCATTTTTCGCACTGTTGCTGCCGGCACTTGCCCTTCTTCTGCGGAAAAAGAAAAGAGAAAAGCCGAGCATTGCCGTAAACGGCGGTAAAAAGGAGTGAACCATGAAAACAAATAAAATTGCAACGCGCGTTTTCCTGCTGATCGCGGCATTTTTGCTTTTGCTGTTTTTCTCCAACGATTTCGGTCTGATCGATATCCAGAAAACGTCCATTATTACGGCGATCGGGATCGACAGAGGGGAAGAAGGCTTGCTCGACGTTACCGCGCAGATCGCCGTGCCCGAAGCGGGCGGAAACGGTACGGCAGGGAACGTATCGGTCAAGGGAGCGCGGACGGTCGGCGAAGCGATCGCGGAACTCAACCTGAAAACAGGCTGGTACCCGACTTTGGTGCATTGCCGCCTGATCCTTTTGGGCGCGGAAGCGACCGAAACGGACGTATTCCGCTCCCTCGATTATTTTCTCAGGAGCCAGTTCGTGGAAGATTCGTGTCTTGTTGCGGTGTGCGCCGATCGCGCCGAAGACGCGCTCGGCGCACAGTCGCCCGTCGGCGACATGACCTACGCCGCCATCGAAAAGGTGCTTTCTTCCGAAGCGCAAAAAACGGGGCTGGTCAGCGTAAACAGCCTGCGCGAATTTTCCAAAGGCTATTACTCGGTCGGAAAGAGCAGTTTTCTCCCCGTTCTTACCCTCAAAAAAGACGCCCAGGGCGAAAACGAGAGCGGCTCTTCTTCCCAAAGCGATGCGCAGGGCGGGGCGGCACAACAGAGCGGCTCCGCCGGCTCCGACGTTTTCGACGCGTCCTCTACCATGCTGTTCCGCAACGGACAACAGGCAGGGATCCTCAACGCCGAAGAAACGCTCGCCTTCAACCTCGCCGATACCGCCACCGATTTCGCCTACGGAAACGTTTCCGTCTACGAAAACGGCGAAAACGTCACCTACAACCTCAAAATCAAAATCACAAAAAAATCCAGAAAAATTTCAAATGAAAACGGCGTTCCCGTCCTTCATTTTTCCATCCGCGCCCGCGCGCAGGTCGCCGACGCAAGCGACGCAGGCGCCACACAGGAAGTCGCGCAATCTTCCGTTGTGCCCGCCTACGTTCTGCGCGCCGCCGAAGAACGCATGCAGACTCAGCTCGATGCCGCCTTCAAAAAAGCACAGGATTGCGGCTGCGATCTGTTTAAGATCAGCCAAAGCCTGCAAAGATATCAGCCCCGCCTGCTCAATACCCTCGGCGAAAATGCTCTCGCTTCTGCCAAAGCCGCCTTCGACATCCGCTTCGATACCCTGCATTAAATCGCGCGGCCGGCCCGTTTCCCGTCAGAGACGCCGGAACACGCCTATTCCCGTAATTCATTGTCCGGAATGCGGCATTGTACCCGTCGACGTATTTTCAAATACCTCCCAAAATTGTGAAAATTTACCATATATATGTGATAATTTTCAGAAATATTAAAATTTTTTTCAAAACACTCTTGACAAGGGAAAAAGATATGGTATAATAAAGGTGACCTAAGGGAAAAAATCCAAACAATTTTCCCTCGGTACAACTCAATGGACGGCACGCGAAAGCTGCATCTCTCCCAATACAAAATAATTTGCGTTGGTTTCCACCGGAAATTGTGCACAGGGAATATCGGCGCAAGGGTAAAGAGAAAGGTAAGGAAATTTCGATCGGGAAGCAGCGGAGCGGAACGGGGCAGTACGCCGCGATCACACTTAGGCTTATCGGAAAAGAGGGGCCGGATGAAGAGGCGGAGCCGAAGTTCATGCCGGAAAGAAGGGAGGTACTGCTATGTACAAATCAGACCTGAGAAAACTTGCTTGACAGGAGGGCGGTCCAATGTACGATTTTAGGATGGGAACGGTTCAATAGGCCAAAGTTTCAGATTTTGCGGGCAGGCGGAACGCGCTGCAGGTGGGATGCGCCCGTACCGATTATGGAAATATGCGAAACAAAGTGCTTACAAGTTCCTGAAAACTGAATAAATTTGTTGATTCGCCCGCAGTGCTTATGCCCTGCGGGCTGCTTATCCTATCCCCTGCCGGCGGCAAACGGCAAAAGACTTTTGCGGTCATTCCGCAATTTGCCGCGTACCGGAGCCGATCCGCCTGTGTTTTGGAATGAGATACAGCATCCGATCAGGCAAGTGCCTTTTGCGGCACCGCCCGAAGAAATGCTGTCCGGCTGTTGCCGGAGAACACAAACGCCGACGGGGAATGTTGTTTCGGCGCTTGCCTGCGCTGAGCGGAATGCACGGCGTTTATGCAATGCGTCCGATCGGGAATACCGATTACGTCTACTCAATTTTCCCCCTTATTTATATTTCAACGAGGCGGAGCCTGCTCTAAGCAGGCTCCGCCTTATTTTTTCGCCGCCACGTCTATCGTTTCGTCCGCCGTTTCGTCCGCCGTTTTGTCTGCCGTTTACCCGCCGCTTCGCCCGCTATTCCCCCACTATTCGCCTGCCGTTTACCAGCATCTTTGTCTGCCGCCCCTGTTGCTTCGTTTGCCGCACCCTGCCGCATCGTCCGTTGCGGTTTTGATTTTGTCATCCGTACAAAGAGCGTATTTTTGATCCGTAATTTTACCCGACGGCAATTTACAAACTCCGATACCCCGACGCGAACAAAAAATGCCGCGGCGCGCGAAAAATTCTTTCTCCCCTTAGACAGTTTCGCTCGAAAAAAATACCGCGGCGCACAAAAATATTTGTGCGCCGCGGCATTGCCTCTTAATAAATAAAAAACCCCGCAATTTTTGCGGGGTTTTTGGTTACTGTGCTTTGTAAACGCTGACCTGTTTTCTGTCTTTGCCCAATCTTTCAAACCGGACAACACCGTCCACGAGTGCGAACAGCGTATCGTCTTTGCCGATCCCGACATTGTTGCCGGCATGGAATTTCGTGCCGCGCTGACGAACCAAAATGTTGCCAGCAAGCACTTCCTGCCCGTCCGAACGCTTCACGCCAAGGCGTTTCGCTTCGCTGTCGCGGCCGTTGTGCGACGAACCGGTTCCTTTTTTATGAGCAAATAAATTGATAAGAATCATTTATTTATCCTCCTTAAAAAATGTGTGCCGCATTACTCTGCGGCGGACGCCTTTGCTTTACAGCGTGATCTTTTCGATCTTGACCGCGGTGAAGGGCTGGCGATGGCCTTGCTTTTTGCGCTCGTTCTTCTTCGCCTTGTACTTGAACACGACGATCTTCTTGAACTTATCCTGCGCTTCGACCTTTGCGCTGACTTTTGCGTTTGCTACGTCTGCGCCGACCTTGATCCCGTCGTCTGCCGAAACCAGAACCGCTTTGAACTCGACGGTTGCGCCGACTTCTGCGTTCAGCTTCTCTACGCGGACAACGTCGCCCTCGGAAACCTTGTACTGCTTGTTTCCGTTTTCGATGATTGCGTACAAAATATTTTACCTCCTCTAACCAGTCTCGCCGTGTGCCAAGGCGGTGCGCGTGCGCACGCTTATAAAGCCCGCTACGAGCGGCTCGAATCATATATTAACACATCCCGCCTTTCCTGTCAAGCGATTTTGCCTTACGAAACAATTTTTACTTTTCATAAACGCTTCTTTTGAGAATGCCTATGTACGGCAGATTGCGATACCTTTCCGCATAGTCCAGCCCGAACCCGACCACAAACTCGTCGGCGCAGTCGAAGCCCTTGTAGTCCGCTTCGATGGGTACGACGCGGCGGCTGTACTTATCCAGAAGCGCGCAGATCTTCACGCTTTCGGGTTTTCTCGAATACAGCATGCGTTTCAGATAAGAAAGCGTATAACCCGAATCGATGATGTCTTCCACGATAATGACGTGTCTGCCCTCAATCTTTCTGTCCAGATCCTTGATGAGCTTGACTTCACCCGAAGATTTCGTTCCTGCTCCGTAGGATGAGATCGCCATAAAATCCATTTCCACGGGGATCGTCATGGCGCGCAAAAGATCCGCGTAAAACATCACGCTCCCCTTCAGAATTCCTACCATCAACGGATTTTTGCCCGCATATTCTTTGTCCAGCCGCGCCGCCAATTCTCCGATGCGCGCCGCGATCTGCTCTTTGGAAAACATGATGCTTTCTACGTCCTGATGCATTTGTCTTTTTCTCCTTTTTCGTATAATGACAATGTATAGATCTGCCCGGAATTTTCTTCCAGCTTACATTTTTCCGATATTTCCACGCCGAATACGGCATAAACCTCTTTTCCGCCAGCCAGCACGGGAAGCTGATCCCTTTCCCGCTTCGGAATCTTCTTATCGATCAGAAATTCTTTCAGTTTTTTTGTTCCCGAACCGAATTTCTGAAATACGTCCCCCTCTTTCCGCAGCCGCAGCACGCAATTTTGCGGAAGTTTTTCCGCATCGATCGTAAGATTTTTATACCGTCCCTTTTTCTCTCCGTCCCCGATCTTTCCGCCGCGCTGTACCTTTGCCAACATATCCCCGAAAGTAAATTCCCCTTCCGAAAAAATATATTCCCCGCCGTAACACGGCTCTTTTGCAAGAAAAACCGCAATTTTTCCGTATTCGCGCACCGCGCATACCCCTTGCGGAAGATCCGCCCTTGCACCGTTTCGCCCCTGCGACAGCGCATACATATCATCCAGGTTCGCCTGCGTATAATCCTTTTCCACGCCGAAATGTCTCAGCGCACGCAGCGCACACCGATAAAACAGCGGCTTGGGCGCACTCACATCGATCGTACACACTTCCCCTTCCGTATAATATTCGTCCGTCAAAGAATACAGATACGCGTCGTCCTCCCGCGCCATGCAGGAAAACCGATACAGCGCCTCTTCAGCGTTCGCGAACCGCTCCTTGATCCGACCCAAAATTTCGTGCCGCAAAAAATTACGGGTATACGCGGTGTCCGAATTCGTCTCGTCCTCCCGCCAGGAAAGCCCGTTTTCGCGCAGATATTCTAAAATTTTTTCCTTCGAAACGCCGAGAAAGGGCCGCGCGATCCCTTTGCTGTCCAGTACCCGTTCTGCCGAAATTTCCGGCATGAAGCGTTCCGCCAGTTCTTTTGCGGGAATAAAATCACGGATCCCGCCCGCACCCGCAAGCGCACTGCCGCGAAACAGGTTGAACAACACGCTCTCCGCATTGTCGCCCGCATGATGCGCCGTAACGATCACGTCCGCCTTGTCTTCTTGCAATATCCGCAAAAAAAGACGATACCGAACACGGCGCGCCGCATCTTCCGTTCCCATCCCCCACTCTTTTGCAAGAGAAGGCACATCGGCAGAATAAGAAAACAGCGGCACCCGCATCCGATCGCAGACCGATTTCACAAATTCCGAATCTGCCCGCGAACTTTCGCCGCGGATCCCGTGTTCTATATTGACCGCACAGACAAAGAATCCGTCCGTCTTCGACCTTTCGCATAAAAAATGCAGCAAAGCAACAGAATCGCTGCCGCCGCTTACTGCGACGGCAATTTTTTCGCCCTTGAAAATCAGATTTTTATAAAAATCGTTCATAAATATGGCATGATTGTTTCTGGTGACTGTAATAGTGAATTATTTCATAGATTAGAAGCAACAGAAACAGACCTTTCGGTTTTTAAAGATATTGGGGTAGATATTTTAAGAATGGATTTTAGTTTTAACGATGAAAGGGATGCCACTCTTATTAATAATAAAGAAGGCATTAAAATTGAAATGTCTACAAGTTTTATTGATATCATTGAAACAGCTATTAAAAATGGAGCTAAACCAGAAAATATTTCTACATGTCATAATTT
>OLGD01004691.1_pt1 | contig 10897 bp, 11 predicted proteins | sample 1605311 | NCBI WGS metagenome assembly OLGD01 (sample SAMEA3888917, study PRJEB22519) | human gut metagenome | biome: human gut; feature: human-associated habitat; material: faeces | place: Denmark | collected 2010 | reverse complement strand
CATGACATTCAGCGTTGTCTGCGGGAACGGGATCGTGTATCAGAATGCCTGTTCGGCTGGCGGCGGACATGTAACGGCGCAGCTGTATACGGGAGATGATCCGGTGGATGTTCCTTTTGATGTGGCGGAAGCGATGATCGGGAAGATCAATCTTTCGAGCAAGGAGTCATCGGATTCGACGATCGAATATGTGGATAAAATGCAGTCTTACGTACTTCCCGTGCGTTTGCTCAAGGAGCGGGTAAAGGAAGGGCTGGATCTGTTATGTGAGGTGATCAACCAATGTCTGGAATTGTTCGGCGATTCGAGCATTGACTATAAACCGATTTTGCTGACGGGGGAAGGGATCACCGGCATACGCGGAGCGAGAGAGCATCTTTCGGGGCGGCTGAACAAAGTGGTTGAAATTATAGCACCGAAGTTGCCTTATTATAACAAAGCGGCGCAGAGTTCGCATCTGAGCCTTTTGAATATGGCGCTGGAAACCAAGCGCGAAAAAAGTTTTTTACACAAATTCTTTAACGGAATCGGAGGGTAAACACCATGTTTAATAGTTTGGACAGTTTGTCCGGAGTGGCGAGAATCAAAGTTATCGGCGTCGGCGGCGCAGGCAACAATGCCGTGAATCGCATGATCGAGGCGGGGATTCAGAGCGCAAGTTATGTTGCTGTCAATACGGACAAGCAGATCCTTTTGCTGTCCAAAGCGGAGAATAAGATTCAGATCGGATCGACGCTTACGAAAGGGCTGGGCGCCGGAGCCGAGCCGGAAGTAGGTCGTGCCGCAGCGGAAGAGAGCAAAGAAGTCCTGACGGAAGCGGTGAAAGATACAGATCTTCTTTTTATTACGGCAGGCATGGGCGGCGGAACCGGTACGGGTGCTGCGCCTGTCATTGCGAAGATTGCGCGCGATCTGAAAATTCTGACGATCGCGATCGTAACGGAGCCTTTCAATTTTGAAGGAAAGAAACGTATGGACAATACGGCGAAAGGTTTGGAGAACCTGAAAAAGTATGTCGATACGCTGATCATCATTCCGAACGATAAAATTACGAGTGTAGTTCCCAAGAACACGCCGATGGTCGAGGCGCTCCGCGTCGCGGACGAGATCCTCAAACAGGGTATTCGCGGCATTGCAGACCTCATCGTCAATCCTGCTCTCATCAACCTTGACTTTGCGGACGTCCGCACCATCCTCAAAGACCAGGGCCTCGCGCACATGGGCGTCGGCGTTGCCAAGGGCGCCGGCAAGGCCGAGAACGCCGCCAAGGCTGCCATCTCCAGCCCGCTGCTGGAGACCAGCATTGCCGGTGCACACGGCGTCATCATCAACATCACTTCCAGCCCGGACATCGGTCTGGAGGATGTGGAGACCGCAGCCGGCCTCATCACCCAGAGCGCACATCCCGATGCGAACATCATCTGGGGTACTGCGTTCGATGAGAACCTCTCGGACGAGATGCGCGTCACCGTCGTGGCCACCGGCTTCGACAACAAGAGCGCCAGCGACCTGCGCAACAGCATCAACAACGCCATGGGCGGCACACAGTCCACCCCGTCGGCTGTCTTCAGCAGTGAGACCGCAAGCCCGGCCCCCGCTGCACAGACCGACGCGGCTGCATCGGCTGCTGCAAAGCCCGTGGAGGAAGATAACAGCGACAACGGTTATTACGACCAGCTCATGGCGATGCTGAACAAGCGCCGCTGAGAGCACGGCAGTCACGACCTCGGCAGACGCCTGTGAAGGAGCAGTGCGGGAAAGTCCGCCTGCCCTGCGGCACATCGCATGGAACGGAGGGGCATCATGGCGCAGATATGGCAGCAGAACAGTGCTTTGCGGTCGCGCTATGCCCAGCCGACCCTGATGCCGACGGCCCAGGCGGTGAACACCCGGGTGGCCTGCGAACAGCTGGAGCAGATGGCCCGCAGGCTGGAAGCGGCCCAGGCCGAGATCCGGCGCTATCAGACCCGTCTTTTTGCCTGTGAGCGGCAGATGATCGCTCTGCGGCGGGAAAATGCGGAACTGGAAGCGGCCGGGGAGCAGGCCCGCGCGGAGGCAGAGCAGACCGCCGCCCGCGAGCAGGCGCTTTTGCAGCAGCTGCAGGCTGCCGAGCAGGAAGCGACCCAGCCCGCGCCGCCGGAGGTACTTTCCGCACCGGAGACACTGGCAGCCCAGCCGGAGCCGGTGCAGGCGGAAGACGCTGAGCCGGAACCGCAGGCTGCGGCCCAGCCGCCTGCTGAACCGGAATGGCAGCCGAAGACCGAACTGGAACATCGCGCCGCAGAGCTGATGAACTGGTTCGACCAGATGATGGGCACCTGACCGGGAACGGGCGAATACATAATAAGATCAAAAGCTGCTGCAATGGCAAGAATGCTGTTGCAGCAGCTTTTTTGCGCTCGGAAAAGCGGAAAAGAGGACAAAATGAGTCCGACTTTGCAAAAAGAGTCCACGGAGATGGGGACCGACCGTCGAAAGTGACAAAATGAGTGGGAAAGTTGGAAAAATGGTAAAAACCTATTGACGAAATAGGAAAGTGGGGATATAATACAGCCATCGCCTACAAACCTACAAGATTGATGGAGAAAGGAGCGCGCACCATGATGATGGAATACGGAATGTGTTGCTGTCGAATGTCGGGTCGCCGGGCATGGAATGCATACGGGGAAAACAGGCTGTGCGCGCAGAAAGGGGCCGGAGGGCTCTATGGGTGAACAACCGCCTTTGTATCGTATCTGCCCGGAAGCTGAACATTCGGCTCCCGGGCATTTTTGTATCAGGAAAAGAGAGGTTTTGAAGATGTCCATCACACAGAAGGCTCTGGCCGAACAGGATTACATCGTATCGCTCCGGCGCGATTTCCACGCACACCCGGAAATCAGCCTGAAGGAATACCGCACCGCACAGCGCATTGAGGAAGAACTGGACAAGCTCGGCATCCCCCACCAGCGCAGCGGCGAGACCGGCGTCTACGCCGAGATCAAGGGGGAGCGGCCCGGCACCGGCATCATTGCCCTGCGGGCCGACATCGACGCGCTGGCCATCACCGAGACCCACGAAGTGCCCTATAAATCCCAGACACCCGGCGTGATGCACGCCTGCGGCCACGACTCTCACGCCGCTGCCCTGCTGGGCGCGGCAAAGCTGCTGGCCGCCGAGAAGGCAAACTTCGGCGGCACGGTCCGGCTGTTCTTCCAGCCCGCTGAGGAGATCGGCAAGGGCGCGAAGGAGTTCATCCGGGACGGTCATCTGGACGGCGTGCAGCGGGTGTTCGGCCTGCACGCAGCCTCCGACCTGCCGGTGGGTACCATCGGTGTGACGGCAGGCTCCAACAACGCCGCGGTGGACGGCTTCAAGATCATCGTCCACGGCGTCAATGCCCACGTCTCCACCCCGCAGCTGGGCGCAGATGCCCTGTATGTGGCCAGCCAGATCGTGGTGGCGGCACAGGCTCTGACCACCCGCCGCCATGTGCCCACCGAACCTATGGTCATCGGCATCGGCACCCTGAACGCCGGTACGGCCTATAACATCGTGGCCGGTCACGCCGAGCTGGAAGGCACCACCCGCACCCTGACCCCGGAGACTCGCGCCGCTGTGCGGGAGCAGATCGACGCGCTGGCAAAACAGACTGCCGCCCTCTACGGCACGACCGCCGACGTGGAGTGGACCGACATCACCCCCGCCCTCATCAACCCGGCCGACTTCAGCGCCGACGTGCAGGCCCAGGCCCGCAAGCTGGAAGGCGTGAACGTCATCACCAACCGCCCCGTTTCGCTGGGCGGCGACAACTTTGCCGAATATCAGCAGAAGGTGCCCGGCGTCTATGCCTACCTCGGCACCCGCGACCCGGAGAACCCCAACACCGCCCTGGCCCACCACAACGACGGCTTTGACCTTGGCGAAAAGGCCCTGCCCTACGGCACGGCCCTGTATGCACAGGTAGCCCTGTGGTGGCTGCAGGAAGGAGCAGAGCAGGCATGATCGAATTTTCGCATCTGAACAAGACCTTCGTCAGCCGTGCCGGAAAGGTGGAAGCCCTGAAGGACGTGAGCCTGACCGTGGAAAACGGCGATATCTACGGCGTCATCGGTTTTTCCGGCGCGGGCAAATCCACCCTCATCCGCATGGCAAACCTGCTGGAGCGGCCCGACAGCGGCAGCATCAAGGTGGACGGGGTGGAGCTCACCGGTCAGACCGAAGCCCAGCTCATCCCGGTGCGCCGCAAGATCGGCATGGTGTTCCAGCAGTTCAACCTGCTGGAATCCCGCACCGTGGCCCAGAACATTGAAATTCCCATGAAGCTGGCGGGCATCGCATCGGAACAGCGCACCGCCCGGGTAAAAGAACTGCTGCAGTTTGTAGAGCTGAGCGACAAGGCCAACACCTACGTCAGCCGTCTTTCCGGCGGCCAGAAGCAGCGCGTGGGCATCGCCCGTGCACTGGCCCTCTCGCCTTCCATCCTGCTGTGCGACGAAGCCACCAGCGCTCTGGACCCCCAGACCACCGAGTCCATCCTCGCCCTGCTGAAAAAGATCAACCGGGAGCTGGGGGTCACCATCCTGCTCATCACCCACCAGATGCAGGTGGTGCAGCGCATCTGCAACAAGGTGGCCGTCATGGAAAACGGCCGCATCGTGGAGCAGGGCACCGTGCTGGACGTGTTCGGCAGCCCCAAACAGGAGATCACCCGCAGCTTTGTGCGGGCCATCATTCAGGATGAGGTGCCCCAGAGCATCCAGAAGATCGTCAAGGCCGACGGCAAGGGCGGCAAGATCGAAAAGCTCAAGTTCGTGGGCAACACGGTCAATGAGCCGGTCATCGCCGAGATCTGCCAGCAGAGCGGTGTGGAGGTGAACATCCTCTGCGCCAGCGTGCAGGAGATGCAGGACAGCGTGATGTGCGTGTTCCTGCTGCGGCTGCTGGGCGAGGAAAGCGCCATTGCCGCCGCCGAAGCCTTTATTGATAAGACCGGCGTTCTGCGGGAGGAGGTCGTGCTGAAATGAAACAGAAAATCTTTGGCGTTACCGTGGCAAAGCTGACCGCCAGCTTCGGCCAGACCATCTACATGGTGGGGCTGTCGCTGTTCTTCGGTGCCATCCTCGGCATCCTGCTGGCGCTGGTGCTGGTGCTGTGCCGCAAGGGCGGCCTGAAAGAAAACCGCATCGTCTACGGCATCGTGAGCACCTTTGTCAACATCGTGCGCAGCGTGCCCTTCGTCATCCTCATCGTCACCATCATGCCGCTGACCCGTGCCATCATGGGCACCACCATCGGCAGCACGGCGGCGCTGGTGCCGCTGATCTTCTACATCAGCCCCTACATGGCCCGTCTGGTGGAGAACAGTCTGCTCGAAGTGAGCGACGGCATCATTGAAGCCGCCCGCGCCATGGGTGCCAACACCTTCCAGACCGTGTGGAACTTCCTTCTGCCGGAAGCGCTGGGCTCCATCGTTCTGGCGCTGACCACCGGAACCATCGGCCTGCTGGGCGCATCCGCCATGGCCGGTTATGTGGGCGGCGGCGGCATCGGCGACCTGGCTTTGACCTATGGCTACCAGAAATTCAACACGCCGCTGATGATTTTTACGGTCGTCATCCTCATCATCGTGGTGCAGCTGCTGCAGGCACTGGGCAACGGACTCTCCCGCCGCCTGCGCGAACACAACTAAGCTTTGCGCCCGGCCTGTCATTGGGAACAGGCGGACTTAAAAATTGAGAAAAATTAGAGGGGAATTTACTATGAATACTCGTAAGATCAGCCGCAACTCCTTCCTGAAGCTCGCCGCTGCGGGCCTCGCCGCTGCCGCTCTGGCGGCCTGCGGCGGCAGCAGCGCTTCCACCAGCGCCGCATCCTCTGCCGCGGCTTCCAGCACCGCTGCCGACAGCGCAGCCGCTTCCGGCGCCGCAGGCACCATCCGCTACGGCAAGTCCCAGGGCCCCTACACCGAGCTGTTTGAGGCCGCCATCGTGCCCATTCTGGAAAAAGAGGGCTACACCGTGGAGGGCACCGACTTCTCCGAACTGCTGACCGCCGACATCGCCTTGAACGACGGCGAAGTGGATGTGAACGTGGAGCAGCACACCGCCTATGCTGAGAACTTCAACGCCAGCTACAACGGCGATCTGACCCCCATCAGCCCCATTCCCACCGTCCCGGCGGGCATCTTCTCGGACACTCACACCAGCCTGGACGAGATCGCCGACGGTGCCAAGGTGGCCGTGCCCAACGATGCTTCCAACACCGCCCGTGCTTACGTCCTGCTGCAGAAGGCCGGCTGGATCACGCTGGACAGCAGCGTGGACCTGGCCGTGGTCACGCAGGACGACATCGTGGAGAACCCCCACAACATCGAGTTCACCGAGATGGCCAGCCTGAACATTCCCAGCGCCCTGCAGGACTTTGACTATGCGGTCATCACCGGCAGCATCGTCTACAACGCCGGCATCGATGCTTCCACCGCGCTGCTCACCGAGGACGTGCTGCCGCAGCTGATCCTGCAGGTGGTGGTGAAGAAGGACAACGCCGACACCGACTGGGCCAAGGCCATCGTCGCCGCTTACCACTCCGACGAGTTCAAGAAGTACATGGACGAAAACAACAACGGCCTGTGGTATATCCCGGATGAGCTGAAGTAAGCGCGAACCATTCCGAATGCAAAACTCCGAAGTGCACCTTCCCGCAAAGGGAGGGCGGCACTTCGGAGTTTTTTGCTTGTAAAAGCAGGGAACCTGTGGTACGCTGAAAATGGAGGTGGGATGCAGATGCCGGAAAACGAAAAAGGCGCATTTCTCACGGACCTGATCGGGGAATACCATCGGGAGAAAAACAAGCAGAGCCTTGCGAAGGACTTCAAAAAGAACAAGCAGAAGGACGTGAAAGCGTTCCTGTGCGCGCTGGGGCTGGGCGATGTGCTGGAAGCGTTCAAACGCGAGAAACAGGGCAAAAACATCTTCTGGTTCTACGAGGAAGAAACGCCGTGGGTCAAGGCCGTTCTTGCGTCGAAGGAAGCGTGGTGCAAATGCGTCCGGGAGCAGCGCTGCCGGGACATGACCGACCGGGACGCCATAGCGCTCTATGAAACGGTGGCGGCCATGCTGCGGCGGCGGGGCTTTGCGGGCGAAGCGCTGCAGGATGCGCTGGCCGTGCTGTGCGTGAAGCTGCGGTATCCGGTGCGGCGGCTCAACGCCCGCATCGATGCGCTCCAGCAGGCGCTGGAGCGGGTGCGGCACTTTCTGGTGGAGCCCCACTGGGAACTGCCCGGCTCGCTGAACGACGAGCTGGAATGGCTCCGCTATGTGGAAAACGACCTGCAGGAGCGGGTCGGAGAGTACGCGCAGCTTTACCGGCAGATGCGGGAGCTGCGCGGAGACGAACTGCATGCGCTGGGCGAGGAAGAAGCACTGTCGGGCGAAGGGCAGGAAGCGCTCTGGGCAGAGGAAGAAATTTCTAACCGCACATGGGAAATTTTCTGTGCATTGCCCGAAGCCAGAGAACTGCTGGCACAGGAAGATGCGCTTGCAACAAATGCGGGCACTGCTGCCGAAAAGAAGCTGAAAAAAGGCGATGCAAAGGACCTGCGCAAAAACCGCGAAAAACAGGTGGAACTCTACCGGCAGGCAGAGCGGAAGGCGCGGGCGCAGATGGCCGCACAGATGGGAGCGCAGCTGCCCAGCACACCGGAAAAGCGGGGGATGCCCTCGGCAGAGCTTTTGAAGCGGGCACTGGAGTGCTGCAGGGAGGAACGGCAGGGGTAAAAAAGTGGAGAAGATTTTACCCAATTCCCAGTGGCGGGAAAGGGTGCTATACTATGGGTCAGAAGGCGGCCGCCTTGAAAAAACAAAATCAGGAGGATACGTCTATGGCAAAGGTAAAGCCGATCTCGCTCCTTTATATTGATGGAATTCGCGGGGTCACCCAGAAACACAAAAGCGGGGAGCGCCGTCACCGCAAAAAGGACGGCACATTCGTGGAGCCGCTGGGCTTCGGGAACGCGAAGGAGTATACCCCTTCCGAATACTGGCTCTCATACGAGACTGGAGAGGGCCGGGGAAGGGTGCGCATTGACCGCTACTTCAAAGAGCGGCGGAAAAAGCTGACGCCCGGCCGACGGCAGAAGCTGGAAGCCGCCATGCCGGACGAAGTGCAGCTCACAGAGTGCACCATGTATGGCCAGAAGACCGTCTCGGAGGCAGACATGGACCAGTGGTGCGCAGACGCCGGGATCAAATAAACAATACACGAGAAAAAAGACAGAGGAAGCGCAGAAAACTTCCTCTGTCTTTTTCTATATGAGACGAAACTCAGTCCACCACGGGGATATCCAGGCCGAACTCCAGCGGGCGGAACCGCGGGCAGACGTTCTCGGTGATGCAGATCACCGAAGCAGCCAGGCGGCTTCCGATCTCGCAGGCTTCGGCCAGGGTCTTGCCGTAGGTCAGGCCGATGGTCGTGCCGGCAAAGAAAGCGTCGCCCGCGCCGGTGGTGTCGATGACGTCCACCTTCTTGGCGGGCACGATGCCGCACGCACCGCCTGCACAGGCGTAAACGGCACCCTGGCCGCCCATGGTCACCACCATGCTGGGGATGTTGGCGCTGTGGACGTTGGAGGCCAGCACCTTGCACATCTCGTCCGGGGAGAGATGGCCGTAATCGTCCGAGAACAGCAGTCCGGCTTCCTGCTGGTTGCACACAAAGCAGTCGATCTGCTGCAGGAAATCCCGGCGCTCCATGGCGATGCTCATGTTGGAGATGGCGGCAAAGACCTTTTTGTGGTACTTCTTCGCGTAGTACAGCACCTGCTTGACCGTCTCTTTTTCCAGGTCCAGCTCCAGGGCGATAGCGTCGCAGTCGGCAAAAATTTCGTCGCCCTTTTCCTTCAGCAGGCCGGTCAGCGGGGTGGTGTCCGGCCGCTTGGAGATGGCGGCGTGCACATCGCCGTCGTTGTCAAAGATGGCCAGCCAGGTGCCCATGCCGTCCGGCACGCGCTGGATGTACTGGGTGTTCACCTTGTGGTTCTCCAACTTGTCGATGACGTCCTGGCCCATGCCGGTGTCGTCCACCAGGCTGACGAAGGTGGGCCGCAGCTCCACGTTGGCAATGTCCTCCACCAGATTCCGGCTGACGCCGCCGTGGACGATCTCCACCCGTCCGGCGTTCCGCCCACCGGGAATATATACATCGGCGGGATACCCCTTAATATCCACGAAAACGGCGCCCAACACCACAATACCCATAGCTGCTCCCATCCTTCGCGGCTGCCCGCGAACCTCATCTGTTTTTGTTGAAGTATGTTACCATAGGATCGCAAAAAAGTCCAGCACGGGCGAATTGCCAAACGGCGGGAACTGTGCTATACTTTTCCTGACCGTGAAGCCCACGGCCAGATATCGGGAAGGGAGGGAGCATCATGGATCAGGAGCCTCGTCTGACGCAGCTGACCCCATCAGCGGGTTGAGCGGCAAAATTAGGGCCGGGTGTCCTATCGAACATTCTGAAAGACCTTCCCAACCGGGTTGACCCCAACCTGTTAGTGGGCTTTGACACCAGCGACGACGCCTGTGTTTACCGCATCACCGACGAGATCGCCGCCATTCATACCGTGGATTTCTTCACCCCCATTGTGGACGACCCCTTCTGGTTTGGGCAGATCGCCGCGGCCAACGCCCTCAGTGACGTGTACGCCATGGGGGGACGGCCTGCCGTGGCGATGAACCTGCTGTGCGTCCCCGGCTGTCTCTCTCAGGAGACCATCCGGAAAATTTTAGAGGGCGGCCACCAGAAGGCTGTGGAGGCGGGCTGCGTCATCGCCGGTGGCCACACCATTCAGGACGATGAGCCGAAATACGGCCTGTGCGTCACCGGCTATGTCCACCCGGACAAGGCCCTGCGGAACGTGGGCGCCAGACCGGGAGACGCGCTGGTTTTGACCAAGCCCCTCGGAACCGGCGTCCTGACCACCGCCGCCAAGGCGGACCTGCTGGAGCCGGAGCAGTATGACCGTCTGGTTCGCTCCATGGCCCGGCTGAACGCCCACGCAGCGGAGGCCGTGTCCCAATGCCCGGAGATCCACGCCTGTACGGACGTCACCGGCTTCGGACTTCTGGGCCACGCCGATGAAATGGCCCGAGGCAGCGGCGTGACCATCCGCCTTTACAGCCGGCGGCTCCCCTTATTGCCGGGGGCGCTGGAATTTGCGGAAATGGGGATCATCCCCGCCGGAATCTGGACTATGTGAAACCCCGCCTGACCGTGGCGGAGAGCGTCCAGCAGGCCCGCGTGGACCTGATCTCCGATCCCCAGACCTCCGGCGGATTGCTGGTGGCCCTCCCTATGGAGGAAGCCGGGGCCTTGCTCGCGGCTCTGCGGGAGCGAGACCCGGACAGCGCCATCATAGGTGCGGTGGTCGCCCAAACGGAGCATACCCTTGAGATCGTCTGACAGAATTCGCCCCCGCCGAGGTTTCGGCGGGGGTTTTGCCGTATCCCGTTGTTTTTTCTTGCGAATCACGATGTATCGTGATACACTGAACTTGAAAATCTGAATTAAAGGAGTTGTGTTCCATGTCTGTTGTTGTAGATGCGCTGGGCAAACAGTGCCCCATTCCCGTTGTGATGGCGAAGAAGGCTCTGGCAGAGCTGCAAACCCCTGATACACTGGAAATTCTGGTGGACAATGAGGCGGCGGTCCAGAACCTCAGCAAGCTGGCCGCCAGCTGCCAGCTGCCCGTCCGGGCGGAAAAGACCGGAGAGAAGCGGTTCTCCGTCACCATGGAGGTGTCCGCCCCGGTGCGACCCGCGGAGGAGACCGTCTGCGCCCCGGATGCCCGTGGGGATCTGGTGGTGGCCGTTGGTTCCAACTGCATGGGCAACGGGAAGGAAGCTCTTGGAAAGACGCT
>OLGD01004685.1_pt1 | contig 10920 bp, 12 predicted proteins | sample 1605311 | NCBI WGS metagenome assembly OLGD01 (sample SAMEA3888917, study PRJEB22519) | human gut metagenome | biome: human gut; feature: human-associated habitat; material: faeces | place: Denmark | collected 2010 | reverse complement strand
ATGTCATTTTATGGAAGAATAATTTTGCTAATTATAATGCAGACAGTACACTAGTCAAAACCGATACAGTTCCGCAAGGTGCAAAAAACGATATTTCACTCCGAGATAAGGAAAAGCAGATACATAAGGATTTGGAAGATGATATTGTTTCTCTTGGCGGTGGAATGACAGTTTTGGAACTTGTGAAAAAGTACATTTCACAGAAAACGGGTGTAAGGCACAATACAGAAGCCAATTACAACTTTGTAATCAACATTATCAAGAAAGAAGCATTTGGAAACAAACGAATTGATAAAGTAAAATTATCAGATGCAAAAGGTTGGCTGATAAAGCTACAAGCTGACGGAAGAGGTTACAGTACCATACATACTGTAAGAGGTGTGGTAAGACCTGCGTTTCAGATGGCAGTTGATGATGATTTGATTCGCAAGAATCCATTTGAATTTCAGCTTGCGACAGTGGTTGTCAATGACAGTATAACTAGAGAAGCTATTACAAGAAAACAACAAAGAGCATTCTTGGAGTTTATCAAAGCGGATAAGCATTTTAACCGTTACTATGAAGGAATTTATATCCTTTTTCATACAGGACTTCGCATATCGGAGTTTGTAGGTTTGACGGTATCTGATATTGATTTGGAAAATGGAAAAATCAATATTGATCATCAGTTACAACGAAAGAGAAATATGGAATACATCATAGAAGCCACAAAAACTGACAGTGGCACAAGAATGGTTCCTATGACGGAGGACGTTCAAGAATGTTTTCGCTTTATCATTACTAACAGAAAGAAACCTAAAAAAGAACCTGTTATCTACGATAAAAATAGAGTTGCTTATAAGGGATTCCTGTATCTTGATAAAAATGATATGCCAATGGTTGCTCTCCATTGGGAAAAGTATTTCCAGCATATATGTGAAAAGTACAACAAGATTTACAAAGAAGAACTACCAAAGATTACACCTCATGTATGCAGACATACCTTTTGTTCTAACATGGCGAAATCAGGAATGAATCCAAAAACATTGCAGAAAATAATGGGACATTCCGATATTGGAGTAACACTGAATACTTATACACATTTAGATTTTGAGGATATTCAAAAAGAAATGAAACAGGTGCACTCAAGGAGTATACCGTAATACACGCCCTACGGGCAGACGTGCTTTGCACGACAAGGTATGTGATAGAGAGTTGTAAAGTTGTATATGACACATAGTTTTACAACCAATTTTACAACTTTTGGACGAAAATTTATGCCAAATTATACTGAGATATGCCAGTAACAAAGAAAATGAAATGTTGTAAAAACACTGAAAAATCAAGGAAAAACCTATAATCAAAGGAGTTTAAATATATGATAAAAGTATTATTCGTCTGCCACGGCAGGGTGGTAAAATGCCATGGGAAGAAAGTGAAGGAAGATTTGTATATATATAAGAGGTGGTAATAATTTGTCGAAATTTGCCACAAAATGCCACGGCAGGTCGTGGGGGAGAAGCATAGAAATATCGGAGTTGTTGGGAATATAGGAAAAGGAAATAGTAATAAATTAGCATGAAGGGGAAGTTTGTGCCATAGTGACAGAGATAATTCGTATGATACAGGTGGTTTAGTGAGATTTTTAAACTGTAGGTTTAATGACTTTTTAGATGAAATGTGTTAATATGATTATCTAAGTAAAATCGTGTTCTGGGATGAAGAAGAAAATTACGGAGGTACAAGAATTATGGAGCCAATGTATTTATCAATCCGGACCAAAGAAACTGGTCAGAAAATCAAAAAGTTGTTAATGGAACAAGGTTACACGGTAAGAGACATTCAGGATGCCTGTGGTTTTGAAAATCCACAAGCCATTTACAAGTGGATTTCTGGAAGGTCATTACCAAGCCTCGATAATTTTGTTATTTTAAGTAAGATATTACATACAAGTATTGAAGATATCCTCGTCATTGACGGGGATATTGTTCGTTTATGGGGAGGTTTTAAACTAACAGTTCAATGACAATCGTATGCTGTACCCTTATACTAATCTCAACAGGTTGAACAAGAGATAGAAATGGAGGGCGACAAGATGCAAAAAATGACATCAGCATATGCGAACAAAATGCTTAAGAGTTTGGAAGAAGATAAAGCTTTTTGGGTAAATAAGGAAGAAACATCAAGCACTTATATAGTTGCAAATAATGAAGAACCGGTGGTTCCCGAATATGATTATATGCAGGTGGCTAACACAATAGCTGAAATTGATGAGAAGATAGCTGTTATTAAGCACGCATTGAATGTTGCGAATGCTACTGCGAAAGTAGTGGTTGGCGATATTGAAATGAGTATCGATACCATTCTCATTAGAATGGCACAGTTAAATAAGAGAAAAAACATATTGGATGTTATGCGTAAACGTCTTCCTAAAGCTAGAGAAGAGCAAAGGTCCTATATGTCAAGAAATACAGTGCCTGAGTATAGATATATTAATTACGATTTGGATTTGATTAAGAAGGAGTATGAAGCTGTTTCCAAAACGATTATGGAAATGCAGATGGCACTGGACAGATATAATCAGACAGTACAATTTGAAGTAAACATGTAAAATGTTTTCCGTACAAGACTCTATGAGATTTTATGGTAATCCAAGAGTTTAAGTTCAATGTAAAAGATTATAAGTTGTTTGTTATTTGTTTTCAGTTAACGTTCAGGATTGATTAAAAGCAGATACATTATTCTTAGTAATCATCTTGTAGAAAACCTGCAGGAGACTGCGTGCGGAGGTTCGGTTATAAGCACAGATGTGAGAGGTCTTAGGATCTCTCACAGTCATTTTGGAGGAAAGTTGATGAAGAATTTTTGGAAAATGGGAGACTTTTCATTATTCACAATTCCATATATTTATGTGGATCATAATTCCTATCTCGCCGATTCGTTGTTTGTACAGAGAAAAATAGCCATGAAATTTAAAGGAGAAATGGCAAGAATTGATTCTCCATACTGCATAATCTTTTGTAAGGTGTTAAAAAGAGATGTACAGAAATTTGAAGATGCTTTAGAGAAGCTAAAAGCTAAAATGTTTTTGTTGGGATATAATGATTATGTTGATGTTTGTGATGAGATAGCAATGTTGATTGATAGAGAAGTGAAGGAGAAAAAATAAAATGAAGAAATATGTTTCGCTTGATAAGAGGAGCAAAAAAGCGCAGAAGGAATATTATTCTAAGCAGAGACTTACTTGGGGGGTATTGAATCCAGTGACACGGAGTGTGCCTAGTGGAAAAACTTATAATCGAGAAAAAGATAAACAGAAAAGACGAAGAATCGGCAACGAGTTCAGAGATGAATTCTATGCCGATTTTTTGTATTGATTTTTAAAGAAGAGACAATACAGGTTGTAATTAATGCGGTCAAACAGTGTGGTGTAGAGGTGTTTCCACAGTCAACGAGCGAAATCCTGGTTGCCAAACGTTTATATTACAAGTTCAATGACAAATACGGAATCCTCTCTTAAAATTATTTCTGAGAAGTATTAAAAAATGATTTGAGGGAGGACTTTTTTATGGGCAAAAAGATGTTAGTAGCACAGGCTTTGACCGAAAGCGAGGCTTGAAATATGCATCGTCTAGTAATAACATTTGGAATAAAGAAGATTTCCCAATGTGTGGGTTGGGAGAGGAGGTAGTCACATGGCGAAGAGATTCCATTCTCCGATATATACGCAGGGGAAATATGGAACATTTTTTAGAGAAATCTTAGATTCGAAGAATGATTATCTTTATTCTAAAGGATTATATCCAACAAAAATAAGAAAGGAAGATTTGCCAGAACATTATATTGAAATCCAAAGCCGTACACTTTGGTATATGACAGGATATTTGAAGACTTCTGGAATTGTAGATATGAAGTATGAGATGCGAAAAATAAATCATTTGTTCAAGGATGATTATTTGTATATTTCATATGATGAACCATTACAGAAGAAGGAAATATGGAGAGGTTGTTTTTCTTATATTAATGAAGATATATATATTTGTGGGAACTATATTATTCCTGTGGTACTGGCTGCAGAAAAATATTCTGGATATGATATTTCTGAAATTAAAGAACAGATTGAAATGAAGAAAGCCTGGTACAAAGATAATTGTTACGATGATTATTTTCGACATTTTGGCGATAACGAGGTAGATTTGTTTGAAATATATGGAAAATAGAGAAATGAATTATAATTTGATGGATGCAAAGAAGGGAGTGATTACATATGATTTATATTACCGGTGACTGCCATGGGAACTTTGAGCGTTTCAATGCCAGTATTTTTCCAGAGCAAAATGAAATGACAAAAGAAGATTACGTTATTATTTGCGGAGATTTTGGTGGTGTATGGAATAAAGACGAAGAAAGTAAAATGGAAACTATGGTTTTGGATTGGTTGGATTGCAAGTCATTCACGACATTATTTGTAGATGGAAATCATGAAAATTTTGACCGATTGTGTGAATATCCTGTTGAAGAGTGGAATGGTGGAAAAATACATAGAATTCGGCCATCGGTTATTCATCTGATGCGTGGACAGGTATATGAATTGGAAGGTAAGAAATTTTTTACTTTTGGTGGTGCAAGTAGTCATGATATAGATGGCGGTATTCTGGAATTGGATGACCCGAATTATAAGAAAAAGAAGAAGGAATTGGATAAAGGCTGGAAGCCTTATCGTATCAATCACTTGAGTTGGTGGAAAGAAGAATTGCCAACTGAAGAAGAAATGGATGAGGGGCGAATGAATTTACAAAGCCATGAGAACAAAGTGGATTTTATTATTACGCATTGTGCATCATCCTGTACAGCAGCATTAATTAGTCATGGTATGTATAAACCGGATTTGTTGACTGCATATCTGGAAGAGATACGCCAATTAGTAAAATTTAAAAAGTGGTTCTTTGGTCATTATCATGATAACCGAAATGTTAACGCAGAAGAGATTCTTTTGTGGGAACAGATTATCCGAATTTCATAAAATTGAATATTGGTTGCAGAATGAGATGGCAGTAAAATGCTAGCTTTTTTCATGTTTTATAATCAGCCTAAAGTCCCAATGGTTCAAAATGATACTTTGGAAGAAATGATAGAGTTACGTGTTTTGAGATAGAAAGCTTTAAAATCAGTTTCACATAAAAACATAACAATTGAATAAGAAAATTTTATAGAACGGATATTCAGTCCTTCGGGATTTGGATATCCGTTTTTTGTGTGCAAAAGTACCTGTTGGAAACCTACTAAAAATCTTTTTTAAAAATTTAAAAGTTTTTTCGGATTTTCGTCAAAAAAGTCAGCAATGGAAAGTAGAGGGTTAAAAATCCTCCACTGAACATTGATAACAGAATAGACATTCAGCAGGTACATTCCTGAGCGGGGACGAAGACCCAGCCGAAGAAAGGTACGCGAAGACCCACCTGTCCATTGAGATCATAAAGAGAAAGAAAGGTGGTGAGCGATTCTTAGACTATTTCGAAATATCCGATTGCTACGGATAAGGCGATGAAACGTATCAGGGATAATGATACTTCCGTAAGCGGCTACCGGCGGACCCGGTAGAGGTGAGACTCCTATGAGCGAGGCCAGCAACCGAGCGCCTGCTGATTTCCTTTTATGCATTTGGGGGATGAGATCGAGCTAAATGCAGCGACCTAAGCGCAGAAGAGATTCTGGGGTTAGGTGGATCTTATAAATCCAAATAAACAACGAAAGGAGAAATGCCTATGGACAAATGCAAAGTGATTGCGCTCGCAAACCAGAAAGGTGGAGTCGCGAAAACCACTTCTACGGTAAATTTGGGAGTTGGACTAGCAAATCAAGGTTATCAGGTTCTCTTGATTGACGCTGATCCACAGGGTAGTTTGACCATCAGTCTTGGAGTAAAGAATCCAGATGATTTACATGTGTCTCTTGCTACGGTAATGGATGCGGTGATTGATGATGAACCAATAGCAGAAGAGGCAGGCATTATTCATCATGAAGAAGGTGTGGATTTGCTTCCGGCAAATATTGAACTTTCCGGTATGGAGACGGGACTTTTCAATATCATGAGCCGAGAGTACGTCATGAAAAATTATATCGACAAAGTTCGACATAATTATGATTTTGTGATTATCGACTGTATGCCGTCTCTTGGAATGATGACTATTAACGCGCTGGTTGCTGCCGATAGTGTGATTATTCCATCGCAGCCAAGCTTCTTATCAACCAAAGGTCTGAATCTTTTGCTTCATTCCATTTCAAAAGTGAAGCGAAGCATTAATCCAAATCTGAAAATTGATGGAATCTTGCTGACTATGGTAGATAACCGCACAAATAATGCGAAAGACATTATCGGTGCTCTTCGAAATGGTGTGGGCCAGAATATCAAAGTATTTGATACAGAGATTCCTCATTCGGTGCGAGCTGCAGAATGTAGTCTGACAGGAAAAAGCATCTTTTCCCATGACAAAAATGGCAGAGTAGCAGCTGCTTATGAAAATCTGGTGAAGGAGGTGGAACAGCTTGAGCAGGCAAAAAATCGATCTAGGTCTGACAGGGTACGATGAGCTTTTCATGAATGATCAGGAACGAAAAGAAAATCGATTGCCGAAGATTTATGACATTCCACTAACAGAAATCGATGACTTTCCAAATCATCCATTTAAGGTGCGAGAGGATGAGGACATGGACCAGTTAGTGGAGAGTGTGAAGAGTCGCGGAGTTATTACACCAATAACACTTCGCCAGAAAGAGGATGGCAGATATGAGATTGTATCCGGACATCGAAGAAAGAGAGCCTCGGAACTGGCAGGTTTAGAAACCATACCGGCTGAAATCAAAGAACTGACAAGAGATGAAGCTATCATCTTGATGGTGGAATCCAATTTTCAACGTTCGACAATTTTACCAAGCGAGAAAGCGTTTGCGTACAAAATGAGATTGGAAGCGATGAAGAGATTGCCAGGAAGACCGAGTAAAGAAAATGGTGGACCAGTGGGCCACAATTTCGAAGGGCAAAAAACAAGAGACATTATCGCAGAAACTTCAGTTGACAGTGCCAGACAGATTCAACGCTACATCCGCCTCACCGAATTAGAACCGGAACTTCTCGACTTGGTCGATGAAGGCAAAATTGGTCTTCGCCCAGCCGTTGAAATCTCTTATCTTAATGAGATTGAACAGCAGGATCTGATTGAAGCAATTGATCTGGCAGATGCAACGCCATCTCATGCACAGACTATCAAAATGAGAAGGTTTTCAGAAGAAGGCAAGCTTTCTCCGGAAGTCATTGAATCCATCATGACAGAGGAGAAGCCGAATCAGAAGGAGAAGTTCACATTCAAAGCAGAACGTCTCCGTCAATACATTCCTAAGTCGATTCCATATGAAAAAACCGAAGAGTATGTTTGTAAAGCGCTGGAATATTATCAGAGGTATTTGGAACGACAAAAGGAAAGAGGTCGATAACTATGTTTATTCCAAGGGAGAAGTCTGCCCATTTTGAGAGCATGACTTTCAGCGCTTCCCCTTTCACACTTACCCCTAAACTAAATACTACCTGTACTATCTGAAAAGAGAACTCTATAAGACAGCGATATTATCTTTTCTCAGGTAGTAAGTAGGGGAACTAAGAAAATGTATTTTCTATTGGAGGAACGAAATGAAGAATAAATTAAAAAGACGCATATCAGGGGTTTTGGCGTTCCTGATGTGCTTTACAACTTTATTTAGTATGGGCGTGACGCCTGTACATGCAGCAACGCAAACATCGGAAGGTTACACGGTTTCCTATCCTAGAGATGGAGATAGCGGCGCAGATCGAGGAACGGGGACTTGGGGGCATACACCAAAATCCTTGATGAATGGATGGAATGTAAATTCCATGGAAGTATTTACGGCCCATGCGCAGGATTCGTATACCGGAAAAGTTTGCTATTGCATTGAACCTGGTGTTTCAGTAAGCGATGAATAACCCACCGGTTTTTCATTCTGTATAAACTATGAGATAATCTCATTAGGAGTGGCATCTCTGCTGTTTCTCAGTTTCGCACATTAGGATCATTTCACTTCAGTTCTTCTGGAGTCAGTGCTAATTCCACTCCCAATTAAGAATAAGGAGTTGAAATTACACATGAAAAAAAGAAACCCCAGGAGTACCGATGAAGAATGGATCAATCTGATCCAGGAATGCCGTTCCAGTGGTCTTTCCGATAAATGTTGGTGCGAGGAGCATCATATCCATACAAGCAACTTTTATTATCATATCCGAAGACTGCGGAAAAAAGCCTGCAGGATACCAGCGCCGGTAAACTCACCTTTTTCGAAAAAGCAGGAAGTGGTACAGGTATCGTTGGATGACGCAGTCCAATATCCAGCCCTGGAACAAACAGCGGTTATCAGCACATCTTTTGAACCAGCTGTAAGGATCACTGCCCATGGCTTTCAGATCGAGATCACCAATGCCGCAGCCGAGGAGACGGTGTTTCGTGCACTGTCCGCGCTGCAGAGGTTATGTTAGGCGATCTGTCCGGTGTGTCTAAAATTTTTATCATCACCGGGCGAACTGACATGAGAAAAAGTTTTGATGGTCTCATGGCAATCATCCGTGATACTTACGAACTTGATCCTTATGCAAATGCCATTTATCTTTTCTGCGGACGTGACAGCCGGAAACTGAAAGCCCTCCATTTTGATAAGGATGGTTTCGTATTGCTCCAGAAACGCCTTGATGGAAATGGACGGTTCCAATGGCCAGGGAATGCCTCAGAGGCCCGTCTGCTGACACGTCAGGAATTCCGATGGCTTATGGAGGGACTGGCAATCGATCAGCCCAAAGCGATCAGGGCAGGCGGAAAGAAGAAGGATTTCTGATCCTTTGTGCAAAATGGAGAAATTTAAAAATTTAAATCCTGTTTTGGAAAGACAGATTTTGTGCTTATCCACACCGTTCTGCTTATGTCCAAAAGATATGTGGATCACCCTTCTGGTACTGGAAGAATGTTACTGTATGCTGTGGATATCGTCCCTGAGAATCTCTCAAAAGACCCTTTTTAACGGGTTTTCAGGAAAGATATCCACAAACAGGACCTCGTCAAAATGACGGTGCAGACCAGAGGTGTCATTTGCTATAAATCCCATATTTTCTTATAATGATCCTAAGAAAATGAAGGATGGAAACAGGATATATGCCACTCAGTTCAGAAGAAACCATACATCTGCTGTTGAAAATGAATAAGGAGCAGGAAGAGACCATACAGGATCTTCGTACTACGGTAAAAGAACTCCGGGCCACGATTGCCAATCTCAATGAAACCCTGGAAGAATTGAAAAGAAAGCTTTTTGGTGCTTCCAGTGAAAGGACATGTGCACAGTCCGATATCAACACAGGATCTGAAGACCAGCTTCCGGCGGATGTAGCGACAGAGGAAACAGAAGCAACAGTAAAAGAACATACGCGGAAAAGGAAGAAAAAGTCTGTACGTGCAGATCTGTATGAAGCCCTGCCGGTAAAGGAGATCCCTTGTGATGTGCCGGAAGCAGAACGTTTCTGCCCTGACTGTGATTCTGTCATGGAACATCTGGGCTATAAATTTGTCCGTGAAGAGCTCAGGATCACTCCGGCAAAAGTAGTGAGGGTACGTTATATGCAGGAAACGCTTGTATGTCCGGTATGCCGCCAGGAGGATGAAACTACCATAAAAGCAGCAAAAGCGCCAACACCTCTTCTTGTGCACAGTCCCGCTTCACCAGATATGGTCGCTATGATCATGTACCAGAAAAGTTTCCTGCACCTTCCATTCTACCGCCAGTCAAAGGACTGGATACAGAAGGGAGTGCCCGTACCAAGAGAGACTGCCGCACACTGGTATAATTATTGTGCACTGGAATATCTGTCTCCGATATATGAATCCCTTCATCAGGAACTGCTGGCTCGTGAAGTCATCCATGCGGATGAGGTCCCATGCCAGGTTCTCCATGAACAGGGCAGGGCGGCTGCATCAAGATCCTATCTGTGGATCTATCTCAGCGGAACAGATGGAAAGCCTCCTGTCATCCTGTATGATTACCGACCGGGACGCAGCGGCGATTATCCCATCGAGTTTTTGTCTGGATTTACCGGGATGCTCCACTGTGATGGTTATTCCGCATATGGAAGGATTGAAGATGTTATCCTTGTATGCTGTCTGGCTCACTGCAGGAGAAAATTTTATGAAGCCGTTCCGAAAGAGCGGAGAAAAAAGCTGAAACTTCTGGATATCAACTCTGAACAGGAGATCGATAAGCCAAAGGATGGCACAGCTGCTGATCCAACACTGCTTCCGGCAGAAAAAGGAGTTGCGTTCTGCAACAGGCTGTTTTATCTGGAACGCTTCTATAAAGAGCTCCCTGCTGAAGAGAGGAAACAGAAACGACAGGAAAAAGAGCCGGCGATCTGGAACGAATTCTGGTCCTGGCTGGACACTCTCAGCCCAACCGGAGGAAGTAAACTGGAAAAGGCGGTGAATTATGCCTTGAACCACAGAGAAACTCTCATGAATTATCTTCTTGACGGAAGATGTGAGATTTCCAACAACGCCGCCGAACGAAGAGCCAAATCCTATGTGACGGGCAGAAAAAATTTCCTGTTTCACGATACAGAGGATGGTGCAGCTGCAAGTGCTGTTGTTCTGAGCCTTATAGAAACAGCGAAAGCAAACAACCTGAACATCTATCAATATCTCTATATCCTGCTGCTGTATATGCCGGACTACAAAGAGGAGCCCGCAGGCATAGAACAGCTCATGCCATGGAGTGAGTTTATCAAGGAAAGCTGTTCAGGAATAACCGATACTGAAAAAACAACACCAGAAAACCGTGGGAACCTGCCAATTTAAGGTTCCCTGTGAGTCGTGGACGGGCGATTATTCATCGCTTACG
>OLGD01004680.1_pt1 | contig 10925 bp, 8 predicted proteins | sample 1605311 | NCBI WGS metagenome assembly OLGD01 (sample SAMEA3888917, study PRJEB22519) | human gut metagenome | biome: human gut; feature: human-associated habitat; material: faeces | place: Denmark | collected 2010 | reverse complement strand
TAAAAGTCACGTGCTCTGCCAACTGAGCTAATGGACCATTCTGTAATTGTATCCGTTTGGCTGGGGTGGCAAGATTCGAACTTACGAATGCTGGAATCAAAATCCAGTGCCTTACCGCTTGGCGACACCCCAATAAAATTAAAATTTTATGGGGCGGGCGACGGGAATCGAACCCACGACCTCCAGGGCCACAATCTGGCGCTCTAACCAACTGAGCTACACCCGCCATAAAATTTGGCGCGCCTGAAGAGATTCGAACTCCCGACCCACGGCTTAGAAGGCCGTTGCTCTATCCTGCTGAGCTACAGGCGCATACGTTGTTTGCTCGTCTCTTCGCTTTTTGCGTTTTTGGAGCGGGTGATGGGAATCGGACCCACGCAGCCAGCTTGGAAGGCTGGAATTCTACCATTGAACTACACCCGCGATTCACACAACGCTAAAAGATTATATCAAAAACACGCTCATATGTCAAACATTTTTCGCCTTTTTTTTCGAACATTTTTTATTTTTTCCAGAGATTTCCTCCCTCCGGGTATCCTTACTTTTTGTCAGCGGATATCCACGATCGTCGCCACTGCTTTTTGCTTTTCGATCACCAGATAACAATAACTTTGCCGGGGCGAAAAACGCGTCATGCACCCCGGATTGATCATAAGAACTCCCCTTTCTTCATGCACATCGGCCGCGTGTGTATGCCCATACAGAGCGATATCACACCCCCGCGCTTTCGCCGCCTCCGCCAGGCGTTCCGTACCGCTCTTTACTCCGTAACGATGTCCGTGACATATAAACAAGCGGCGGTTTTCCACTTCCAACACCAATTCATCCGGCAATCCCCCGAAAAAATCGTTGTTTCCCGACACAATGTATGTTTTTTCCGGATACGCTCGCAGCAAATCGTTGGCGTCCGACGCCATATCGCCCAAATGGATAATGATATCGCATTCCGACAAAACCGTTGCGATCTTTTCCAACGGCTGCAGATTCCGATGCGTATCCGATACTATTACCAAAGTTTTCACAGTCCGAGCTCCCTGATCCGCTCCGATAAAGCGCGCAGCGCTTTTCCGCGATGGGATACCCGATTCTTTTCCGAAGGTTCCGCCAACCCGAAGCTCTTCCCGAGTTCGTCGCTGAAAAATAAAGGATCGTATCCAAAACCTCCGTTCCCTTCCTCTTTTTGCAAGATCCTGCCGTACGTCCTGCCCGACGCCGTAACCGTCCTGCCGTCCTCCAGACACAGAGCCACACAGCTTTCAAAATACGCTCCGCGCGATTTTTCGGGTACGTCTTTCATTTTTTCGAGCAAAAGCCGATTGTTCGCCGCATCATCTCCGTGCCTTCCGCAAAAGCGCGCGCTGTATACGCCGGGCGCTTTGTGCAATGCGTCGACGCACAGCCCCGAATCGTCCGCCAGCGCCGCACAGTGCAGTTTTTCGCTCACGGCGCGCGCTTTGATCAGCGCATTTTCCTCAAACGTCGTTCCTGTCTCGTCGATCTCGTCCGAAAATCCCGCTTCCTGCATGGATATGATCGTGTGCCCCTGAAAAATTTGGGCGATCTCACGCAATTTTGCCTTGTTTCCGCTTGCCACCACAATTTTCATCTCGTTCTCCGTTACGGCAGAATATGCCCCGCCGCCCTGTAAATTTCGTACCACTCTTCGCGCGTTATCGCAACATCCGCCCCCGCAGCGATCTCCGCAAGATGATCCGTCTTCACGGTTCCCGTAACAACCTGCATCTTTACAGGATGCCGCAAGATCCAAGCCGCCACAGTTGCCGCTTTTCCGATTTTATACTTTTGTCCGATTTTTTCCAATACGTCATTCAATTTTCCGAACTTTTCGCTGCCCAAATACACGCCTTCAAAAAAGCCGTAACGGAACGGAGACCAAACCTGCACGATCATTTCTTTCAGCCTGCAATAATCCAGAATGTATCCGTCCCGCGAAACGGCCCCTTCTGTTTCCATGTTCGTTTCCATGCCGCAGGATATCATCCCCGCGTGCACCGGCGAAAATTGCAGCTGGTCGGCAAACAGCCTCTGCCCCACCGCGCTCTTGAGAAGCTCGATCTGGTACGGATTCATATTCGATACGCCGAACATACGCACTTTCCCCGCGCGTTCCAGTTCGTCAAACGCTTCCGCCACTTCTTCCGGCTCCATCAGCGCGTCCGGACGGTGCAAAAGCAAACTGTCCACATAATCCGTGCGCAAACGTTTTAAAGAGCCGTCCACAGCCTCGAGAATATGTTTTTTGGAAAAATCATACATCTTGCCGGATACGATCCCGCATTTGGTCTGCAGGATCAGTTTCTCTCTGGGAATTTTTAAGGCTTGCACCGCATCGCCGAACGCGCTTTCGCACGCTCCTCCGCCGTAAATATCCGCGTGATCATAAAAATTTAATCCACTCCCGTACGCTTCGCCGATAAATTGCTCACAGCCTTTTTTATCCAATCGGTTCAGCGCCATACATCCGACTGCTATGACCGGCAAAGCCCGATCCCACGATTTTACAAACCGCATCTGTCCTCTTCTCCGTTTTTTGTTTATTATACTACAAAATACAACTTTTTTCAAGGCTTTGCGCTCCGTTACCGCCCGTACGCGCGAATTTTTATCATATTTCCGTCGCAGCACGGCTCCCCCCGCAACCGTCTCAGTTTACCCGTTTCAGCGCGTCAGCGATGATGCCGCAGCGCAAAAATTCTTTTCGCGCCGCGGCCGGTTCGCCCGAAAAGACTGACAGCGGCGGAAATTTCCGCCGCTGTCAGCCGGTACTTTTCGTACCGTGAGATGTATGATTGAATCCGATCAGAAAATCATGCCGCTACTTTTTCCGTAACGATGACCTGACCGCATTCTTCGCAGTAATAACCGGTGTATTGCCAGCCATCATAGACCCACGTGTACACGCGATCGCTCGGCGTATGCGCCATCAGTTCCGTAACAACTTCTTTGACATACGTGTAAACCGTATTGCCTTCGGAATCCTTGATCTCGATCGTATAACGCGTCAGGCCTTCCGTCGCGCACGTAGCTTCCGATACGACCTGTACCGAATATCCGTTTGCTTCGCTGAGAGCGGGCAGCACATATTCGATCGTGCCCTGGCAATTTCCGCACGTTGCCACGAGTTTGCCTTCCGCATCCGCCGTCGGCTCCTGAACAACAGCATATGTATACTTATGTCCCAGAGCAGGCATTGTCATGATCACTTCTTCGTGACCGCAGACGGAGCAGACTTTATAAACTTTTCCGTCCGCTTCGCAGGTCGCAGGAACCGTGATCTCGTCGCCGTAGCTGTGATTGCCCGTGATCTCTACCAGATATTCTTTCCCGCAATCCGCGCAGGTAAAGTATCCGTAGCCGTGCTCCAGACAGCTTGCAGGCGTATTTGCAAACATCCTGTCAACATCGTCTACCGTGTAGATGACAGATCCGTCCGTATAAATCTTCGTACCGTCACTGTTGACATGATACGGGGTTACGGGCAAAATTTCCGCATCCACGCTGCCTTCCTGCGGCTCGCCGTCTACCGTGTAGACATAGTGGTAAATCACTTTGCCTTCCGTCTCACAAGTAGGCTCGATCCTTTCGATTTCATAGGAATCCGCCGCAAGATCGTAACTGTATCCGCACACAGAGCAGGTGAACGTAAGCGTCACTCCCTTTCCGTCTTCGTTGACTTTCACCGCAACTTCAAACGTATGTCCCTTTGCAGGATCGCCCGGGTTCGTTTCGTTATATGTATCGCCGCAGACTTTGCAGACATAGACAAAATAACCGTCTTCCGTGCAGGTAGCTTCCACCGTCTTTGAAAGTTCATAGCTGTGGTCGCCCGTAATTTTTACAATAAATTCTTCGCCGCAGTCATCGCAGGTGAATGACCCGAATCCCTGCGTCATGCAGTCCGTAGGACTGTTGCCGAACGTCGTTTCAATATATTTGACTTCATAGACCGCATTCGGATCGTTGACGTCGAATTCATACTCGTTGTAGTTGTGCAGCTTCTTCGGAAGCGTAACGCGCGGCGTTTCGCCTGCCTGTTCCTGCCCTTCCATATCGTTATACTTATAGGTATAATAGTAATATCCTTCCGTCGTGCAGGTAGCTTCTACATACACTTTGTCCGCCGAGATCACTTCGATCTCCTGCGAATAAGCACAATTCTCGCAGCCGACCGTCAGCGTACCCGCTTCCGGATCATATTCATACGTATACGCGTGCTCGAGAAGATCACGATACACCGTGTGCTCTTCGCCGCAGACTTCGCAAATGTACACGTCGTATCCGCGTTCCGTGCAAGTCGATTCCTGCGAACGGATCGGATTTTCCGTATCGTACGTATGATCCCCCGTGATCGTCACAAGATATTCTTTTTTGCAATCATCGCAGGTAAAGGAACCGTAACCGTTTTCAATACAGCTTGCAGGCACGTTGGAGAATACCGTCTCCACCTGATCTGCCGTATACTTCGCGTCCAGATCCATCGGTACACCGTTATAATGATGCAGTGCCGAAGTCTCTACTTCAAATACTTTGCTCCATTCGCCTAACGTGATCGAATACGTGTCTTTCCCCTTCTCCGTGCAGGTCGGTTGCGTGATCACGTTATGTTCGTAATCCTCCGCGTTGAACGCAGGCAGTTCTACCCTCGCGTACGTCTCGCAAAGATCACAATACCCTGCGATCTCTCCCGCTTCTTCCGTCGTCGGTTCTTTCGTTACCGTCCAATCCGCCGTGATATGATGTCCCGTAGGAGCAACTGCCGTCGCTTCATAGACATACTCAAAACAATTTCCGCATACCAACAGGATCTGGTATCCGTCTTCACATTTGTTCGCGCCTTCATCCACAACGACAAGCCGCACTGCGCCTTCCAGTCCTGAATGACCCGTCGCAAACAAACCGTTTTCTTCGCTCGCTTCTTCGATCATCGTCTCGCCGCAACGCGTACATGTATATGTAATGAATCCGTCCTCTTCACACGTAGGCTGCGTCACCGTTCCTTCATCCCAAGCATGTCCGAGTGCAGGAAGCACTTCGATTTCCTCTTCATGCCCGCATTCCACACACTTTCTGGCTATGTATCCGTCTTCCGTACAGGTCGGCTCCACGCGCGTTTCCGCATATGTATGGTTGTCGGGATCCAGCTCATTGTCTACGACAAACCCGGCACCGCATCCGCCGTCCTTCACACAGATCTTCACCGTCTTGCCCGGCGTCGTGCAGGTAGACTTGGATATCTCGATTTCATAGAACTCGTGTTCACATTCGTTTCCGACTGTCGGCAGTTCGATCACATCGCTCGTCCCGTCAGTATACGCAATGACAAGTTTTCCTTCTTCGTTCACCGTTACCGAGACAATTCCCCTTCCCGGATCTCCTTGCTCGCCTTTATCACCCTGAGGTCCCTGCTCGCCTTGTTCGCCCTGAGGTCCCTGTTCGCCTTGCTCACCCTGGGGTCCCTGTTCGCCTTGCTCACCCTGAGGTCCCTGTTCGCCTTGTTCACCCTGAGGCCCCTGTATGCCTTGTTCGCCCTTCTCGCCGACCACTTTGCCCAGGTTCACATTGCTCCCGTCCGTATAGGTAACGACCAGTTCACCGTCCGCATTGATCTCAGCGGAAAGAATCCCTTTTCCGTCCTCACCGGTCTGTCCGACAGCGCCATCCTGGCCGTTTGCGCCGACCACCTTTCCAAGCGTTTCGCTCGTTCCGTCAGAATAGGTAACAATAAGCTCGCCTTGTTCGTTGATCGCCGTCGACGTAATACTTTTCGCATCGGAACAACCGGAAAAACCAATCGTCAAAGCCACGACACAGAAAAATACCAGCGCGACTGCCATCAGCTTCGCCAACAAACTCTTCGTCCTTTGATACATTTTTCTTTCTCCTTTCTTATTTTTCTCGTTTTTCGTCTTTTTACTGTTCTCAGATGATATTTCCAGCGTCTCTTATCGCCGCACCTCCCTCCAGTTATTCCGCATATCGGTTTTCCGATCCGATCTCTCCTCTCGGCCCGAAACCCCATTTGCTGTAATAATTCTAACTCATTTGAGTTTTCTTGTCAACTATTTTGAGTTATGTTTTTAACTCATTTTTATTATAGAATAGCTGAAAAAGGGAATAACTTTTCTATAAGAATGTTAAAAAGCCTGCAGCAAGGGGGAAATAATGTCAGAAACCCGGCAAAAAAGCGGTATATGCTGAAAGGTTCTGCAAACTATTCAGAATTGACGGCAACGCTGCTTACAAAGTCTGGCAAACATTCGGCAGGGACGCAAACGGATGAGAAGTTGTTTATTATATATCCTGCCGCAGAGGCGCGTCAGCCAACCCCTAAGCCCCTATGAGCGGGCGGAACAAAAAGAAGATGACGGAAATATTCGCACAGTATCACCCGAAAAGCAGATACAGACAGACGCAGCAGCCACAAAGCCAAAAGTGCGCGCCTTGACAGAATGAAAGCAAGACAGGGAAAACAGGATCCTTATACGGCACAGGTTTTGGTGCCTTTTAATCTTTGTTCCATGAAGCATAACTGAATAAGAGCTCCGCAAAGCGGCCTGACCGTCTGTGATCCAAAAGACAATGCTGCAAGTTTCACAAAAAATACAGACAGGAGAAACATACACATGGAAGTTTTGGAAAAAATCGATGCTCTGCGCAAAGAGCGCGGATGGTCGATCAACAATCTGGCAATGGAAGCCATGCTCACACAATCTACCCTGAACAATCTTTACGTACGGAAAGCAGAACCCAAATTATCGACCCTGCGGGCAATTTGCAATGCATTCGGCATTACGCTTGCCGAATTTTTTTCGGACGAAGAAAGCCAATGCAAAAAATTTGCGGACGAAAGCGAACTGATCGCAAGAGTTACCGCTCTCAACGACAGGCAGAAAAAAGGATTGCTCCAATTTCTGCGCGCTCTGAAATAACTCTTAGCCATAAAAAATCATACCGTTGACAAACAAACCGCTCCTATGGTATGATGTACACAGCTGCCGCATGGCAGAAATTCGCCGCAAACGGATTTTCGGCATACGTTATGCAAAAATCCGAACAAATCTCTGCGGCTTACGGAGATATATGAACAAAACTGTTTTGCGCATCGAGCATCTTACCAAGATTTACGCAAAGACCAAGCGCGCCGTGGACGATCTTTCCCTGGAAGTATGTGCGGGGGATATTTACGGATTTATCGGGCAGAACGGCGCGGGGAAAACAACGACTCTGCGCGCCGTAACGGGCATTCTGCCCTTTGATGCGGGAAAAATTGAAATTGACGGCATTTCCGTTCAGGACGACCCCGTCGCATGCAAAGCGATGATCGCCTATATTCCCGACAATCCGGATCTGTACGATTACCTTACAGGCATACAATATCTCAATTACATCGGGGATATTTTCGGCGTCGAAAAAGGGATCCGCCGTGAACGCATCGAAAAATACGCGGAAATGTTCCGCATCAAAGACGATCTCGGTTCTCTGATCGGCGCGTATTCTCACGGCATGAAACAAAAACTCGCTGTCATAAGCGCCCTTCTGCATGCGCCGAAGCTGATGATCCTCGACGAACCGTTTGTAGGATTGGATCCCGAAGCCGCCTTCAAACTCAAACAGGTTTTCCGCGAAATGTGCGAAAACGGAAGCGCCATTTTCTTTTCGACGCACGTTCTGGACGTCGCGGAAAAATTGTGCAATAAAATTGCAATCATTAAAAGCGGCAAACTCATCGCCTGCGGCGACATCGAAAGCGTACGCGGCAACGAAAGTCTGGAAGACGTGTTCATGGAGGTACTCGAAAGCCATGAAAAGTAAATGGCTGCCAATGACCAAAATCCAGCTCATGGGTTTGTTCGGTATCAACAAGGCAAAAAATTCCGCCGACCCTGCGGTAAAACGCAAGGCGGCAGGCGGACTCGCCGCCCTTGCGATCGTCGGAGCCGTCATGATTTTTTATATCGTCCTGATCGCCGTTTCTTTCTGCAGACAAGGTATCGGACAGCATCTCCCCGCGTTGACGATCGCGCTGACCTCCCTCATTACGTTGCTCTTTTCTCTGCTGCACGGATGCTCTTCTTTGTTTGCCATGAAAGATTACGATCTGGTCATGAGCCTGCCCGTTACAAAGCGCGATATTCTGATCAGCCGCCTGCTCTGCTCTTACATCGCCAACCTCGCATTTGCACTGGGCGTTGCCATCCCCTGTCTTGTCGTTTTGTTTGTCATGGACGGTTTTTCGGTCTCCGTGCTCGCCGTAACGATCGTCGGCGCTGTATTTGCACCGCTCCTGCCTATGGCGGTCGCCATTACGGTCAGCGCACTTCTCACCGCTCTCACCGCAGGTTTCAAATATAAAAATTTACTGCAAAGCCTGCTCGGCATCATCGCATTCGCAGGCATCATGATCGCCAGCTTTTCCATTTCTTTCGGTGCAAACGCAGAGCAAGACATAGACATGAATGCCATGTACCGATTGTTCGTCGCCGACATCTATCCGCCCGCCCTGCTCATAGAAATGACTCTGGACGGCACGATCTGGGCAATCTTTTTATTTATCGGCGCATCCCTTCTGATCGCCGCCGCCTTTGTTCTGGTTTTGTCTTTGGGCTATCATAAGATCCATGACGCGCTGACCGCCAAAAGTGCGCGCAGCGCTTACCGAGCCAAAGAGATCCGATCGTCTTCTGCACTTTCTGCTCTCACCAAACGCGAATTCAAACGCCTCCTGACTTGTCCCGCGTACCTTTTGAACGGGCTTTCCGGTACGCTCCTGCTGCTGATCGCAGGCATTGCGCTCCTGTTCGTAAATGTGCAGGAGTCGCTCATTCAAATGCAGCTGTCCATCGGAAGCACCGGAGAACTGGCCTATGCCGGATTCGGGATTTTTATTTTCTGCGCAGGGATCAGCTGCCCTTCCGCATCCGCCCTTTCTTTGGAAGGAAACAGCCGCGGGCAGCTCTTCGTTCTGCCTGTACCCGCCCGAAAAATATTGCTTGCAAAAGCATTGCCTACCTTTTTGATCAATACGGCCGCCGGCTATATCACATCGATCATTTTCTGCATAAAAATAGGAGCGGACCTGCCCGGCTGGATCACATTGCTGATCAGCATCCCCCTGTTCGGTGCATTTATTGCGATTTTCGGGATCTTTTTAAATCTTAAATTCCCGAAATATGACTGGACAACCGAAATACAGGTCGTCAAACAAAGCATCCCTGTCATGATCGCCGTATTCGGGAGCATGATCCTCGGTTTTGCCGCGATCTTTCTCGGGATACTCGTCGGTTTCTGGATCGTTCTCGCTTTGGATATTCTCTGTATTGTCTGTTCGATCGCCTGCTGGCTGTATTTCAAAAACGTCAGACTCTGCGTTTAACTTTCGTTGCGGCAATTGCTCATTATACGTTACAAACAACGTAAAATGAATGCGACAGAGAAAATCTACTTCAAGAGCATTCAGCTCACTCACCGTTAAGTTTCCAAAACTAGCATAAAACTCAGACTTAAAGCAAATTTCATCAAAAAATTTCTGTGCAAGAACCAAACTAATACTCAATTTCAAAAAAAGCAACTACGATGATATTACCAAATTCTTGAGAGATCCATTATTGATTAGTCCAGGAATAACGTTGTGTACCCGTTTTAGGTAAAGAAGTGAAAGAATGTAGCATTCCAAACAACAGCTCATCTGAGAAAATAGTCTATCTTGCTACATAGCAAAGAAAGCAATACTTTGAATAAAACGCAGAAAGAGACAAAGCAGGATTATCATATCGAAAATAGAGAGACTGATCATTGTACTGGTTCTTCTAAAAACTAGTGACCAAAACAGCAAACCCTACAGCCTTGTTTTCGTCCACCAACTTTTCCACGTAAAACACATATATTTTTGAAACATCAATTATATTATATTCCTCCATCCAAAATTTCCAACAAAAAAAACAATGTAAGATTAATTATAAACACAAACGAAGTAAAAACGCAGAGGATTTAATGTATTAAAAATATGAACTATGATACACAGCAAGCCATCCCATCATTCCGGCTTGAACTTCAATAGCAGTTTCATATTGGCGTATATTGTGCAGTATCTGTGGCCGTATATTTTGCACCAAGCACACTATTTCTGCCCGTCAGCCCAGAAATTCATGCCTCTCCGACCCTCTACCCCTTGTTTCCACAGAATCCAGGCTAACCAAGGCCCTCAGACAGGCAGGGAACAAAAATTCATGCAAAACCTTGCCAATTACCTTCTACTACGCGGCGTCGCAGTTCGTCACGCTTAGTTTCGTGAAATGAATACACTTCTTCATGCCCATCCAGAACTTTCCCTCCAATAGCACGTTCATATGGATCAACCTCTACAAGTATCGGATCTCCGGTATCACTTCCATCATGTTCACTTTTGACCCCTTCCCTCTCATATTCAACTGTGTGGCCACGAATACCAATGGTGAAGAGGTAACCATCCCTCTTGGTTACTACACCATCGGTGAGATCATTGCTATGCTCAACATCATGACACACACCACGTTCTCGATTTCTACGATGGCTACGAGTTACGGGTGTATCTCGATTCAGTCCCCATACTCCATCGATTTCACCAATGCTCCAGACATCCGTGCGATCCTCGGTTTGGAAGGGCATACGGTCATTCTACCTGCTTCGTTCTATGGATCGAATGTGATTGATATCACTCGAAATCGACAAGTGATCCAGGTGTATTCCTCGCTGGTGCGATCCTCTGATCTCAAGATTGCTAATCAGAACAACAACTTGCTTACAACCATGATCATTGATGATCCTGAGGTCGATTACCTTCGATCTGTGGAGGACATCTGCATACCCATCATAACCCGTTTCGATCGATTGATGTTTGTGTTCAGAGACCTCGAAGGCAACATCAT
>OLGD01004672.1_pt1 | contig 10939 bp, 14 predicted proteins | sample 1605311 | NCBI WGS metagenome assembly OLGD01 (sample SAMEA3888917, study PRJEB22519) | human gut metagenome | biome: human gut; feature: human-associated habitat; material: faeces | place: Denmark | collected 2010 | reverse complement strand
GACAATAGAAAACTTCGCCCGGCATCTGATCGTGGAAGTCAACGACGTAAATATCCTCAATGCCGGAGAGTATTACCTTTCCAACGGCGAACCGTTCTTTACCCATGTGGTGATCTATTCGTCCAACATCCGTGGAGATGCCAACGGGAATGTTTATGCCTACAACAATCCCAATAACGCAGCTATTCTCGCCGATCCCGACAAATATATCAAACCGCTCCAGGCAAAAGGTATCAAAGTCCTGCTCGGCTATCTGGGCGACCATACCGGAGCCGGGTTCGCAAACCTCACGAATCAACAAGCAGAATCGTTCTGCAACCAGATTATCGAGGTCGGGGAGGCCGCCGGTGTGGACGGCTATTTCCTCGACGATGAATGGTCGGAATACGGAACCCGCGGCTGGCCACCGGCAAATTCAACCTCATTCAGCAATGTTATTCTGAAATTGCGAAACAAAACCGACAAAATAATTACCCTGCTGGATTGGGGAAATACCAATACGCTTTCACCCGAAGCCGTAGCATGTATCGACCTGACGCACCAAGGTTCATTGAACGGTTATTACCTATCTTCAATGTTCCCGGTATCACACTATCTTCCGTTCAGTATAGATTTAAGAGGCCCATTAAGTGATAGTGCGGTCAAAGTTCGCACGATACAATCAATGCGAGCCAATGCCGGGGGTATCGGTATTTATGATTTGCGTATGGAACCTACGCGCCTTTCAACATTCAATGCCGTAGCGTGGGCATTCGACCTGACCTGTACACATACCGGAGTAACTTACCCCAAAGATTACGGCAACTGACCGTAATTACACCCCGGAAACAATGCACGTGAAGAAAATAGGAGAAGAACGGCAAAGATAGCCGTCCTTTCTTGTTATCATTGGCTTTTAAAATCACTCTGACACATTTTTATATTATTCGAGCCATGCACGAAAAAAATTCAGTCCTCAAACATATCACAGGTATTTGAAATTCAACAAATAAAAGCTATATTTGTTATACTGCTTTCTCTTTTTCATAAAACTTGTAACGTATGAATCTCAAAAGAAAATATGTGTTCGTGTACTTCAATAGAATTGAACTATGCAGCACACCGGAACAAGCTATCTATTTCATCAATTCCCTTATAAATCCGAGAAGTGCGAAACAACTGAAATGCAGCGAAACAGCAGAGTGTCGGATATACGCTATTTTCTTTGGCGAAATCGTGGGAAACGAAGCCGGAACCGTCGATTATTTCATTTATAAAACCAAAAAATATTCGGGATTGAACATGCTCCAAACAACGGGCACAGGTTCAACGCACATAAACTATTACCCGGCATTGGCCGACACTCTGGAAGAACACAACCGGCTTTATCAGACACAACTCGAAAAAATAAATCTGGAACGATTCGAACAGAATAAGGAATTAGTAAACAAGCGTCGGCAGGAGTTATCCGAAATCCGGGAGGGAATATATGCTGTACGATATTATTTCTATTTGACAGTATACACGAATGAACGCGGCACGATCAAAGGAATAGAATTGTATAAGGGAAACTTTTTTGCCAAAAGTGGCTACGATGCTTATGAAAAAATGGTGGAATATCTTACTAATAAATATAAATACAATCCTCGTGTAGCCCATCTCCGGCTACCCCGTGCCGAATGTGGTGATTTTCAATTTGAATATATTAAATACCACCTCGATTATGCGCTATGACAAATCAACGGCAATATTCAAAGGGCAACAAACGAATAAAGAGGGCTTTAAACAACATGAGCCCGGTGCAGTACCGAACTCATGCTATCTAAATTAATATTAATCCGGCCAATCTTTGGGGTGCACTTCATACCGGCCGCCTTTTCCCTTATATTTCACTTTCAAATTCGATCTGCAATTCTCGTGTCTGGCCGAAGTTATCCATGACGATGAATTTCAGCGTTGAATTTTTGTCCGACAGGCTCCGGTAATAGAGCGTGAAAACCCCGTCCTGCAGGTCGGATATTTCCTGCAAGGCACAGAACTCCCGATTTATAAGCCGTGAGTTTCCGGTATCATACACCACGCCGTCACCTTCGATCTGAACATAGCCGATTGAGAACTCCGCATCGGCATAATACCCCTCACGGGTCAGATAGAACCGTATTTCGACGGGTTGGCCCGGTTTGATCGTTTTTTGAAGATACCAGGTCGTTATACCGAAATCATAGGCTTGCTGCACGTCGATCTTATCGTTACACGAGAACAGCGACAGCAGCGCGGCAAAAATGCCGCAGATTTTTATTTTTCGCATAACTGTTCATTTTATTTATTATATCCCTTGAAAACTACTACCATGCTCGGAAACGGTGCGGGATTATTCTGACCTCCGAATTTCAGACGCCCCTTAATAAACCGTATTTCTGTTGCCCGGTGGTAAATAAAATCCGTGCGGGCCGGAATCAGCATTACGACAATTGTTCCCGGTTGTTTCGCTTCCTGCCAGCACTTGATAACCCACGCCGCGATATTACGGCCGTAAGGAGGATTACAAAACACCGTTTCGCCCTTTCAGCTCTGTAATAATCCGTTTGTCCGCTCTGTATAGTATTTCTTGCACTTTGCATTTTCAGGACTTGCACAAGGATCAAGTGTGAAGTGAAATTCCGCGTCGAGCGCATTGAAAAAATCCATAGGCGTAGCCCAGTCCATCCGAACGGATGAAAACATTGTTTTTCTTGTTGCTTCTTTCATAAATTGAGATAATAAATTACAACAATGTCGTTTGTTTGATTCTCGCAGCCACCCTTTCTACAATAGGCGGGCTGACAGCATTTCCCAGCAACGAATACCGCTGCGTGCGGGAAATCTCCCGCACCTCTCCGTCATAGACGCCATAGCGCGTAAAACCGTCCGGAAAGCCCTGTAACCGCTCGCACTCCGTTTCGGTCAGCAGCCGCAACTGTCCCTCGTGGATCGCCCGGAGCTTGCCGTCGAATTGTTCTCCCCGTTGGAGCTGCAATACGTAGGTAACCCAATTCGCAGTCCGGCCATAGGTTTTTATAAGCGTACCACAACAATCTTTGCTTTCCCTGTTGTTTCCAGATTCCTTTTCAGGCGAGAAAACACTTTCGCAGACAGGAAATACTTTGTCCCGGCATTTTTCTGCAAGACGCCCGACAAGGTAGATTCTCTCTCGATTTTGGGGTAATACCCATGCAGTATTAAGCAGTTGCCATTCGATCTGATAAAGCCCAATGTCGGCAAAGGCCTTGACGATTGCCCAAAAATCCCGGCAATGTCGTTCGAAGAGGACGCCCTTAACATTTTCCCAGATAAAAATGTCAGGTCTAAAGTAGTCAATGGCCTTAATCGCGTACCGTATGAGTGAACTTTCTGCACCTTGCAATCCAAGGCCGTTTCCAGCAACGCTGAAATTCTGGCAAGGCGATCCGAAAGTGATAATATCGGGACGTTCAATGGAAGCTCCTGTAATATCGCAGACTGATCCGACGTGTTGTGCATTTGGAAAATTGTGTTTGAAGTTAGCAATGGCATGACGGTCTATCTCCGAAAAATAGACCTTATCAAAGGTAAATCCTGCCTGTTGAAGCCCCAGCGAGAAACCCCCGATGCCTGAAAATAATTCCAGTAAATTCATGCGCGGTTAATTGATGATGAATTTGAACCCGAACCCGAACTGCGTGTGAAAGGTCCCGACCGTGGACCCGGCCAAAGCCCGCTCCCGGACGTTCACCAAGAACACGACCTTATCGCACAGATAGGTTCCGCCTTCGGCCGTAAGCGCCCCGCCGTACAGGAAACAATCGGCATCCCGGAGCCGCGCCCCGTCATGCAGCAGTTTGTTGCCCCAATTCGAAGATTCGTACCCGGTCAGTGCCGAGAACCCCACCGACAGCACGACGTTCCGGCCCCGGTCTGCGGCAAGCGGAACGAAATATCCGGCTTCGCCCGTGAACTGCGCTTTGGGTACGACCTCACCCCGGTAAGTGTAATCCTTTTGCAGATATTCCAGCCCCACGAGCCAGCGCGTCGAATTGCGGTTGTATCTGGAGAACGCCACACCGCCGTAGAAGTTGGCCCGCCGTCCGGCTTTCACGAACGAAAAACCGTCCACCCAGCCCGCCGTGATCTGGATTCCCTTTTGTTTGGGAAGCCCCCGCTGCGCGTGTACCTCGCCGGGCCACAGCCCGAATAGGCACACCTCCGCGAGTGCTATGATGATGTACTTTCGCATGGCTACCGGGTTTTCAGATCGTTAATGAGTTTCGCCCCGACCAGTTCCCCGTTAGCGATGTTGAACGACTGATGCCGTCCTCCGCCCTTTTCGAAGATTTCGACTGTCAGCACCTTGTCGTCCGGGAGCGTCATTTTCGGGAACACGAACACGTTGCGAACGGTTGCTTTTCCATCCACGGTGTTCTGCTGGCTGAACACCCGCACCGGATTCACATAGGTTTCCTGAACAGCGGTTCGTTTGGCGACTTTCTTATCCACGACCTTGAAACGGATGAAATCTATGTCGTAGGACACATTCGACATGTTACGCACGGCGATATGGAAATACATGAGGTCCTTATGAATGTAGACCCCTTTCAGGAGGGTTTGAATCCCGAACTGTTTGGAGCCGACGGACTTGATGTCCGAAGCGTTTTTCTTGTAGATCGAATACATGATGCGGTTTACCAGCACGGGCGTTTCGCCGCCCAGCTCCGAGAGCCGCACGAACAGTCGGTCGTTGGCATACTCCGCCGTAGGGTTCTTGCGCAGCCAGTCGTCCATTTCCACGGATAGCTGGCCCGGCTCGTCGGCATAGGTTACATTGAACGTGTAGAAACACCCGTCGGCGGTAATGACCGAGAAATTCGTTTCGCCCGGAAATCCCGCAACGGCGGATTTGATGCGCACGACATTCTCCGCACCGCTGGCACGGCCCGCAATGATGTCGTTGCTGCCCAGATCGACGTACTGCACAGCCGCCGGGAACAGGACATGCACGGTTTTGTTATACGTTACTTCGATGTCGTAAGGTGCGACGATCTGGCTGGAGTGGAATGCTTTTGATTCGGCGGTTGCACTTTGTGCGAAGCTGCCGAGCGACAGGCCCACGGCTGCCGCGAATGTCATAATAAGATTTTTCATGTTTGCTTTACTCTTTTGAAATTAATAATAACTGATAACCTGCTTTGAGGTTGATTTTTACCTCCCGCATCTTTGCGTTCAGGTATTGACTGCCCGCGGACATTGCACCTCGCACAAGGTCCATTGCGGCCTGCTGCCCGGCGTTGTGCGTAACCGATATGCTCGATATGCCCGACGAACCGACGCTTGCCACGGCTTCTTTGGCCGCTTCGCGCTCTAACGAGTTCGGGATATTAAGCCCCGGTTGTCCGTCCGTGTCGTGCGCCGTGAGTTGTACGGGGATGATGCTGCCCCCGCTTTCGATACTTCTCACGGTGATAGAAAGCCGCTGCCCCTCGATGGCCGCCACGCCGAACACGACCGTATTGGTCGGCAGGACATAGCGTGCAACCTGCATCGGCTCCAGCAGCCGCAGCCGGACAACGGCCCCCGCCGTTATGACCTGATCGGCGTCGATAGCCGCGCGAATCGCATTGCGGTTCTCCGCGACACCCTCCCCGACGGCGGTGTTGAATCCGTAATTACGGGGCTTGCCGTATTGCGCCATGAACGCCGAATCGCTAACAGGCTGCGACAACCCCGACACGGGGTTTTCCACCGTGCGGTGCGCTCATGCCGCGCGGTCTTTCGACTTCTCGGAGGTTGCGCCCGGTTGCGGTTGCGCCTGCGGCTGGCCGCCCAGATACTTGGACGCAAGGGCGTAGCTGCGTTCCATGTAGTCCAGCGGGTCGGGCTTTTCGCGCGACTGTTCCAGTTCGGCGGAGAGTTCCGCGACCTGCTTTTTCAGCGCCGCGATCTGCGGGTCGGTGCGGGGCGTGGCATAAAACGAGTTCATTTCCCGCGTCAGGTCCCGGTAGGTGTTGCGCGACTGCGCAATCTGGTCGGGCTGGGCCTGCTCGCGCTTCGGGGCCTGCACCGTGTCGCCTGACAGCGAGAAAGTACTTTCGGCCAGCGTCCGCACACGGGCGTCGTGCTGTTCGTTCATCTGCTCGCGCTCCATTGCTTTCTGCTTGTTGCCCTCGATATTCTGCGTCTGGCCGTCCGGGATGTTGAAATTCAACCCGCCGACCGTGGCGGGGGCTTGCTCCCCGCTGCCGCCGAAGATCAGGTACAGGCACAGCACGAACGGCAGGCACAGCAGCGCAATGACGAGATATTTGTTTTTCTGCGGGGCGGATTGTCCGCCCGGATTCTTGGTCTTACCTAACATAGTTTACGGTTTTAATGGTACTGATACTTCGATGTGTTGTGCAGGCAGCGGTTCGGAGTGCCCCGAAAGGCTGCTGACGATCATCCATATATCCACGGCTGCGAACAGCAGCAGCGCGGTAAGGACGATATACAACCGCTGGCGCGGCGTGCGTTGCTCCAGATAGTTCTTCAGATGCTCCAGCGCCCGGTCTTTCACCTCGCACAGAGGTTTGAGAATGTGCTTACCTATCATAGCGTCCGAGGTCTTTATTCTCCAATACCGTGAATCGTTCGATAATGAACCCCTGCGGGTTGTTGTCCGAACGAACGGTGTTGATAAGCTGGCACGAGGTGACAAGGCTGCGCTCGGTGATATAGCTTTCGCGGATAATCTGCTGCCGGGCATAGGTTCGAAGTTCATAGGGATAGTCGTTGAAGTTTCCGGCGATGCTGTCTACCACGATGCGCTGGCTGACATTGCCCGCGACCAGACGGTTGAAGAACCCCTTTTCCGAGAGGTCCCGGTAGTAGGCAATCGCCGACTTGTCGGCCAGCATCATCGCGCGGTTCACGTTGCTTTCGATGGCCGCCTTATCCGGGGCGAGCGTGAAGAACAGTTCGTGAAACCGTTTGACATGCTCGCGGGCTTCGACGGGGCGGTTCTGCCAAAGGTCCTGCGACAGGGCCAGCATCAGGCTTTTGCCGTTGTCCAGCACGTAAATCTTCTGACGCTGCTTTTCAGCGAAGCTGTACGACCTCCATACGGCGACGACCGTAATCAGGGCACACAACCCCAGAAACGCCATCGAATAACGACGTAACTGCTGGTAGGCTGTTTCGATGTTTTTTAATGCTTTAAATTCCATGTTTTACAAGTGTTATTATTTCATCAGTCCCCCGGACACATTGCCCGTGGCGGCTCCGGCGGCTCCGGCCGCGACGTTGGTAACGGTATTGCCAGCACCCGAAATCTTTTTGTTGTACGCTCCGGCTCCCGTGGACTGCACAATCCAGCTTGCAACGGTCGGAATCGTGAAATAGCCGATTATCGAGATAAGCAGGAAAATCAGGTAGACCGAGTTTGCCGAATCCGGCAGGAACGAGTGTTCGCCGATCAATTCGATGTCCCGGTCGAGCGACAAAACCTGAATCTTCGCAAGCATGGCGCTGAACAGGTCGGCGATAGGCAACCAAAGATAGACCGAGATATAGCGCGAAAACCAATAGGTCAAGGTCGATTGAAATCCGTCGTAGATGCTGATTGCAAAAGCAATCGGCCCCAGAATCGTAAGGATCACCAGATAGAATGTTCGCAGGGTGTCGATCACCAATGCCGCAGCCCCGAACAGGATTTCCAACAGCCACCGGAATAATTGAAGCACCCAATATTTCGTACTGAAAATATGCGTTACCTCATACAGCGTATCCATGACACTTTGCGTAGGAACATCCAGCCCCAGCGCCCGCAATTCGGCGTCGTAATCCTCGTTCGGGTCTATTACGCCGTATGTCTTGCGGCGTACAGCTTCCTCCCATTCCAAACGGTCTTTCTTCTTTTGAAGTTCTTTCATATCCAGCAGTTGATCTTTCAGGATATGATTCGTGCCGACGACCAGCGGTTTTAAAATTCCATTGATCGAATTGACGACGAAAAGCCGATAACGAACGGCCGCAGCAGACTGAATACGTCGATGGCATCGGCCCGCGCAAGGGCCTGCCAGACCCGGTAGCAGATATAGAGCAGCGCACCCAATCCGGCGACGGCCGTAGCGAACGTGGCAATATCGTCCGTTAGGGGCGTCATCTGGTCGTAGAGGTTGCGAAGAATTTTATGCAGGCTGGTGAAATGAATATCCATCCCGTCAGATAAAGGCATTACCATAGCTACCAATATTTTTCGTCCGCCGAACCGTATAAATCCAACACCCGCTGCGTATCGTTTTTCCGCTGCGAACGCAGGTACGAAACGGAGATGTTTTTGCGCGTGTAGTAGACCATCAGATCGCGCGTGTGCGTGAGTTCGCCGTGCGCTTGGTCGATGCGGTCCAGTCGTTCCTTATCGGTCATGGAGTAATCCGTCGGATTGACGATTTCTTTCAGGTCTTTCAGGGAGTTCATGCCCCTTTCCAGAAGTTTATTATACCCCGCGGCAATGGCCGAAAGTTCCTGCGACGAAAAATTGTCGTCCGTGAGCATTTTGTCGTAACTTGTTACGTAGATGTCCGAGAGTTCCCCGACCAGTAGAATGGACTGCTGCACCTTACGGGCATCCCGGACAAGGTGCGTAACATTGCGCAGGCGGTCATAATACTCCTTGCCCTGACGGTAGATTTTCATGGTTTCCTTGAAGTTGCCGATCATATTCTCCGCCGTGGTCGAAGTCTGCACCAGCTCCGTAACGGAATTGACAATGCTTTGCGTAATGTTGGCCGCATCCGTCACCGGAATCTGCGCCCGCGCCACTCCCGACAGGAGCAGCGCGGAGAGAAAGGATAAAAGGATTCTGCGCATGGCTATCCGAAAATTTGATCGTCCCGCAGGAATGTCCCGTAGCCGGGAAACGTAATGCTGTCATGCAGCGGGTTCGTGGTGATCGTATGCTCCACACCGTCGTAACAGGCTTTCAGCATGTCGCCGTCCACGCGGACAAAGACCCGCAGCAGGCGCGTCCGCTTGCGGTTCAGCGGCGGGGCGTAAATTGCCGCATTGAATCCCTCCGGCAGCTTGGAGATAATAAGTCCCCGGTTAAGGTCCGGGGTCGTCCAACCGCCGCAGATGTAATCCCTGCGGATTTCCGCACGGCTCACCCGCACGTCGTCGGCGACGGCGGCAAGGCTTTCGGCAGCATGGCGAAGCGTCGCCGAAAGATGTTCTATGGCCGATTCGATTGCTCTTTTTTTCTTACTCTTAAACATAATTTTAATTTTTAGGTTCGTGTTTTTCTTTGTTTTCGGCGAGTTGTTTGATCGCCAGTTCGATGTCCCCGTCCAGCTTGTCGGTGAGCGTGAACAATTCCATTTTCTCCCTTTCTTCCGTGGTGTAGGTGTAGTACTCGGCCGCGCTGACCTCCGTAGCGTAGACCGCAGACTGAACGCCGCCCATTCCTATCCAGACCTCCTTATACTTGCGCTTCGGGTCGTTCGCAAGGTTGATAGACAAGATTTGCGATTTCTCCTTATCGGTCAGCCCCAGCAGGTTTTGGATTGCGTCGAACTTATTCATGTACTTGCGCATGTCCAGCAGGATTTTCGTGTCGGAGTTGTTGATGATCGCCTCCTTTACAATCGGCGAGGAAACAATATCGTCGATCTCTTGTGTTACGACGAGGATTTCGCCGAAAAATTTGCGAATCGTTTTGAATAAATACTTGATGTACTGGCTCATAGATGCGCTTGTCAGGGTTTTCCAACATTCTTCGATCACGATCAGTTTGCGAACGCCTTGCAGCCGTCGCATTTTGGAAATAAAACACTCCATGATAATCAGCGTCGTAACGGGCAACAGTATCGGGTGATCCTTGATATTGTCCAGTTCGAACACGATAAAGCGTTTGTTCAGCAGGTCGATGTTCTGTTCCGAGTTGAGCAGGTAATCGTATTCGCCGCCCTTATAGTAGGGTTCCAGGACGTTCAGGAAATTCTCGATGTCGAAATCCTTTTCCCGGACACGCTTGCGTTCGAGCAATCCGCGATACTCTTTGTCGATAAATTCGTAGAACGTGTCGAACGACGGGCGCAGGTCGTCGCGGTTCTGGATTTGCTGAATATACAGGCTCACAGCGTTTGACAGCGCGACTTCCTCGGAGCGGCGCGGAGGTTCATTGTCCCGTTTCCACAGGGTAAGAATCAGCGTCTTGATACTTTCGCGCTTCTCAACGTCGTAGATATTATCGTCGCTGAAAAACGGGTTGAAACTGATCGGATTGTCCTCGGTATAGGTAAAATAAATTCCGTCCTGACCGCCCGTGCGATGGTTGATTAATGCACACAGCCCTTTGTAGCTGTTTCCCACATCGACCAATACAACGTGTGTGCCCTGTTCGTAGTACTGACGAACCAAGTGATTGACAAAGAAAGATTTGCCACCTCCCGATCCGGAAATAACGATACGGTTCCTGTTGCAGATTACACCCCGTTTCATCGGCTCGTCGGATATGTCCAAATGCAGGGGTTTACCTGTAATCCGGTCCACCATTTTTATTCCGAACGGCGACGGCGAATCCCGGTAATTCGTTTCTTCCACGAAAAAGCACAGGGCTTGTTCCAGGTAGGTATAGAAACTTTCCTCTGCCGGGAAGTCGCTTTCATTGCCGGGAATACCCGCCCAGAACAGCGCCGGAACATCGACCGTGTTATGCCGCGGCTTACACTCCATCGTCGCAAGTTGCGACCCGACATCCGACTTAATGCGTTTCAACTGCTCCGCATCATCCGACCACGCCAAGACATTACAATGACACCGCACGGGCGTAAGACCCCGGCTATGTCCCTCGTTCAAAAACTGATCGAGCCATTCCTTGTTGATCTGATTGGCGCGGCTATACCGCGAGAGCGATTGCAGGTTCCGGGTACGTTTCTCGAACTGCTGGAATGTTTCGGCGGGATTGTCCAGA
>OLGD01004664.1_pt1 | contig 10955 bp, 5 predicted proteins | sample 1605311 | NCBI WGS metagenome assembly OLGD01 (sample SAMEA3888917, study PRJEB22519) | human gut metagenome | biome: human gut; feature: human-associated habitat; material: faeces | place: Denmark | collected 2010 | reverse complement strand
GAAAGCAAAAACGCAAAGTGCAACAGCAAAATGCGTTTTTCTTATCCTGCTACAATTTCTCCCTCATTTGCTACCACCTTCTCGATTATTTTGCCTACCATTTTTCACTGTATTTTTGCTCATATCTCCGCACCAATTGATAAATATTTCGTACATTTTTTAGTTCTTCATCCGCATCATACTTTGCAGCAACATCGCCCCAATCTAAGTCCGTTTTATACCGCTCCGCACTCCCAAACAGACTGCCTTGTATATGGGGATATGCCTTGAAAAAATCCTCATACGTCAGTATTTTCGGTGACGTAACCGTTTCCGTTCGTTGCACTTCAGATACAGTTTCCTCCGTCAAAGGTGCTGCACAAATTTTCTTTTTCTGCGCGCCGCCCCTTCGCCCGCTGCTCTTTCGTTTCTTGGAAACATCCAACTTCCGTTTGCACAAAGTAAAGTATCCTTGCATCGTCCCATCCTCAAACTTCGGTTCTTCGTTTCCGAACATATACGCACAAATCGCCTTGACAAATATCCCTTGCTTCCTTGTATTCATCAGCTTCATTGCCTTATAATACGTTTCGTAAAACGTAAAATGCTTGGATTGCAGATTATACTTTTTCGGTATCTTCCCGATACTTTCCGTTTCCTTGACTTCTTTCAAAATACTTGCGATATTGCTCCAATAAAAATCCTCTTTGTCCGATAACTGCTCCATAGGTTCTCTGTCTTCAAACTCATACGCGCAAATACAATTTGCCAGTTTTCCCGCGCTTATGTCGTCCATACTTTGCAGAATGTCTGCATACCATTCATAAAATGTAAATTGTTCCATTCTTTTTCCTCCTTCATTTTTTTGCCGACGATTATGGCTCATCGGCTTGCCTTGTTTGCTCTTACTATCACCTCCTCGTTATTCTTTTTCTGAGTAGCCTGTTCGGGTACCCTTCTGCACCGCACTGTTCGAGCAATGCAAAAGCCCGACCGTTGTTCACGGTCGGGCTCGGAACTTCACCTTGTTCAGGTGCTTCCTATTACGCTGATTAGAGCTGTTTTCCGTTGGTATGAAAATGCCACAATTTTACGGCTGTTTTCCCTTCAAAAACAGTGTATTCTCCGCTTTATTCTACTTCTTGTTCTAAATACTGTGGCACAACCATCCAAACCAAAGATCACTTCATTCTCATTTTTTTGTACTTTTTTGCGAATTTTCTTCCGTACAAACTATATTCTCCGTTCTCGTCTTCCGTTACTTCTTTCGCTGTTCCGTCATATAATTCCCATAACAGTTCCGAGAATATCGGGTGATTGATAAACGCCGCATAAATGCGCCAATCTGCCGCGCTGTTCTTCTCGTAGTGGCGCAGCACGAGGATCAATACGTTTTCATTCGTCAGCCATTTAGTAACCTGCCGATCTCGCTCTGCCTTTATATCCGTTATTTGCTCATAAAGGACTTCCCGTTCCTGTTCATCCGCTGTCCGTATCGACAAATACAAGCGATTGATTGCCGCCTTGCTCTCGTCTATGATTTGTACGATTTTATCTTTATGCCTGTATTCCGTAGCGTTCCCTGAAGCCATATTATACGCTAAACTTGACGAAATCGGGCAATAGTCACCGTATTGTTCCCTGCCTTTTCGAAAATGCACCTTATTCACAAGCGCATACAGATCATCCATCGCCGTATGATAAAAGGCGTGCTGTTTGCTTCTACTCTCGTCAATCTCTGCAAAGAAATTCGGAGAAAGACCTTGATACTTCTTTCGCAACATGGTAAGTTCCTTGCTTACAGAAATGTTTTCAAAGCTGCGTTTTGCCTTGTCGATCTCCAATCCCGAAAGAACCGCAAGTTTGCAGATGTCCTGGTAAACGGAAAGTATCTCTCCCTCCTCTGCGCCCTTATATAGTTTATCCCACAAAATACTGTTGAGCTTTTGCGACAGGTTGACGATTTCCCCGATCTTATTGACGCTTGTATCATGGTCGAGTTTGGAAAGCGTCTGTTCCGTTTTTTCCTCTGCTTTGATGTTGCACACGGGAACTTTGAAAAAATCCTTATATCGCGCGGCCGCGTTTACCAACAGCTTGTCATCCGTTATCAGCACCGTATCCGAATCATAATCACAGCCGTTGAGCCTTTATTGAATATTCTCGCCTATTGCGTTGACGCAGACAATGTTTTCACCCAAGTCAAAGTAATTCCATATCTCGCCGCTGAGATTGTTTTCCACACAATATAAGTTTCCCATCGTGATATGCGGAGAACGCGCGCACAGCAATTTTGTCCCATTTCCAAAGCGTTCACAGCGGATCTGTCCTAATTTTAATTCACTTGCGATTTCTTCGCCGGCAAGATACTTTAAAAGTTCCGTGCCGTTTCCAAAGAGAGTAGCATTCGTGCCGTTTAACAGAATATGTCCACGCTTTAACCGCTCCTTTAAACTGCGCACGACGTCGTCACGAAAATTGGCATACAGTTCCGTTTTATCGAAATGCGGATATTTGTGCATGAGCGTAAAGATAACATCCGCACGTTCCGCAAGTCCGTCAAGACGCTCTTCTTCTCCCTCTTTTTCATGTGCAAAGGCATCCGTAAAATGATAGCGCATAAAGTCAATATCCCTGCGCAACAGGGATATATAATCAATACTCGGCTGTAACAGTTTCTTGACTTCCTCTTGGGATAATGAAAGGGTATTTATAAGCTGATAACTGCTCTGCACCATCTTTCCGTGGAAGAAACGCGTACCTTTATCGTATTTAACGACTCCGAAGGTACTGTCCGTATGAGCCGCCCATTTTCGGATATTTTTCTCAGCCAATCCGCCCGCGAATTTGAGATATTTCAGGCTGTTCGGCGTCGTCACCATGACAATCTGATGTATGTCCTCGGCAAGCGTGACAAAACCTCGAGCTTTCAATGACTCTAACGTAATATTTTTATCTTTGAACCATTTCTGTAATCTAGTACGGAAGGCGCATGACTTGAAAAACTTATTACGAAGAAGTAACATATGCTTGTCCGTATAGCTGTTTTCAAACACGCGCTCATCTAAAAGGCTTTCGCCGTCCCAAATATCGTTGGTAATTTCCGTTTGCTTTTGCTCTGCTACAAGCTTCCCATCTTTAAGTTCAACGGAAATAACTTCTTCCGTAAATATGCTTTTATAATCAGGAACAAACAAAATGCTGTCAAGCGGAATTTCTATTGTTCCCTTGATACTGCTAAGCGATAACGCCCGGTATGATTCCCACGAAGCAAGATCTTTTCGCGGTTTTAAGCCGCATTCGCTCCACTTCGTCATATGCCTGTACAGTCGGTCGTCTATAAAAAGGCATTTTCCCTCGCGCGAACTGCCTGCACTGCGCTTGTACCTGACATAGTGAATACCATCCAAATGAAAGCCGTTTTCGTAAAAGTGTTCACGCAAATCTTTCATTTTTATAAGGTTTCCCTCTTGGGATTTGTATGTATAGTTAAACTTCAAGTTAATTACAGCAAGAGTATATTCATTTTCATTCTTATCTTGAAAAGAAAACTTTTTACGACAAATGCGCTTATACGCCTTTTCAAGCTCTATGAGATCTAGAGAATTATCCAAGTAGATTTTAAACAAGCGAAAATAGGCGTCGCTTTTACTTTCGGGCATTTTATACCCGATAGCCACGCCGTTTTCCTGTTCTTGCCCGTATATGTCACAAGCTTCTATGGAAATGATTCTGTAAGAACTGTTCATTATGCTATAATAGTAAAAGAAATACTGTTAATCTTATTAACCCGTAAAGATTTTTACAAAAAAGAAATTATTCTATCAAATCTCTGTACAAGCTCATCAAAAGTAATTATATCGACAACATCTTTGTATGTATTTTTAATAAGTTCAAAATCAAGCTTCTTTTGATTAATATTATCTCCATTAAAAGATGCCGCATCTCTTCCAAAAATAATATATCCCTTGGGATGGACAGCTTTTAGTTTTATTTCTCCCATTTCGTTCTGGAGAGCAGGATTTTTATTCGATATTTCTTCCGTTGTCATTTTTGTTAAACATTTTAAATATTGCTCCAACTGATTTATTGCGCCACTCAATTCACCGCTTGGAACATAATGATTCCTATATTGTCTTTTACGAAATAAATTTGGATAAGCTTGTGGCGACTTTACTTCGATTAAATCAATATTCCCCTCACAATCTATCAAAGACAAATCCGCTTGACAATTAGCTCGCGCACCAGTGTAATCTGAAATATTTAACTTTGTGTGTATTTTTACATATTTCGGATTAAGAAAACAAAAGATTTGAGCAATAAGTTTAGAAAACTCATGAATAAACTCACCCGCTGCACTTCTTTCTAAACTTTTTAATAACTGATCTTTTGCGTATATAAACTTAACTTTTTCTTGTTTACAAATCTCTTCTGTCTTTATATCCTCTTTATTCTGCACACTTATTTCTCTTGATTTATATCTACTGTATATTTCTTCATAATCTACCACATCAAGTTCACTTTTTAATAGTTTTGTAAAGATAGACAAAGTTTGATATTTTACATTTGTTGCTGTGGGGAATATTTCTACAAAATGCTTATAAGTAGACTGAGTAATATGAAATCCATCATCTTTAAAAGTGCTTTCTGAATCAATATCAATAAACAATTTATCATGTTTATAAAAATTTTTGAAAGCATACAAAATGTTTCCGTAAATGGATAAAGATTTTTCTTCTCCTGTTTTATCTTGATATTTGGATCTTTTTGAAGATGAAGTCACAAACCAGGATTGATCTATTGACAAAGACGCATCAATGTACAAATCAAAAGTAGCGCCAATTTTTTCTTTATCAATTCTAAAATAATTTTGATCTTTTTCACCGAGGACAAACTTATAGTCGTAACAAATTGACGACTCTTCATCTTTGGATATCAAATCTTTTTTACTAAATGAAAATGTTTTATAAATTTGAAAATCCTGATCCTCTTCTAATTTTTCTTCTAGCCAATCACTTTCAGTTTCATAACATAAAATCAGCTGCCTATCTTTCTTCTCAAAACTAATTCTACTCATTGCGGTAGCTCCATTTGTACTATGATCTTTTTATATATTACATTTTCATCTAAGTATTTTAAGTTACAACGCGACATTCAATAACCCAGCCGAATAGTTTTATTCTGCTGTCCTTTCACCGTGACTTTACACCTTATTGCGTTTCAGTTCCTGCCAATCCTTTGTAAATTCGTATTCTATCTCGTTGCCAAGAACCTTGAAATGCTCTCTGCCGCAACGTATTTTCAGTTGTTCGGAAGGGCGCAGCTTATGCTCGTCAGTCGTGCCTTTGGTTTCAAGAACGAAATACATTTTCTTTTCGCCCTCTTTCTCCATATAAACAGCCCAGTCGGGTGAATAGTTGGATAGCGGCGTGCTTATCTTGAACCTCTGCGGTATCTTGAAGAAAAGTTTCACGTCCGGATCGCTGTCAAGTGCTTCGGCAAAAGGTCTTTCGACTGTATCGCTGTCGTAGATGACATAGTCGTAGACAGAGTGCTCCACCTTGATTGCATTGATGTCCTCAAAAGCTATAATGTCCTTTTCCTCATCGAAATTAAATACCTCGTAGAAGGTATATTCCTGCCCGTCAAGTTTGATATACTTGATACCATCGATTGCCCTTTCCGTTTTGTTTCTTTCTATGATTCCGGCAACCACCTCAATGAATTTTTCGGGGTTATTGAGAAAGTCTTTCAATCTCCCGCATTCAAGAAGTATCTGGGCAATGTTATTCCTCGGCAGCTTCGTGCTGTCCGCAAGAATACGCACCACGTCGGGAAGAGGTAATTCCTGCTCGTATTCACTCGTGGAACTTGCACTCTCCTTATAATCAACACCGCTTTTTTTGATATTGAAACTTGCGACCTCTTTGAGAATTCGGCTTTTGCGAATTTCAGGCATTTCTGAAATCTCTTTTAAGCTCTTTTCAATTAGATACTGAATATCCATATTGATGCGGTAGATGGTCTTTTGCTTCATCTTATCCCACAGCTCCATAAAGAGCGGATTCATAAACATTTCATCCCTTCTCTTGACGGAAACCTGCTTGCGTTCGGGCTTGATATTGACCTTTGTATTTGCCTTGCCGATAATCGGGAGAAGTCTTTGTCTTGCCGCTTCAAAGCGTGCGGGAAGATCGACCGTGCCGTTTGCAAGGTCATTTTTGAGCGTATCTTTGATTTTACCTTGGCTGTCGATATAATTCTTTTTGCGGAAGTGTTCCAAAATGTCCCCCGCATCCTTTATTGTAATGACTGCTTCTGCGCCTGTTTCGTCCTCATAAGAGATATTGACAAACATATCCGCGTCAAGCACACCGAATTTGACGCCGAGTTCCTCGATTTCCTTTTGCAGCTTGTCGGCGAACTCCGCAAAGGATTCCTGTGCGATAACGTGCAGAATATTGACGTTTTTATCGTCGATTCGCTCGCCGCTCTGATCTACGCAAAGGCGCAAACCTCTGCCGATTTTCTGACGGCAAGTGAATACCGTCTTATTTTCGATGAGCGTGCATATCTGGAACACGTTCGGGTTATCCCACCCTTCTTTGAGCGCGGAGTGTGAGAATATAAAGCGGAGCGGACAATCAAAGGAAAGTAGCCACTCTTTGTCTTTCATAATCGTGTTGTATGTGCTGTAATCGTCTGCTGTATCGCCCTTTGTGTCCTTTACTCTACCCTTTTTATCGCAAGAGAAATAACCGTTATGTACCTCGCTTGCCGACTGCTTGTAAAACTCTTTTACTGCGGAAAAACGCGGCTGTTCGATAAGTTCCGCATACAGCTCCTCGAACATTTTCGCATAAATGCCCTTGCCGTCCTCCTGCTCATAATCGCGGTACTTGGCAACTTCGTCGATAAAGAACAGCGAGAGCACCTTTATGCCGCGGCTTAAATATCTCTTTTCTTTTTCAAGATGAATTTCTATCGTGCGCTTGATCTGTTCGCGCTTGAACGTCATCTCGTCCACAGCGCCGATCGCCTTATGGAGCGCAAGAACTTCGGTATTGGCAAACTCTATCTGCTCCCAACCTTCCGTGCAATCGATACCGGCAATATCGTAGCCCTCATAAATTTCTCTGCCCGTAATCGCAAAAAGGCTGTCTCCCTGCTTTACTGTTTTTACCTCGCGCTTGACGATGCCCGTCGCTTTACTTTTAACGTCTATCTCTACTTTCGCATAGAACGAGGACTTCTTGCCCACTTCCAAAAGTCTGATATACGGCTTGTTGAAATCGTCCATAAGCGACTGATTGGCAACGCATATCTGCTTGACGATATTCATCTGATATGCGTCCACGGGCGTTAAGCGGTACACGATATTGAACACCTGCTTGTGCGTTGCTGAATAACGGAGTTCGCACAAGGGATTGAGGTTTTCGATTGCTTTTCTCGATTTGTCCGTATTGTCGATGCTCTGCGGCTCGTCGATGATAAGAATAGGACGACACTGCGCCATAAATTCACGGGCAGTCTTGTCCATTTTATCGCTTTCCTGATTGAAAAGATTTTCGTCCTTTTTGATCGCGTCGATATTGACGATCATGATTTCAAGATTGGTGGAAAGCGCGAAATCACGCACTTCGTTGCGCTTTTTGGAGTCGTAAATGAAGAAGTGTGCGCGTTTGCCGTCATACTCCTGACGGAAGTATTCTTCCGTTATCTGCAATGACTTATATGCGCCCTCACGTATTGCCACGCTCGGCACAAGAATAACAAACTTATTAAAGCCGTAACGCTTGTTGAGTTCGTAAATGGTCTTTGTGTAGACAAATGTCTTGCCTGTACCCGTTTCCATCTCGATATTAAAACGGAGCTGTTCAGGCTCGGTGAGTGGCAAAAGATTGCGCTGTTGCACTTCGTGAAGATTGCGTGTTATCTCCTCTGCCGTAAGCGTGAGCGTATTGCCATAACCGAACACGGAATCCTGTGCATAATCGATAATATCCAATTTTCCCACGGTAAAGGGTGACACGCTCGAAGCCTGCCCTTTGAATAAATCCACTACCGCCGCCACGGCATCCGATTGAAATTGTTGTTTCTTAAATCTCAGTTTCATTTCTACTCCACATCCTCATCAGTCAATATATCTGAACAGTCTTCAATCAATTTCTGAGCACGGCTAAACGCATCTTTAATAGCCTGTATTTGTGCAGATATAAATACTAAAATCATATCTCCATAGGTTGTATTCAGAATTTTATTATACGCCACCATTATGTTCCCAATACTAATTGCCGTAAGCTGTCCCGGAATACTTAACCCATAGTTGGAACAACCGCATGGAGTTACATTTGCCTTATCTATCACGCTCAGATTATCAAATGTACCAAGGGAACTCAAATGTATCGTTGCACATGAGTTTTTGTAAAAAATTCTTAAGTTTTCTTCAGGATCAACTAGTTTCTCTATATCTGAAAATTTAAGCTCTTTTTTATTCGGCATGTTTTGGGGAATATTTTTATATGCCCACCCATAATCTTTTTTGAACATTGACATATCATATACAGCCTTCATTTTTTCAACTAATCCTTCAAGCTCGTTGAACGCCTTTGTAGTATAAGTTTTATGTCCTTTTTTTCTCCTGCTCTTTTCAAGTTTATAAGCAGTATAAATTCCATGGTCATGGTACATTTTATACAGTTCATCATCTTGTTTAAGTGCAAAATACTCTAACAAGATTTGCAATTCATACAAAGAACGCCAACGAGAAAGCGCTCCATTCGGATAACCATTTTCCAGCAAAACTTCTATCTCTTCCGCTATTTGAATAGTTCTTCCATGTATTTTCTTTATTGTATAATATTTATAGAGATTGATACTTTCCCCTTTATGTTCTTTATCAAATAAATATCCTAATTCAAGCGAAATTTTATTAAGATATTTTATTCCACTTAGCGCATCACCCCAAAGGTCCAAGCGTGATTTTTTTAACCCGTCCTTAATCTCCAAGTCTTTTGTATTTGCATTATCTATTTTCAATTTTAATTCATCAAAAAAATTGTTTACCTCGGAGATATTCCCTTTTAGTATTTCAGATAATAAATCACACATTTTATCATCAAAAATAGTTTCGTGTTCAAATCCATCCATCAGAACAACCTCATTTCCTTATCTTTCTTTTTGAGAATTTCTTCCGTGTTGGAAAGAATGTTGGCGTCGGCAAAGCAACGGTCGGCAAAAATATACGTTCCGATCGTCTCTTTGTCCATTTCCTCTACTGCCGAAAGAGTGATATTCGGTTGCAAGCAGATAAGCACCTTGTAGTCGGGGTGATTGATAATGTACGCAGTTATGCCGTCAAATTTGCGTTCTTCTACGGGTAAGGTCAAGGATAAGCCGTATTTGAGCATTATCTCATACACAAGGTCGAGATCCTCTCTGCCGTCTACAAGATAGAAAAGGCTCTGCTGAATACGCTTTTTTACTTCCTCTTCGTCGGTGGTGGGCGTATTATCCCACTTAACAAGGTTACTGCTATCGAGCTTGAACACCTTGAAGCCAATATCTAAATTTTTGATACCTTTCTTATCCTTGTTTTCTTCCTTTATTTTCTCCCCTGCCCTGCGGTTACGCTCCTTACCGATTTCGCAAATTGTCTTGTATCCTGCCTTGTATGCCTCGCTCTGTTCGTCAGTCTTTTCAGGGAGCTGAACGCAAATAAACTTACGATGTCCGCCGTCCTCTGCATTGAGTTGCATAACTGCATGCGCCGTTGTCGCCGAACCGCTGAAAAAGTCGAGAATAATAGAGTCTTGTCCTAAATTAGCGACTCTAAGTATACGGCTAAGCAACCTGACCGGTTTGGGGCCGTCAAAATATCCTTTATCATCAAATATTTTCTTTAATTCTTGCCGCCCCTCTTGATTATGTCCGACATCCTCATATCCCCATATTGTCAACGGAACAACTCCATTTTTTACTTCTGTTAAAAACTTTTTGACAGCAGGTACATTATCTCCGTTTTCCCCAAACCAAATCCTATTATCTTTAACAAGCTGTTCAAAATTTTCTTTGGATGTATTCCAACAACGACCTTTTGCGGGATAAACTATTCTTCCGCTTGGTGTAGTAATTGGATAATCATAATTTGCAGAGTAGGTTTTAACTGTCATATCCGCAGGCTTCCAAACTCCACGCGGGTCATTGTCCCTATTTGTATATCTATCATTTTGAGCATCACTCCTCGGTAAAAGTTGAGGATGCCAATTATTTTTATTTTTGGCATAAACCAAGATAAAATCATGATTGTCACTAAACCACTGAGCATCGTTGGCAGGTGAATATTTCTTTTCCCAAATTAAATTTGCAACAAAATTATCCTCTCCGAACACTTCATCGCAAAGTTTCTTCAAGTTTGCTTGTTCATTGTCGTCAATAGAAATAAAGATAACGCCGTCATCGGTCAAAAGATTGCGGGCAAGTTTCAGGCGCGGATACATCATGTTCAGCCAATTCGTATGGTATCTGCCTGCCGTTTCCGGGTTGGATTTTGTGGCTTGCCCCGTGACTTCCTTGTAGTGCGCAATACCGTCCGCAAAGTCGTCGGTATAGACAAAGTCATTGCCGGTATTGTAAGGCGGATCAATGTATATCATTTTGACGGAATTAAGGTAGGATGACTGCAAAAGTTTCAACACTTCCAGATTATCGCCCTCGATATAGAGGTTTTCGGTCGTATCCCAATTCTTACTTTCTTCCTTACAAGGGCGTAGCGTTCCAGTGCTCCTCTTTTGCGCAAGACGCAGGCTGTCCGCCTTTCCCTTCCAAGAAAAGCTGTACTTCTCTTTATCGTCCGCAATATAATTGCCCAAAAGCCCCTGCAATTTATCAAAATCCACTTTGCCGTCGGCAAACACTTCGGGGAAAACTTCTTTGAGCTTTTCCACGTTCGCCTGTTCGATATTCATTGTCATTCC
>OLGD01004655.1_pt1 | contig 10971 bp, 10 predicted proteins | sample 1605311 | NCBI WGS metagenome assembly OLGD01 (sample SAMEA3888917, study PRJEB22519) | human gut metagenome | biome: human gut; feature: human-associated habitat; material: faeces | place: Denmark | collected 2010 | reverse complement strand
CTTCTCCGATATTGAAGAGGTATTGGTAATTAAAAGCGTTTGTCCACAGATAGCCATCTACAGTAACATACATGGCAACTTTATATACGCCGAGAGTTTCAGATGTGATCGTAAAACTGTAATACTCTCTATCATGTGCAACCCATTTCTCATCCTCAACAAATGGTGCATTTTCGCATCCGGCAAGAACTTCCCATACATAGTCATCATTGCTCAGTGTATAGTGTTTTTTGTTCGGACTGTCGCCGTTTACAGAGAACCGCTTCAATTCAATTGCTTTTGGGAGGTCTACCAGCTTGAAGAGCTCACCGAGCGTGTGCGGAGGTTCATAATTATCCCTCTTGAAGGTATAACAACTACCTTCCATCCTCACGGCGACAAGCTGGCTCTTATCAGCATATTTTAACTGATACACTTCAAATTTTTCAGTGTATCTATCTCCTTCAATTTCGTCAATGCCCAATACGGTATATGTTCCAATCAAATCGCCAAGGAGTTCTTCAGACACAAGGCGACCGTGACTTCGGTATACAATACCGTCAATTGTTACTTCAGTGTATTTCTCAAAAACGGTTTGATATTCCCATGGCCATACAATTCCTGATTCGCCTGCCATAATGTTAATGTCTTTATACCTATCGTTTGTGCCTCCTGGTGTAGGTTCGCCGCCTAAAAGCGATGGAAGAACAAGCGCGCCTACAACAATGATCACAGCAAAGCAGGCTGCTATTGAACCCAATTTGAGCAAATGATTTTGTTTTTTCTTGCATTCTGCTGCCGCCTCGACAAGATCCTCATCGAGGTTACCGATGGCATTGGAAAATCTCGGTATTTTCATATTTCAACGCCCTCCTTAATGAGATAGTCCCTTAGTTTGTTTCGGGTGTAGAACAACATATTTTTGACCTTACTTTTGGTAAACCCAAAGCGCTCTGCAATTTCTCCGATAGAATCGAAGTAGAAATATTTCCGGATAAAGACATTTCGCACGTCCTCCTTTTGTGTGCGCAGGAAGTGGCTGACCAGTTTGCCTACGTCCTCGTCACTCACGTCGGGGGCATACCGATCATCCGGCAGTACCGATTCCAGTTCATCCAGGGACAACATTACATCCGCTGACCGTTTTTCACGCTTCATAAACTCCAACCGCTTCAGAGACAGGTTTCTCGCAATCTTACAGACAAAGGACATAAAATTACTCGGTCTTGTAGGCGGAATTGCATTCCACACTCCCACGTATGTATCGTTGACACATTCTTCCGAATCCTCGTGATTGTTCAGAATGTTATAGGCAATACTGTGGCAGAGCTTGCCGTACTTTGCATCCGTTTCCTTGATTGCCTGCTCATCCCGTTCAAAGTAGAGTTCTATGATTCTCAGATCATCCATGTTGTTCACCTCCCTTGTCAGACCTAAAAGCGCTTTCACCCATTAAGTACGTTTTTTCCGGCGTTGGTCTTATAATTAATAAAAAGTCGTGAATCTTTTTATCAAATAAAAATGATTGTTTTTCTAACTATATCATATTTCCACATTTCTTTCAATTCCTACAGAAAATGTCGTAAAATTGTTTCAATGCATTCAATATAGGAGTTGAAAATATGAGAACATACACCCAAGAAGAAAAGCAAGCGGTCATTGACCGTGTTATATCCGGTGAGCTGTCGACGCATATCCTCGCCGACATCGGCATACCCAAGAGTACATTTTACGGTTGGTTACGAGCTTACCGCGAGGAACAGGAAGCCGATAACCGAAGGACAGTCAGTATCCGCAATTTTCATTTGCTTGAAAACAAAGTCGCACGTTTGGAGAGCATTGTTGAAATTCTTAAATCTGCGCCCTGCACACCCAAGGCACCTTTGAGGCAACGGTTATATGCTGCCGAGCAGCTTTACGGAAAATATAACGTGCACGTGATCTGTGATGCGTTTGACATTCCCCGAGGAACATTTTATAACCACGTTCTCCGCAACAAGAAAGACAACACGTGGTATGTGAAACGTCGGGAAGAACTACGGCTTCGCATACAGGAGATTTACGACGAAAGCAATCAGATCTTCGGTGCCGCTAAAATTGCGGCAGTCATGAAAAGTGAAGGATTCAAAGTCAGCAACGAAATGGTGCGCACGCTTATGCGTGATATGGGGTTAGTCAGCATTCGTCAGTCGGCGAAGAAATTATACGAGGACGAAGGCCGCAAATACAAAAACCACCTTAACCAAGAGTTTGACACGTGCAAACCGAACGAAGTGTGGGTTAGTGATGTTACCTATTTTAAGTACGGCGAAAACGCTTATTATATTTGCGTGATTATCGACCTGTTCTCCCGTATGGTCGTGAGTTATAAAATTGGAAAGACCAACAGCACGCAACTTGTGAAGTCGACTTTTCAGATTGCCTATAAAGCACGCCAACCGGATTCAAGTTTGATCTTCCACACCGATCGTAGCGGTAACTACCGTTCCAAAGCGATGAACGACTATATGCGGTCACTGCACATCACGCACTCTTTTTCGCGTGCGCACGTGCCGTATGACAATTCCGTAATGGAATCGTTCTTTGCTTCTATGAAACGGGAGGAGTTATATCGCACCAAGTATCGCTCGGAATCAGACTTTCGAAGTGCGGTGGACAAGTACATGATTTTCTATAATACCAAACGCCCGCACAAGAAATTGCAATACAAGACTCCCGAACAGAAAGAAGAATATGCCTTGAAACTGAAGGATTTCTGAGACACGTGCAGACAGACTAAAGGGTTCAAAAAGGTTTGTTTTTAATTTTCCGGATTGCCAAATCCGAGTTATTCGTTTTTTAGTCCGACTGACAAAAAGAAAATGCGACCTCGAAAAGCCGCATAAATACTGGATTTTATAATAAAAACACCATTGACTCCGAACTTAAGGGTTCAGATTTCAATGGTGTCTTTATATGGCGGAGAGGAAGGGATTCGAACCCACAAAATCATTAAGTATCCAGTATCATATCCATACTATCTGCCAAAAGTAGCTTGTACTTTTGCATGGCCGACGGAAAGACATGCTGATAAACACGCTCAATCATATTTGTTGAGGAATGTCCCATTAATTCGGCTATGTATCTTTGCGGTATGCCCATCAGCAAGCATTTCGAGGCATAATAGTGTCGTAAGGCATAAAATTTGAAGTAATAAAGGTCGGTATTTGTATCAAAGAACTTTCTCCATTCATTGCCGATTTCTTTAGCAGTCATACCACCACAGATGGATTCTTTTCTGTTATTGATATTCTTAAGAAGCACTTTTTCCATTTGAGGTGATATTGGGATAGAACGATAACCCGCATAGGTTTTTGGAGCTTTTCTAATCGGATGTCCTTGATGATCAAGTACAATTGCCGCCTTAATCTCGATTTGTCCTTTGCAAATACAATCGCCACTCAGAGCTGAGATTTCAGAAGGACGCAATCCGCATTGACTGGCGAGAAGAAATGGTTTAAGTAAATTCGGGTTTGAATGCTTGATCCGGTTGTAAATCATGTCAATCTCTTCCTTTTCGGGAATGTAAAATGATGTCTTGATTTTCTGCGGCTTTGTTACATATAGCTTTGAGCGTATTTCCGGCGCAAACATTTTAACAGCAGCATTTACAAGGCCTACAGCATTGCTGATAGACTTTGGTGAGTATTTCAGCATATCGCCGTTAATAGCACTTTGATATAGCTCAGAATTTAAATCCGATAACTTGACGTCCATTAAATTCTGTAACTGATTGCGTCTGATAATAATATAACCATTGACTGTTGAGGGAGAGAGAACAGTATATTTACTTTTAATGTAGCGGTCAATTGCTTCTGAAACAGTCATATTATTGATTTGCACATTATTGCTCCTTTGTAGAAAATTTGACTTATAATTAAATTATATCATATTTTGTCGAGATTTACCATACAAATTTATTTAAAATTAATTGTCGCCACTGGCGTCAATTAAATATAAACTTATTGCACAGCTTGTCTGTGCATTTTTTATTTGCCAAATATGGCGGAAAGGAATAAAAATGGATACAATCATTTATTTAAATGCAACAATCAAATTACACTTTGGCGGACTTGCAATTTATGAATGTGAAAACGGATTTATAGGCTTCTGCGATGCAAGGTGCGGCGACATCGGAGATAATCCGATGATTACCGATAAATCTGAAATGATAAGCATTGACAGATTACCTTACAAGTGGCGTGAGAAAATAAAGGAGGAGTTGAAAAATGCCGAAAACTTATGATAAGAAAGCTTGGCTGGAACAGAAAGAATTGACCAAAGAAGAAAATTTAAAGATTATACAGAATATAGTCAATAACTTTAAAGAAGATCCTGAAAAAATTCTTGAATTTATTGATTTTCAGTCACGTTTTTATAATTACAGCACACGCAACACCATACTGATTTACGCTCAAAACCCAGGTGCATTATTCGTCGGCTCATTTGCCGCCATCAAAAAAATTACAGATGAGCTTGCAAAAGAACACAAACTTCCTAACGGAGAGCTGCCGTATTACGGAATTAAAAAAGGTGCTAAATCCATAAAGATATTTGTACCGCAAAAAATCACATATTTGAAAAACGAGAGCGGTGATTGGATTCAGCTGTCTAAAGCAGACAAGCAAATGCAATTGGAATATAAAAAGGGTAACATTGAAAGCTACCAAAGGCTTGGATTCGGCATAGGAAGTGTTTTTGATATATCGCAGACAAATTTACCGATTGAGTTATATCCGACCGTTATCAGCGAAGGGTTCGGAGAAGAAAGTGAAATACATAAACAATTTGCCGAGTATATAATGGATTTTTGCAAACAGCACAATATTGAAGTAAAGGATATGAACGAGGAAACGGTTACAATACGTGGACTTGCAAGAAATGACAATATTATAGAGCTTAATCCGCTTTTAAACGATACCGGAAGGCTTTCGACATTGCTCCATGAAGTTGGACATGAATTGCTTCATTTTTCTGCTAACAGTAATAAGATGTCGATTGAACAGAAAGAAATCGAAGCTGATATTTTCAGTATGCTGATGTTACGAAGATACGGTTTTGAAATACCGGATAGCCGCAGTAAGCATTTCGTAGATAATTATCGTAGCCTGGATGATAAAGACGGAAAACTTCTGCAGGAATCATTTGACCGTGTAATGAAAGAATACAGTAAAACCGTTCAATTATTTTCAACTGAATTTGCTGAGGAGATGCAAGCAACTGAAGAAGTCAGCAATCAGATAACGATGGTTATGGGATGATTTTTAATTGTCGCCATTGGCGGCAATTAAATAGGCTGCCGTTCAGGCAGCCTGTGTATGAGAGCAACAGTGTAAAGCCGGTGCAATTCCGGCAGCTCTCAAGGAAAGACAAGAGGTAGAAGAACGTTTTAAAGCGTGCTTATGATGGGAATTGTGATTATGTCGTTTCTTTTGCAACGGACAGTGATAGCTACACTGTAGGACGGAAAAGTAAGCCTGCCGTCCTTTCCCGTTGCTTTTTAATTTAAAAAGGCTTAAATTTAACAGCTGCTTTATGCAGCAGAAAGAGGTTTACATGAGAAAAACAAAAATAATCGCAGTTGCAAATCAGAAAGGCGGTGTCGGCAAAACAACTACAGTTGTAAATATAGCTGCAAATCTTTCAAGAAACGGAATGAAGGTACTATGTATCGATCTTGACGGTCAGGGGAATCTGTCGGATTATCTAGGCTTTTCAGGTGAAAATGAAGAAATAGTAATAACTGACCTGCTTACCGCAGAAATGTCACGCAAGCTTTCAGATGAGGTCATAGAACAGGCAATCCTGACGAGCAAATCCGACAACGTAGATTACATTCCATCTGACATAACTCTTTCAACAGCGGATATGTTCCTTGCCACAGCAATAGGACGTGAAATGATACTCCGCAGGCTGCTTCTTCACAAAGTGTTTGACAGGTATGACTATATCCTGATAGATTGTCTGCCATCGCTCGGTGTGCTGGTAGTAAACGCACTGGTAGCCGCAGACGGCGTTTTGATACCGGTGCAGACACAAAAATTTGCGCTCAACGGCATTGTTCAGTTTGAAGAAATAATGACACTTGCAAAAGAACTTAATCCTACGTTGACACTGTATGGAGTTATCGAAACAATGACCGATAACACACGAATGGCAAAGGCGGTTGATGAAGCGTTGACCGAAAGATACGGTAATCTCGTTTTCAACAGCCGTATATCAAAAAGCGTTATGGCGAGCAATAGTACCGCAGAACAAAGAGCAATGACTATAAATACAAAGCTCGGCAGTCAATATGCAGATCTTACAAACGAATTTATAGGAAGGTGCAAATAAAATGGCTTTTGATTTTTCCAATATTAAAGCAAAAGGAAAGCTCAACGGACTTTCCTTTTATTCCCCGGTATCAGATAACGATAGTGTGCATGAGATTCCATTAGATCTTATAGACAGCTTTGAAGGTCACCCATTTTCAGTTGTTGATAATGATGATATGGTACAGCTCACAGAAAGTGTAAAGCACAATGGCATCATGAATCCGGCTATAGTTCGTGAGAAAGGCAGCGGCAGATACGAACTGATAAGCGGTCACCGGCGCAAAAGAGCCTGTGAGCTTGCCGGGCTTAAAATACTCAAAGCGTATGTAAAGCAGTTAACGGATGAAGAAGCAACTATCATAATGGTTGACAGCAATCTTCAGCGAGAAAAGATATTGCCAAGCGAAAGAGCTTTTGCTTATAAAATGAAATATGAAGTACTTAAAAAAAGTGTTGGCAGACCCTCAACCGATAAATTGTCGCCAGTGGCGACAAAAAGCGGTCGTACTGATGAACAAATCGGAGATATGTTCGGAGAGAGTAAGGACACCGTTCGCAGATACATTCGGCTTACATATCTTATCAAAGAAATCCGTGATATGGTTGATGATGATAAGCTGTCAATCAGAGCCGCAGTTGAAATATCTTATATCCAACCGGCAAAACAAGCTATACTCGTACCGTTTATGCAGAAATATGATGTGACAATCAATAAAGCCGCCGAGCTCAGAGAATGGTCTGATAACGGCGGTTTAACGGATAACGAAACTGTCACTTCCCTTTTCACTGGAAAATCAGCAAAAAAGGAATCTTCTCATAAAACGCCGAATGCTATTAAATATAAGCAGATAAAATCGTACATTCCCGATTCCGTTCTTAAAGAAGACTATCAGAGTTATGTTATTAAGGCACTGCTTTTTTATAGGGACAACGGCGAAGATGTTTAAATGGACGATAAAACAATACATAAAAAGACAAATAAGAATAACATTTGACATTTAAGGTCAAATATGATAGAATGGAGAAAATTATATGTTGTGTAAATTGTTATCGACTATACCGCTCATTGTACTTACGGTAATAATTTTAATGAAGGTTATCAAAACCATTTATCGTTTATTAAAAAACAAAAATATTTTTGACAACACAGATGAAATAACCCGGTACTTTTACTTCTTTCCGTTTTTCATAATGTTATTTATGGTATTCGACTGTGTGAATTTATGGAAAATCATAATAGCTGTTTCGGAAATATCTGCATATATCTTCTCACTCGTAGCCGTTTATACCAAAAAAAGAGGAGTTAAAGAGCCATTTGGTCGTTATAACAAAAATCTCTGTGATAAAATAATAATGCTTATAGTAATGGCGATTAGTTATAGCTTAATGTATTGGTTGAAATCGGGGTAAAAATGAAGGATTTATTTAGAGACTCATATAAAATTCAATGTTACATTGTTGAAGCAAAAAAATTAATAGAAACAAGCAATTATTCCCTTGTAAAACAAGGTTTAATAGTCTGTACATTAGTTGCTTTTGTCTTATTTTTTTGTTTCATTTTTTCCATCTCGTTAGATTCTAAAATTCTCTTGGCAGCATCAAGTATAATAACTTTGACAGGTGGATTATGTGTATATACAGATTTTCTCATTTCTTTAAGAGGCTTTATGGGAATTTCTTTGCTGATTTCAACAACTTCAGGTATTTTTGCTTACGTTGTTTGTTACGATCAGAACAATGATTTATTAACCTACAGTGCTTTTTTTGTAACTGTTGGCGTGTTTTGGTTTATGATCAGTTTAGTTGCTAACAATAAAATTGCTAAAACTGCTAATGAAGTTTTTTCGATTTTCTTCGGATTAATAGTGGTAATTAAAGATACAATTCTCGACTTTCTTCCTGAAGAATTAAACATCGATCAATATATAAATTTCGCAGAATCCGGTTATAGTGACGCCCAAGTAATCAAAATGCTCATTGATGTAATAGCAACTCCTCTATTTGTGATAAATGCTATTGCAATGATTCTTTGTGTTTTAAAAGAACACTGGATAGAGCAATACAATGACGGTAAAGATTTGAAATAAAAGTTAAATTGTCGCCACCGGCGGCAATTTTCTTTTACCCGATATGAACTTTCAACAGTTGTGACAATTACCAATATAATGGATTAAGATTTGTTTGTATTTTCGCTGATAATATGTTTACTATCAAATCAAAATATGATATACTAAAGATAGTAAATACTGCGAAAGAAGAAAAGGAGGATCCAAAAATGAAACGTACCCACACCATACTCGCAACAATAACCCTTATCAGCGTAATACTGACCAGTGCTTGCACGGCAGGCAATGCAAGCAGCACAACGTCCTCTGCACCCGAAACGGCAGTGACAACTACCGCTCCGGCAGTGACGGGAACAGTGATGGATAGGATTGACGAGCCGAAAGCAGAAACAACTACTGCTCAGACCACAGCTATCACAGCAGTGACCACTACAAAGCCACAGGAAACAAAAAGTGCTGAAACTACCACTACCACCACAAAAGCGGTAACAACGGCAAAGCCAAAGCCAGCAACGACAACAACCGCCGCTACTACAAAGCCCGCTCCCGAATGGACAGAAACAAAGGCAAGCGGTACTAAGTATGTCAACACCGACTGCTACAGCCGTAAGAAAGCCGTACTCGGCGCAGAAACGGTCAAGCTGTACAGCGTGAACGACAAGGTGACAGTGACAGCCAAGACCGATACAGGCTACTTCAAACTTTCTGACGGTAGCTTTATACACAGCGACTATCTGAGCGACAGCAAGGTAACTCAGCCGGCAGCACCCGCTACAAAGAAAGAGGAAACTACTAAGCCTGCGGATACTACTACAAAGAAGCAGGAAAATAAGCCTGCCGAAGATAACTGGAGATTTACAAAGCAGGATTGTGAAGATATATTAAAGGCTTGCGAAAAGTACGCAAAGGATAATGGATACGCATTTTTCAAACCCTCAGATGTTGGTACAACAAAGGGCAAAGTATATCAACACAGCACTTGGACGCAGGTTTATTCCAATCATCCCGATAGTTTGTATTCCAAAAAACAAGCTATAGAATATCTTTGCCAGTTCTATGAATTTAATGAAAGTCAAGGTTTTTCTACTTGTATAGACTATTGCCTTGCTAGTGACTACTATGAATGGCTTAAATCTGAAGGTGTCAAAAACCCCGAAACTCACACCGCTTGTCAGGATTTGACGGCTTATGTGTTCTTCCCTTGTATGGGCTAATATTTCAGTAGCAATAAACAATAGAATATAGATTTTAGAGCTTTGAAAATATAAATTCAAGGCTCTTTTTCTTTTTCTTTTTCTGACAGTCAAATGAAAATCCAAAGCAGTCCGCACCCGTAGGACTGCTTTTTTATATATACAAATACAAACCAAGAAAGGAAATCAGTATGAAAAACAGACTCAGAAAAATGTTGAGCTTGGTTTTAGCTGTCGTTATTGCTATGTCGGCAATAAGCCTGAACACATTTGCGGCTACAATATTAGATATTAAAGACGGCTCAACAAATAAGTTATATGTTGACTGGTACGATTATTCATATAACTTCAACGGCAGACTGAACACAAGCACATACGGACAGATAATCAAACTCAATGTTGGTAGCCCAACAGGACAGGTAGCGTATTGTATTCAATCCTCAAAGGATGCTTGGACAAGCGATTATACGGCACAAAAGACCTACAATTTGTTGTCGTTAACGCAACAGCAGAATTTAAAACACGCTCTGATTTATGGCTATCAGGGTACAACAAAATATGGCTACAACGCTGATACTGAACGTATCGCAACGTCGATCGTCACCTGGAATATCTGTGACGGTTGGTTCAACAACTCTTCCGAAAGCACGGCTGTCGGTATATTCACCGAGGATATGTCAAGCTCTATGGCTACAAATGTCAAGGCTTGCTATAACAAGATCAAAGAGCAGATGTTAAGCCATCTTACTATACCGTCTTACGCTGTAAAGCCTACAGTAACAAATGTGCCAAAGCAGAAAATGACGACTAACAGCGATGGAACATTCACAATAACGCTGACTGATAGTAAAAATGTGTCTAAGTATTATGACTGGCAGACGGCAATCAAGAATTACAGCTACCTTTCAATCACCACAGATACAGAGGGCAAGCTCGTTATAAAGTCAACAAAGCCTATCCCCTCCGGCTCGGCTATAACGCTGACAGCTAAGCGTGACAGTAATAAATATCAGAGCAATATTATTGATGTTGCACCTATGTATATGATTTCGGGTAGCGGCTCACAGAGTTCTGCAACATATGTGCAGGATTACGACCCGAGTGAAGCTAAAATTGCTATTTATTCTGACAGTTTAGGCACAGCTCAGATCAAGAAAGTTTGGGAACACAAGCACGACAGCTCAAGCACACAGGCAAGCAACAGCGACATCTATTTCACGATAAAGAATAGTTCGGGTTCGGCTGTGAAGGCTACAACAGGCAAGGCAGGCTCGTATACCTACTCTGCAAGCGGTTCCGTAACTAAGTTCAAGCTCAACAGCAGTAACACTTTTTTAGTAAAATCGTTACCTGCAGGAACGTATACGGTCTACGAAT
>OLGD01004652.1_pt1 | contig 10980 bp, 7 predicted proteins | sample 1605311 | NCBI WGS metagenome assembly OLGD01 (sample SAMEA3888917, study PRJEB22519) | human gut metagenome | biome: human gut; feature: human-associated habitat; material: faeces | place: Denmark | collected 2010 | reverse complement strand
AACACCAGAGTCGCGGCGATTGCCGCGGCGACTGCGGTCCTGACGTGATGCTGCACGCGATATCCCAGGCTGTGACGTGGTTTCGCATCCTGAAGACCATTGATGTTAGGAAGCTTATTGCCGGTTGATGACGTTGCCACGGTGTTGCCTTCCTGATTGAGATGCGCGTTTGACGCAATGCTTTTAGAACCTACCACTATCCAAATGGGCAATTATAGGGTTAATGGCCGATTTTCACCGATTCTGCGACTGTAGACCCCAGATTGGGCTGAACTTTAGCATGGATTTTCTGAAATATAGGCATTGACACGGGGAAACTTGACAAAATTACATTGCGTGTGTGTAATTTGAAGCGGTGTGAAAGTATGCGCATAAAAGGTGCGCACACAATTATGGGAGGACTCATGTGGGGCGTGACTGATGAGTCTTCTGAGAATCCGCTTGCTGAACTGTGGGGTTTGTTCAAGCGGGATGATGACGTGTCTTGGCAGCACAAAGCGCTGTGCTCGCAGACCGATCCCGAAGCATTCTTCCCGGAAAAAGGCGGTTCCACCAGGGATGCGAAGAGGGTTTGCGCCCAGTGTGAAGTCCGTGAACAGTGTCTGAAATGGGCCATCGACCATGATGAGCGTTTCGGCATCTGGGGCGGTATGAGCGAGCGTGAGCGTCGTCGCTACAAAAAAGAGCACAAGGAACGGGCTTGAAGGCATGGTGCGTCCCGTGCGTACACTTAAATTATGAATTCTAACGCCAGCAGCGATATCCAGACAATCGTGACCGATGTGCTGAACAGCAGACCGTATACGCATCGGCAGGACGTCGATATGTCCGTGGCTGCGGTGATCACCGCGCAGCATGACCTTCGATTCCTCGCTTCTACCGTTGGAGCGGTGCTTGCGCAGCGCATGCTTCCAGGAATGATCGTTATCGCCGATTGCACGGGGCAGATCGAGCAGCCCATGCAGATGACCTTCGAAGTCATTCACTCATCACAGGATGTGCTTACGGAAGTGCCGGAAGCCAAAACGGTGAGGGTCATTCTGGTGGGAGTGAAGCAGGCGGCGTCCTTCATGGACGCTGTAACGCGTGCGATGGATCAGATCGGCATTGATGCCGGCATCCGCGCGTTGTGGACCTTGCATGACGATTCGCGGCCGGCGGATGACCGGTGCTTCGAGACATTGCTGGATGCGTGGAGAAACACGCCGACAGCCGCGCTGCTCGGTGCCAAGCAGTTGGATTGGCAGGCGAAGAACCTGCACAATGTGGGTTTGTATGCCGGGCACCATGATGTCGTTTCCTTGGTGGTCGACGGCGAGCCTGACCAGGAGCAATATGACGGGCGTCAGGATGTGCTGTCGGTCTCCCTATCGGGCGCGTTGGTGCCGTTGGCTACGTTGCGTGCGTTCGAAGGGGCTGACCCCTGGTTCGGCACCTTCGCGGAATCCACGGACCTGTGCCGCCGCATATGTCTTGGCGGTGGGCGTGTCGTAGTGGTTCCCCAGGCTCGCATCGCCCACAGAAGAGCCCGATTCGAAGGAATCCGTTCCAAGAACGGGCGCCCTGTGGAAGACGAGGACGGTCGCATCGATCCGTATCTTGCCGTACGCGAGGCGAATGCCAAATACGCGTACACTGACATGCACCGTTCATGGTGGCCGTTGCTTTGGCTGTGGTCCATCATCCAGTCGTTGGGATTGGCCGTGCTTTGCTTGGCGCGCAAACAGCCGTATCATGCATGCTGCGAGCTGGCGATGCCGTGGCGTGCGCTGCTGCGTCTGCGGGGTGCTTGGCGCGCCCATGCGCGGTTGCGCAGGCAAAGCAAGGTCACGCTTAAATCGCTATCCACGCTGTCTGCGAATCATCGGCAGGTCAGGGAATGGCTCGACCGTCGCCGTGCGTTGCACGACCAGAGGGATGTCGTGCTGCTCAGTCCTCTTGAGAAGGACCATCTGCGTAAACGGTTGCTGCGTAGATGGGGATTGGCCTTCGGCGCGGCGCTGATTGCCGGCATATGGATAGTCGTGCTGTATTGGGACGTGCTTCGTTCCGTATGTTCGGGTGCGTCGATGTATTCCGCACAGCTGTTGCCCACGGGCGCGAGCTTTACCCAGTTGCTTCATACCGCGACCACGTCATGGTCGTATGCCTCAGGCACGGGCATCAGTGCGCCTAACGCGCCATGGCTGTTGGTGCTTGCGCTGGCGTCGGTGCTCACTGGTGGACATGTTGCCGGAGCTGTCGGACTGATGTTCTTCCTTGCAGCCCCGCTCATGGTGTTTTCCTTCTGGGCGCTGGCCGGCATCTTCACCCGCTCGGATGCGGTGCGCTGCGTGGTCGCGTTGGCGTGGTTCGCGTTGGCGTTGTCCATGGGACTTTATGATGACGCGGATGTCACGATGCTGACGGTCATGGTGTTTCTTCCGGCCGCTTTCGCCTTCTCGTTCCGTGCGGTCGGCATGTATCGGACGGAGGATCTGGTCAATCCCCACGCGTCGGTCCAGGCGGCGGCGGTTGCGGCGCTGTGTTTCATTCCGGTCGTCGCCGCGCAGCCGCAGTTGTTGCTGCCGCTGATGCTCACCTTCCTGGGATTCCTGCTGTTCGTCCGCTCCCATAAGCCCGCGTTGCTTCTGATTCCGCTTCCGGCGGCGTTCGTATGCGCGCCGACGTTGGTCAATGCCGTTCGTTTCGCTTCCGACGGTACATGGCGTCAGCTGTTCGGCAGCGTCATGCTGCCCTCCTCCGCGCATGATGGCAAACCGGTCGTCGCGAATCTGTCCGATCTGTTGCTGCGGGTGTTCGGCATCGGCGCCGACGGTGGCGCATGGCGGTATGTGGCGGTTTCCATGCTGGCGTTGATCGTATTGCTGGCCGCGGTGTCATTGGTGTTGCCTTTCGTGCTGCGCGTGTCCCGTATGATGTGGATCGCCGTGTTCGCGGGATTGGCGACGGCCTTGCTGTCCGCGGCGATTGCGGTGGCCGTCGATGTGGATGGTCCGGTCTCCGGTTCCATGCTTCCGGGAACCACATATGCGATGATGGGCTTGCTCGCCTGCATCTGCATGATGTCGGGCGGCGCGGTTCGACGTTTCGTCATGCTGAGACAGCATGAGAAGACCGGCGCCGTCGAAATCGAAGGACGTGGCTCGAAGGCAGTGTCGATTGCCTCGCATGTGGGTCGTGCCGTATTGGTTTGTCTGTTGGCCGTCTCCGTCGTGGCCTGTGCGGGATTCAACTATGTCGAATGCGATCACAGCCAGGTAAAGACCAGCGATGCTGGACTGCCGATGGTGGCGACCGATTTCCTTGGGCAGGATGATGCACGTCGCGTGCTTGCCTTGCGTGCCGATAGCGCCGAATCGGTCAGCTACAGTGTGATGCGTACCGGTCGTGGCGACTTGATTGACAGCTCTCCCGCGCAACGCGTCGAAGTGGTTTCGGGACGTTCCGACGGGTCCAGCAGAACCATTGCGCAGGATTGCGCCCAGTTGCTGGCCAATGCCGATTCCGATGCCATCAACGAGCTTGGCAAGTTGGGTTTCGGCGGCATTTACGTTATCAAGCAGAACGGCGACAAAGCGCAGCGAGAGGCCTCGAACCAGCTCAATTCGAACATTGGAGCCTCCGACGGGACACAGAATGTCGTCAGTCTGGATAATGGCACGTATTATCGTTTGACGGTTCAGGATCTATCCAAGCAGCATATCGATCGAAGCGGGCTTGATAAGGCCGGCTCAAGTGTGTGGCGTCGTTCATGGCTGTGGTGCATGGGCGTCGTTCTTGTAGCGTATTGCCTGGTGGCGCTTCCGCGCATTCGTCGTCAGGGTCTGGAGGAAGCATGAGCAGACATTCTCGTCCCAATACGCCTTTGCGTATTGCGCTTGCCGTAATCTCGGTGTTGCTCATCGTGGTCCTGATGGCCGTGACGCTCATATACCGGCCATCATGGCTGCATGCGGACACGCCCACGGTGGAACGCTCCTCGGTGGGTCGTACCGTCAGCCCCCGGCAGCGGCAGACGTACTGCCCGTCTCGCATGACCATTGCCGATACCGATGCCTATGGAGATAGCGAATACCAGGCATCCAACGGCAATATCGCGTCTTCCGCGAGATACGCCGCCTTCGGTTCGGTGTTCCATTCATCCGTCGCCTCGATGGGAACCGACATGACGGCATCCGTGTCGATGCTGGACAAAAAAGACGACTCGTCCGATGACATCTTTGTGGCTTCCGGCAATGTCGATGACGGCTCCCGATTGCAAGACACGCGTCTGCTGACGGCTTCGAACGGTACCGGCGCGGTTTCCTCAGTGATGTCATGGGCCACGGACGGTGATTTGAAGGGCGTATCAGCAGCCTCCTGCGTCGTGCCGGCGCTGAAACAGGCGTTCCTGCTTTCCGGTACGAAGACCGGCTTGACGCAACAGCTTGTTGTGGCCAATCCCTCCGCCAAGGACACATCGGTGACCATCAGAATCTGGGGCTCCGACAAATCCGGCGCGCTGGCGCTCTCCACCGGATCGACGCTGACCGTGGCCTCAGGCAAGGAAACGGTACTGAATCTTTCCGCAGCTGCTTCCGGCCAAGACGCGCTGTATGCCACGGTGACTGGAACGGACACTCCTGTGGCCGCAATCGTCCGCACCGTCTCCATGGACGGATTGACCCCAAAGGGATCGGATTATGCGCTTCCGAATAACGCTTTCGCGAAATCTCTGGCCCTCTACGGCTTGAATGGCGGAGATCATGCGACACTGTACCTGTATACGTCCCGCAAAACGGATGTCACCGTATCCTGGATCGACTCCAAGGGGGCACAGCAGACCAATCAGCAGGAGCTGAAGGCGAACCGCGCGTCCGCCATCGATCTTGGAGACGTTCCAAAATCCGCTACCGGCATCGCCATAGCCGCTTCCGAACCGGTGTCTGCCACGGCGAAGATTTCAGACGATGGCCCCGATGGACAATCCGATTTCGCCCTAGTCAATGCGTCCGCTCCGGCGAAGATCTCCGCCATCGCGGTTCCTGACCAATCCACCGCGACGGTAGGCTTCGTCAACACCGCGGATGAGGATCGGACAGCGATCATGACGGCTTACGACACGGACGGCAAACAAGTGGACAGGCGTGAAATCGCCATCCGTCCCTCGGCTTCGACGTCGGTGCGCATCGCCGATATTAATGATGGCGATGTCGCCGCCATCCGTTTGAAGGATCCCGCCCAAGCCGTGGTCTGGAATCTTCGTGTCGGACAGAAAGATGTGTCCGGTGCGAAACTCGCCGGACTTGCCATCATCGGCGCCGTCGATTTGAAGGAGGCCAGAGAGCAGGTCTGGGCGAATCAGGATATGACTGTTGTCCGTTGAAAGTCACATGCCCCAATCAGGATCTATTTCTTCCGGACGGCGTCCGTAGATTTCCGCCAGACGTGAGACCACCTCGTCCCTGATTGCGAATTGCAGGTCCATACGGTTACGGGCATGCGATTGCAGCGGCATGCGGTACAGCACGATACGGGGTGGAATGCCGTGCCCGGCGGGAAATGACTGCGATCCAAGATGCGGAACGTCCTCCCAAGGCGCGGGATCGGATGGCGGAACATCCTCCACAGCGAATTGGACCGGAGCTATGAGCTCAGGCCATGCCCCGTTGAGTCTGCGGATTTGCGCCACCAGCATATCGTCGAACATACCGCTTCTGGTACGGTACCGGGGCAGTCTGGTACCAAACATGGGCGTACGCGTGCCACGTCCATGGCGGTTGCGGTATATCGGGGTCTCCCAAGGCATCTGTTGCATGGTTTCTACCTTATCAGGGCTTATTCGAAACATGCGATACCATGGTATGGGCTGCTCGACAAGGGGAGAAATGATCATGGCGGATATTTCCGTACCTTATTGGAACATCGTTGATGTCAACATGCTGTGCGAAGGCGCGCGGCTGATTGGGTTTGACCTCGACAACACGTTGGCGCGGTCCAAGAAACCTATGAAAGCGGACATGGCCGAATGCTTCTCTGCATTGACATCATTGATTGACGTCGCGGTGATCACCGGCGGCAAATACTCGTTGCTGCAAAGTCAGGTGGTGGACAGGCTGTCCGACCATGCCGACAAGTCGAAACTTCACCTCATGCCGACCAGCGGAACCCGCTACTACCGGTGGGACGGGCAACGGTGGGGGAAAGTGTTCTCCCACGATCTAAGCGACGAGGACCGTGCCAAGGCGAAGGAATCGCTGGAACGGAATGCTCGTGAGCAAGGCATTTGGGCCACTCATGTCTGGGGCGAGCGCATCGAGGACAGAGGCAGTCAGATCACCTTTTCCGCATTGGGGCAGCTTGCCCCCGTCGAGGCCAAGGAGGCTTGGGACCCCACCAACGAGAAGAAGAACCGATTGGCCTGTGCGGTTGCTGCCGAACTACCGAATCTTGAAGTAAGACCTGGAGGCTCCAGCAGTGTTGATATCTCGCAGCGTGGCGTCGATAAGTCGTTCGCCGTCCGTGAACTCGCGGATATTCTCGATATCGAGGTCGGCCAGATCGTGTTCATCGGAGACCGGATGGAACCCGACGGCAATGATTATCCCGCGGCGAAGGCCGGCACAAGGGCTGTCAAAGTGAACGGTCCCGCGGATACCGTGAAATTATGCGGCGAGATCATTGCCAGATTGTCCCGATGACGGAGCCGGCGTGAATCTGATGGCGGGTTCATTCGCGCATATGGCGAATCTGTTGTTCCCACGAGGCTGTGCGGGATGCGACAAGCCTGATGACGTGTTGTGCGATGCCTGTCTTGCGTCATTCGACTGCGAACTGTCCCAACCATTGGAAACGGCTGAGATGGGTCGATGGTTCGCGTGCGGATGGTATCGGGGTGCCGCCAGACAGTCGATTCTGGCATGGAAAGACCACGGAGACGAGGAATGCGACCGTCCGTTCTCGGATGCGTTGTGCAGGCTTGCGGAACGCGCCGGTGTGATTGACGCCATGGATGGCGTTCGTGAGATCTGCGATACCATACTGGTCGTTCCCGCGTCGTCGTCGATTGCTTCCATGCGTCAGCGCGGACGACGGCACATGATGCCGCTGGCAAAACGGTTGTCGGCGTTTCTACGGTGCCGGACAGGTTTCCGCGTACAGGTATGCGATGCGTTGACGAACAAAGGAATCAAAGGCAAATCCGTCGAGACCAAGGGCACGGAACAGAGGGCGCAACGCCTTAAGGGGCATGTCATGGTTCGTCCGGGCGTCACCCTTCAAAACAAGGCGGTGATTCTGGTGGATGACATCGTCACCTCTGGAGCCACCATGCGTCGTTGTGTTGACGCTCTAACTTCACAGGGAGCTTTGGTCATTACCGTGCTGGCGTTGGCACACACTCCGGCCGGCAGACCTTTGACGGCGTAAATCGTCACTCGTCATCGGAAATGTGATATTTCGGCAAAGTGATTTCGAAATCGGCGCCGCGCGGATCATCCACCACTCGTACCGTGCCGCCATGCAACTGCGCCGCCCATCGGGCGATTGACAGTCCAAGACCGGTTCCTCCCGATTCGGTACCTGGTCCCGTCTTGCCTTTGACGAATCGACGGAAGATATCGGACCGCGCTTCTTGGGGAATCTGCGAGCCGAAGTTGACGACATTCGTCACAATCGTGCCGAAATCCTTGTTTTCATGCGCTTCGATGAGCACCGCGGTATTGTCTGCGGAGTGTTTGAGCGCATTGGCGATGATATTGGTGAACAACTGGCGCAGACGATCCTGATCGCCTTCCATTTCGATGTCGTCGGGCACGTGGATTTCGATATTGTGGGCATGCCCGGCATCGGCGATTTCCAACGGTTCCACGGTTTCGTCGATGAAATCCGCGAAATTGAATTTATCGATCTGCAGGCTCGCCGCACCGGCTTCCATGCGGGACAAATCAAGCAGAAACGCGATCAGATCCGACAAACGGTGCGTTTGGTTGAGAATGCTTTCCAGATTCGATGGGGTCGGTTCCACAACGCCGTCGGCCATGTTCTCGACCATGGCCTGCAACGCGGATACAGGCGTACGCAGCTCGTGGCTCACATTGGCTACCATGTCCCGTCTCATCTGGTCGGCATGCTGCAGTTCCTCCGCCATCTCATTGAAAGACAAAGCCAGCTGTCCGACTTCGTCGCGGCTGTTGGCATCGACATGCACCCGGACGGTGTAGTCGCCGTCCGCCATAGCTTCCGCGGCATCCCGCATCTCGCGCAGGGGAGAGGTGAGTCCTCTAGAGAAGAAATAGGTGATGCCCAAAGCCACGGCAAGGGTGATCGGCATGGCTATCCACAGGCTCAATCCGACTTTGAGCAGGAACCAAGCCATGATGAATGCGATGATGGTGGAAATGGTGATCAGCACGCTCAATTCCATTTTGAGCGAAGAGAACAAACCAATAGGGCGTTCGGTATCCAACGGATTGACCGAACGCCCTGGTTTTGAATCAGTGGTACGCATACCACCAAATCTTAGCGCATCATACTATTCTTCCGGCGGTTCGAACGCGTAGCCTACGCCATGCACGGTTCGAATGGTCTTCGAACCCAGCTTGTGACGTAGCGCCTTGACATGCGAATCCACAGTACGGGTGCCGGACGCATCCACCCAATCCCACACTTCCTCGAGCAGCTTCTCGCGAGTGAGCACGGACTTCGGCTTGCGGGCCAAAGTGGCCAGCAAATCAAATTCCGTTGGGGTCAAATGCACCTGCTCCCCATTGACGGTGACGATACGCTGGGCCGGATCGATGACCAGAGAGCCGAAATCAAGCAGTTTCTCGTTTTCGGAGTTCTTGGCGATGACCTTCGCCCTGTCCACACGACGAAGTAGCGCCTTGCACCGGGCGATGAGCTCGCGCATGGAGAACGGCTTGGTCATGTAATCGTCGGCTCCGGCACCAAGACCGATGACCTTGTCGGCCTCGTCGTCTCGCGCCGTCAGAATCAGCACAGGCACAGGACGTTCAGCCACGATGCGCTTGGTGGCCTCAAGACCATCCATCACGGGCAGCATGATATCCATGATGACCAGATCCGGACGGAGTGTGGAAGCGGCCTGGACGGCGCTGGCGCCGTCGGAAGCCACGCGCGCGGTCCAACCCTCCGCAGTGATGCGCTGCGCGATGGCGGTGGCCAAGGTCGGTTCATCTTCGACCACCAGAACGGTACGTGGAATTACTGTGGATTGTGCTGATGAATTGAGCATAGCGTTCCGCCTTTCTCAGAGTTCCGGCTTCAAGAATACTGCTCCCAGTGCCGGAACGGTGATTTTCGCGGACCAATCACGGGAATGATACTCACCCTTGACCGCCTTGAAGGTGCCGTTGTGAATATCGGAACCGCCGTACTTCTTATCGTCCGTGGTCAGCACTTCGGTCCACTTGCCGCCCTTGGTGAGCGGAACCTGGTAATCCTCCCATGCCTCGCCCGAGAAGTTCACGACAACGACCATCTGCTCGCCATCCTTGCCGATACGCACGAAGCTGAGCGTGTTATGGTCGGCGTCATCGCTGGTCAGCCATTGGAATCCGGCAGGATCGAAGTCCTGGCTCCACAATGCGGGAGACGCCTTGTACAGGGTGTTCAGGTCGGCGACGAGCTTCTGTACGCCACGGTGGTCAGGCCAATTGAGAGCATCCCAATCCACCGAACCGTCATGATCCCATTCGCCGTACTGCGCCACCTCATTGCCCATGAAGGAGAGCTTTTTGCCCGGATGGGCCCACTGGTAGGCGAACAGCGCGCGCACGCCGGCATAGCGCTGCCAGTCATCGCCCGGCATCTTGCCGAACAGCGAGCCCTTGCCGTACACGACCTCGTCGTGGCTGATCGGCAGCACATAATGCTCCGAGTATGCGTACACCATGGAGAAGGTGATCTCGTTGTGGTGCCACTTACGGTTGATCGGCTCCTCGTGCAGATACTGCAGGGTGTCGTGCATCCAACCCATGTTCCACTTGAGGCCGAAGCCCAAACCGCCGGCATCGGTCGGTGCGGTGATGCCGGGATACGCGGTGGATTCCTCGGCGATCATCATGATGCCCGGATTGTTCTTGTACGCGGTCGCCGTGGCTTCCTTGAGGAAGTCGATGGCCTCGAGGTTCTCTCGTCCACCGTAGATGTTCGGATGCCACTGGCCCGGCTTGCGGCTGTAATCCAAGTACAGCATCGAGGAGACCGCGTCCACGCGCAGCGCGTCGATATGGTACTCGTCCAGCCAGAAGCAGGCGTTGGCCACCAGGAAGTTGCGCACTTCGCGGCGTCCGAAATTGAACACGTAGGTGCCCCAATCCGGATGCTCGCCACGGGTCGGGTCCGGATCCTCGTACAGAGGCGTGCCATCGAATCTGCCAAGGGCGAACGCGTCCTTCGGGAAATGCGCAGGCACCCAGTCCAAAATCACACCGATTCCCGCCGCGTGCATCCGGTCGACAAAATACATAAAATCCTTCGGTTCGCCGAAGCGCGAGGTCGGCGCGTAGTAACCGCAGACCTGATACCCCCACGACCCATCATAGGGATGCTCGGCTACCGGCATCAGCTCGATGTGTGTATACCCCATATCGGCGGCATATACGCTCAGCTCGTCCGCAAGCTCGCGGTACGTGAGATACGACCCGTCCGGCTTACGCTTCCACGAGCCGAGATGCACTTCATAGATGTTGACGGGCACCGGCGGCATCGCGTCGTTTTCCAGATGGAAGCGGCCGAGATGGCGCTTCTGCATATATGCGCCGTCCTGCCAGTCATAACCGTCGAGCGTATAGCGGATCGAGGCGGTCTTTTCGCCCGTCTCGGAGTAAAATGCGTACGGATCGGATTTGTAACAGCGCTTACCGCCGCGCTCGACAATGAATTTGTATTTGGAATACTCCCCGAACCGGTCGTCCGGCAGCGTCGCAGTCCAGATTCCGCTCGGCTGCTTTTCCATCAGCATATCGGCACCCC
>OLGD01004649.1_pt1 | contig 10985 bp, 11 predicted proteins | sample 1605311 | NCBI WGS metagenome assembly OLGD01 (sample SAMEA3888917, study PRJEB22519) | human gut metagenome | biome: human gut; feature: human-associated habitat; material: faeces | place: Denmark | collected 2010 | reverse complement strand
TCTCCTTCTGGTTCATAATTTCTACTATGGTTATAGTATAGCACAAAATGCTCTTGCTTTTCAATATAAATCTGGTCTGCTTTCTTTTGAAAACAAATACAAGAATCAGGAGATATAAGAAATCAATCTTTGTTGTTATATTTTTTGTGCGGATACGCACAATCCTGTGCTTTCATCTCGGTAATTGAATTGCAGAGGATTCCCACCTATTGTCCTAAATAGCTTGAGACTCTTTTTTTACTATGTTATACTGGATGTATTGAGAGAATCAACGGGGTTTTTATTAAAAAGAGGAGGCTTTTCTATATGAGAGAGGTAAAAGCAGTAAAAATTAACGCGGCAGATTTTGCACCGTATGGAACATTCTACAGCATGACAGAACCGGAGGGACATCCGCTGGAAGGTGAAATCCATAAATTTTATCCAGATCGTATTTCTGGTGCCTGTGTCGGAAGTATGGCATTTTCTCCGCTTGCTGTCCGCAAAGATGAGAGAATTATTAAAGCAGCGGAATATCATACAACTACATGGGAGGGAATTGTTGCGTTGGACGATGACATGATTATTCATGTTGCACCGGCATCCGGCGGCACACCTGTCCCGGAACTGACGAAGGCTTTTCTTGTGCCGAAGGGATACATGGTAAAACTGAATGCGGCAATCTGGCATCTCTGTCCGCTTCCGGCAAATAACGAAGTACTTCATGCAATGATCATTCTTCCGGAATGTACTTATGCAAATGACTGTACAGTAGTTGATTTTGACGAGAAGGACTGGTTTAAGATTACCGTATAAAAAGTCTCCGGGTTGAACCCGGAGACTTTTTTCCACGAAGATCATAATTTTACAGCAGTTTCTTTTCTGTGAAAAAGAATTGTACAGATCAGTACAGTAAGTGGAACGGAGAGTACGATTCCGAAACTTCCGGCAAGTCCCTGCATGATCGCAATACCAATATTGTTTGAGTTGATGATCTGCTGATATGGAAGATCATAGGCATAATCCAGAAGAAGCGTACTTACACTGCTTCCTGCGAATGCAAGAATCAGGGTATTACTGTCAGTTCCCATCATATCTCTTCCGACACGCATTCCGGCCTTAAACAGTTCTTTTCGTGTGAGGGAAGAATTCTGTTTGTAGATCTCATCAATGGCACTGCTGATGGACATGGCAACATCCATGACAGCACCGAGACAGGAGATCAGAAGCCCGGAAAAAAGAAGTCCGCCAACCTGGATCCGGTTGGTATTCCACAGAGTCATCAGCGTTTCAATATCAGATACATTGTAGCCGGAAATGCCGGATGCTTTGCTGAAGCACCATGCAGAGATACCGGCAAGAACAACACCTGCCAGGGTGCCCAGTGTAGCTGCACAGGTTTTCTTTGTCGGTCCGCCGATCAGATACATAGTGACCAGTGTGGTAAGAAAACAGATAAATACTGCTGACCAGAATGGTGAATATCCAAGATACACAAGCGGAAGATATACAAAGATCACGCAGAAAAAAGTAAAGATCAGGCCAAGACATCCTTTGATCCCCTGTTTACCGCCGATGATGCATAATGCAAGAAGATAAAGAAGGGCAAAGATGTAAATAACCCACTCACGATCCTGAGAGTAAACGCTGGCGATCGTGGTCTCACCGGCAACGCTCTGCATGACAATGACCTTCATTCCTACTGTGCAGGCTGCACCAAAAAGATAACCGGAGCTGCTGGTGACATCAAGTTCTTCTCCCTTTCGTACACCAGTGAGCATTTTTACCCGTACCTTCTGTTCTCCTACACGGGTTCCGTTGGAATCGAGATTATCCTGAAGGATTTCTGTGACTTTTCCCTTTTCAAATGTCTGCCCCGTCCGGACAACCAGTTCTGTTTTTTCTACCTGATTAAGCTTAAAGACAAAAACAGCGAACACACAGACAAGTAAAAGATAAATAAGATACCGGACTGCTTTTTTTCTGGAAAGCAGCCCGGTAAATCTGGTGTGAGTCATACGAGTTCAGATCCCCTTAATTTGCAGAATCGTCGGCTTCAGTATCAGAAGCATCTGTGGTGTCAGCAGATGTATCTGTACCGGATTTCTGGATGGTAAAAGTATCATCGATAGCTTCAGTTTTGCCATCATCGGTGATCTGGTAAGTGTCGATGGAGAAGGAATCAGCACTCATTGTGATGACGGAATAACTTGGAAGCCAGTTCTGGCTGCGTGCTGCTACATAATCCTGCTGTGTGGAGAGCAGTTCGTAATATTTGGAACCGGAAGCGGAGTTTGCTGTCATGTAAAGGATTCCCTGAGGATCTGTTACAGTATTTCCGTCTACATCCTCAATTGTATAGCAGTTGTTGTCCTCGTGGAATGCATCGAGAGCAGCCTGTGCATCAGTATTGCCTTCTTCCGGAGCAAGTGTGATCTGATCGCCGGTATCTACATTTGTAGCGTGATCCCAGTCATAGTCCGTGCCGTCTGCGTTTAAACTGAACTCATAGTTCTGATGAGTCTGTCCGTCACCGTAGAGCATTTTGGAACGGCTGTAGGTGTGGTCATGACCCTGGAGAACGACATCAATATCGTTAGCATCAAAGACAGGAGTAAGCTGGGTACGAAGGATCATACCATCTGTATCAGAATGATCAAGACCGGAGCCGTAAATATCCTGATGGATAGTTACGATACGCCATTTTGCATCCGGATATGCCTTTACAGCCTCCTCGATGGTTTTCTGATGCTCTGCCACGTTATAGTTGTTTGTATTAAGGACAATGAAAAGTCCTTTGCCATAGCTATAATAGTAATCACCGCCGGCAGCAGTTTTTCCGTTGTCTGTATTGTTCGGGTTGTTAAAATGGTAGGAGTAATCAGGATTCAGAGAGTCATGATTACCGATGGTTGTTGCTACCGGAAGGCTTTTCAGTGCGTCTGCACTCAGATAGGAGGCGTATTCCTCTTCTTTGGCTTCACCGGTTTTGTTTACCTGATCACCGGCAGAGATGACAAAGTTTACATCTGGATTTTCAGAAAGTGCGGTATTCAGTGTACGATTCCAGGAAAAGCCATCGTTCTCGGCAGCAGTATTAGCTTCACCGGATTCGTTGGTCAGTTCGGCACCATCCTGGGTCTGACCTTTGGAAGCACCAATCTGCGGATCGCCTACATAGAGGATTTTTACGGAATCTGTTTTCTGTGTTTTATATTCGCACACGTCTGTCTGCTGACCGTTTTTCTCTACTGTGTAGTAGTAGGTTGTCTCTGGTTCAAGTCCGGTTACAGTTACGTGATTATATTCATATGCTTTATCGCCGGTAAGTTCCTGATCTACATCGCCGGCAGTACCCTCGAAGGTTTCAAGATTGTCTTTATCGGTTCCGAAATGGACAACAGGAGTAGCAGTACTGTCACCTTTTTCGCTGTACCATGCAAAGTTAAGCTGTGTGTCATCTGCACCCGGAGTGAGAGATACTTTGGTAAAATCTGCTGCCGTATCTGCCCAGCTGGAAGTCCAGTCAGACCATCCGGAATCAGCACCGGTAACGCTGCTGTCTGTGTAGTGTTCTGTGGATGCATAAACGGAAGGACATACAGTTGTAATGGAACAAAGAGTTAAAAAACCGACAATCAATTTTCTTTTCATAATAATATAAACTCCTTTAAGAGATAGATAATTAAAATGTAATAGATATTTGTTGGATCCAATCCTTACCCTCAGTCGACGCTGTGAAGTATATCACTGTAATTTTCAGAAAACAATAGCATTTACGGAGGTTTGATTGAGATTTTACAGAATCTTCATATAAAAAATATCGACGCATTCAGTTCGGATTACAGAGAATGAAGGGAACAGAAGGCTTTTTGCTTGGAAACCTGTAAAATATGTGATATGGTAAGATGAAACAGAAAAAATGAGGAAAACTATATGAACCATAAGATAAGAGTTCTTTTTCTGGATATTGATAATACTCTGCTGGATTTTGATGCAGGTGCTGCATGGGGAATGGAGCAGTGCTTCCGGAAGGCAGGACTGGAATACAGATCAGAAATGTTTTCTGTATTTACAGAAGAAAACAACAAAATATGGCAGAGGATTGAGCGCAGAGAGCTGACTATGGACGATCTTTTTCATGTGCGCTGGCAGGCAATCCTTGCACATCTCGGACTGGAAGCGGATGGAGTCGAGATGGAAAAGGAATTCCGCAGACTGCTTCATCTGACTGCGATTCCGGTGGAAGGCGCAGAAGAACTTCTGGAATATTTATATAAGAAAGACTACTGTCTCTGTGCCGCAAGTAATGGTCCTTACGAGCAGCAGATCAATCGTCTGAAAAGTGCAGATATGCTGAAATATTTTGACTATTGCTTTGTTTCAGAAAAGATAGGGGCAGATAAGCCGGGAAAACAGTTTTTTGATGGTTGTATGAGGCTTCTTCCGGGAGTGCAGCCAGAAGAATGTATGATGATCGGAGATTCCCTGACAGCAGATATTGCAGGCGGGAAACTCTATGGGATGTCCACCTGCTGGTATGTGCCTTCGGTGGAAAAATATAACGAAGAAAAATCAAAAAGTGGAAAACCGGCAGAGTATATTATCCATGAATTGAGAGAACTAAAAAATATTCTGTAAAAGAAGAGGAAAAAACATGAACAATAACACAGACAAAGGATTACAGGGCAACGAAAAAATAGAAGAGGCGATTGCGGGACTTCAAAAAGAAACCACACAGGAAATGCTGGCACATACGCTTACCGTGATCCGCCGCTGTATGAAAGCGGACGGTCAGTTCATCATTGCTGTGGAACCACCAAAGGGAGATGGACAGATCCGACTGGAAGCGATCAAAACAGAGGATGGAAGAAGTTGGTGGGCAGCATTTACCAGTTTTGAGGAAGAACTGAAAGGGGGCGGAAATGTCAAATCTACATTTCTTACAGATATTGACAGATTATTTGAAACCGCACTTACTGCAGATGAAATCGAAGGTGTGATCCTTAATCCCTGGAACCGCACGATCATGTTAGATAAATACCTGATCAAGGTGATTCTGGGAAAAAATATATAAGATTTTTGCTGAAATAAGATTATAAGTTCAGGTATAATATTTCCCATCACAGCAGATACTGTCATCGTATTGCAAAATCAAAGAGAGGAAGCGTATACGATGATATTAAAAGAAAAGGAACGTACCACGATTGAAGACTTACAGACACAGGAAAAAAGCTGCATTGAGAAATACGGAAGATATGCGCAGCAGGCGAAAGATCCTGAACTGAAGAATCTTTTCCAGACTCTGGAAAAGAAGGAAAGGGAACATTATGATTCTCTTGACCGTGTACTCAGGGGAGAAGTCCCGCAGTGTAACTGCAACGACAATGCAGGGAAAGAGTATCAGCCGAAGGCTGTCTATACGGCGATGAGTTCACCGGAGGACAAACAGCTGGATGCTTTTCTGGCGACGGACTGTATTGCGTCAGAAAAGCTGGTATCAGGAGAATACAATTCAAATGTATTTGTCTTTGGTGACAGTGGAGTGCGTAAATTGCTCGCAGATATTCAGGTAGAAGAGCAGAATCATGCAGAGATGCTGTATAAGTACAAAACAGTAAACGGCATGGCATAAGATAACAGGTTACTGTGAACAGTAACGATAACAGAAGATGAGGGCACAGTTCAGATAAAATGAGCTGTGCCCTCTTTACTTTAGAGGAAATTAGTCAATCATACTTCCGGATAATACTCTCTGAGGAATGGAATGGAGAAGGTTTCCATGGCTTCTCTGAGATCCGCTGTATTTCGTGGCCCGTAAAGTGGCAGGCAGGTAAAATCGCGGCAGGCAAGATATCCAAGAACGGCCTGAGTAAGAGAAATCTGGTATTCTTCCATCAGTCCGTGAAGTCCCTCGGCAATCTTGAGATTCTCAGGCGTATAGTACTCGGAATCTTTTACAGCGGCTGTTCCGTCGGCATATAATTTATGGAAAAATCCACTGCACACAGACATATATGGCATGGCCAGATTCTGAGGATTTTCTGCGTGATACTTCTGCATCTCCTGATCCATGATGGCCAGGGTGTCATCTGCAGGCGGACGCATGGAGGAGGAACCGATATTAAACAATGCCTCATTTGCCGTGAAACCGCGGTATCCTTTGGATGCGGCATAGGCATCTGCTTCTTTCATACGTGCGGTACTCCAGTTGGAGCAGCCATAGTAACGGATTTTTCCCTCTTTTCGGAAATTTTCCATTATTTCAATTAATTCTCCTGCAGGAATCGCTTCATTATCTCTGTGATAAAAATAAATATCAATATAATCTGTGCCAAGTGCACGAAGAGAAAGTTCCAGATCTGTACGCATGTTTTCAGCAGAAATCCGTGAAGCGTGCATATCAGGGGTGGCAGAAGTCATATCCGGATGTCCGCCCTTGGTGAGTAATATAACGTCATGACGCTTTCCGCTCTGACGGAGCCACTGACCAAGTACACGCTCACTGCGTCCGATCTCAGAAGGAATCCAGTCAGAATAGACGCGGGCAGTATCATAAACATTGCCGCCCATATCCAGAAAAGCATCAAAAATCCGGTAAGCATCCTCGCCGTCCCATTTGATGCCGGCATTTACACAGCCCATTCCCATTGGAGAAAGTTCGAGATCTGTATTCATAAGAGTTATTTTTTTCATATAAATAAGTACCTTTCCTGTTGTGTGATATAAAAATAGAATCAGATATATCCTTATTATAAGCTATAGCCAGCGTACAGGTCAAAGTTTTTTGAAGGTTTCTATTTTACAAAGATTTTACAGGGTTACGATTTTGTATTTTACTTTTCCTCCATATAATTGCACTTGTCAATGAGGAAGACAAAAAAATTAAATAAAGCAAAATCAAGAGGAGAGTTATTTATTATGAAGAAAAAATTTCTTGCAATCGTAACAGCAGCACTTATTGGAACTACCGCTTGCGCATCTGTAGCAAACGCAGCAAGCGGAACCATTGATGTAATTTCCCGTGAAGATGGTTCAGGAACACGAGGAGCATTCATCGAGCTGTTTGGGATTGAAGAAAAACAGGGTGATGAAAAAGTAGATATGACAACAGAGGATGCAAGCATCACAAACAGCACTTCCGTTATGATGACAACTGTATCAGGTGATGAGAATGCAATCGGATATATTTCCCTTGGTTCTTTGAATGACACTGTAAAAGCAGTTAAGATCGACGGTGCTGAGGCATCCGCAGAGAATGTTGCAAATGATACATACAAAGTATCCCGTCCATTCAACATCGTAACAGGTGAGAAACTCAGCGATGCAGCTCAGGATTTTGAAAATTATATCATGAGTGCTGACGGACAGCAGATTGTAGAGGACAACGGATACATCAAAGTAGCAGATGATGCAAAAGCTTATGAGCAGAGCGATGCAGAGGGTAAAGTTGTTGTAGCTGGTTCTTCTTCTGTAACACCGGTTATGGAAAAACTGAAAGAAGCCTATGAAAAAGCAAACGGCGGAAAAATCACAGTAGAAGTACAGCAGAGCGATTCTACAACAGGTATCACATCCGCAGCAGAAGGAATCTGCGATATCGGTATGGCTTCCCGTGAACTGAAAGATGAAGAAACAAGCGAAAATCTTACAGCAACAGAGATTGCAAGAGATGGTATCGCAGTTGTAGTAAACAATGACAATGACATTGATAATCTGACCAGTGATCAGGTAAAAGCTATCTTCACAGGTGAGACTACAGAGTGGGAAGACCTGGCTAAATAAGACATATACAGACTGACAGAACAGGGTGCCCGGTTTGTTCCGGGCTTCCTGTATGTCTGAGTACATTGATTGCATATAAAGGAAGCGCCAGCAGCGCATCCGCTAAGTTGGAGAGAGGAAGAGTCCTGTATGAATAAATTCAAAGAACAGGCCATGAAAATTGTTTTTATGGTGGCTGCCTGTGCTTCTGTTCTGGCAGTATTTCTGATCTGTCTGTTCCTGTTTGCGAACGGACTTCCGGCCATCGCAAAGATAGGGCCGCTTAAGTTTCTTCTTGGAACCGTATGGAAACCATCCAATGACAAGTTTGGAATTTTTCCAATGATCATTGCAAGTATCTATGTGACAGGTGGAGCAATCCTGATCGGTGTTCCAATTGCACTGTTCACATCAGTATTTATGGCACGCTACTGTCCGCAGAAAATCTATCGTCCGCTGAAATCAGGAATTGAACTGATGGCTGGTGTACCGTCTATCGTATATGGATTTTTTGGTCTGGTCCTTATGGTGCCACTGATCAGAAGTACTTTTGGCGGCACCGGAACGAGCTGGCTGGCTGCTTCACTTCTGCTGGCGATCATGATTCTGCCGACGATTATCGGACCTACAGAATCCGCACTTAGAAGTGTTCCGGAAAGCTATTATGAAGGTTCTCTGGCACTGGGAGCAACAAAAGAAAGAAGCATTTTTATGGTTATGCTTCCGGCAGCGAAATCCGGTATCCTTGCAGCAGTTGTCCTTGGTATCGGACGTGCAATAGGTGAGACAATGGCAGTTATTATGGTAGCAGGAAACCAGGCAAGAATGCCGGTAGGACTGCTCAAAGGTCTTCGTACCATGACTGCAAACATCGTAACAGAAATGGGTTATGCTACAGGGCTTCACAGAGAAGCACTAATTGCAACAGGAGTAGTACTTTTCGTGTTTATCCTGATCATCAACCTGAGTCTTTCTTTACTGAACAGGAGGTCAGAACATGCAAACTAATGCAGCAGCAATAGATCCGGCAACGGAAAATATGGAAAAGAGAAATCAGACATCAGTATCGGACCGCATCCGTTCCTATCTGAGCCATCCAGGTTCAGGAGTGCTTGCACTTCTTACGATAGGAGCAGCAGTAATTACTTTTTCTGTGCTGATCTTCCTGGTAGCATATATCCTTGTCAAAGGTATCCCATATCTGACTCCAAGTCTTTTCAGTTTGGAATATACCTCAGAGAATGTCTCTTTGATGCCTTCTCTTATCAACACCTTTATCATGACCGGATTGTCACTTGTGATCGCAGCACCACTTGGAATTTTTGCAGCAATTTATCTGGTAGAATATGCAAAAAAAGGAAACAAACTGGTACAGATCATCCGTATCACAGCGGAGACACTTTCCGGTATTCCGTCTATCGTATTTGGTCTGTTTGGTATGCTGTTTTTCGTAACAGCACTTCATTGGGGAATGTCTCTTCTGGCAGGTGCATGTACCCTTGTTATCATGGTACTTCCGCTTATTATGAGAACCTCTGAGGAGGCATTAAAGGCAGTTCCGGATTCTTACAGAGAGGCAAGCTTCGGACTGGGAGCAGGCAAGCTGAGGACGGTATTTAAGATCGTACTTCCAAGTGCAGTTCCGGGAATCCTGGCAGGTGTCATCCTTGCCATCGGAAGGATCGTGGGAGAGACAGCAGCCTTGATCTATACGGCGGGAACGGTAGCACAGATCCCGAAAAATGCATTTGGGTCGGGTCGTACGCTGGCAGTGCATATGTATATGCTTTCCAGTGAAGGTCTGTATATGAACCAGGCGTATGCGACAGCTGTTATTTTGCTTGTACTGGTTGTTGCGATCAACACCCTTTCCGGTGTGGTTGCGAAGAAACTGACAAAAGCATAGAGAGGAAAAGAAAATGTCAAAGATAAGTGTAAAAAATCTTGATTTATATTATGGCGATTTCAAGGCACTGAAAAACATTAACCTTGAGATCGAGCCAAATAAGATCACCGCGTTTATCGGACCGAGTGGTTGTGGTAAATCCACACTTCTCAAGTCGATCAACCGTATGAATGATCTGGTAGAAGGATGCCGGATTGACGGTGAAATCCTTCTGGACGGACAGAATATTTTTAAAGGAATGGACGTAAATGTCCTGAGAAAAAGAGTCGGAATGGTATTCCAGAAACCAAATCCATTCCCGATGAGCATTTATGATAATATTGCTTACGGACCGAGAACGCATGGAATCCGTTCAAAGGCAAAACTGGATGATATTGTAGAAAAATCACTGCGTAATGCAGCTATCTGGGACGAGTGTAAGGACCGTCTGAAAAAGAGTGCACTTGGCATGTCCGGTGGACAGCAGCAGAGACTTTGCATTGCACGTGCACTTGCAGTAGAACCGGAAGTACTTCTGATGGATGAACCGACTTCCGCACTGGATCCGATCTCAACATCCAAGATAGAAGACCTTGCGATGGAATTGAAAAAAGATTATACTATCGTTATGGTAACACATAATATGCAGCAGGCGGTACGTGTGTCTGATAATACGGCATTCTTCCTGTTGGGAGAAGTCATTGAATATAATGAAACAGAAAAATTATTTTCGATTCCGGCAGATAAGAGAACGGAAGATTATATCACAGGGAGGTTTGGCTAGGATATGCGTAATCGGTTTGATCAGCAGCTGGAGTTACTTAATGAGCAGCTTATACGTATGGGTGAATTATGTGAAGTTGCAATCGGAAAAGCAACAACAGCATTAAAAGAAGGAAGTATGGAACAGGCACAGAAGGTGATCGAGGCAGATGAAGAGATCGATCAGGCGGAGACTGATATTGAAAGACTTTGCTTAAGACTTCTTCTTCAGCAGCAGCCGGTAGCAAGAGATTTGAGACAGATATCTGCAGCACTTAAGATGATTACCGATATGGAGCGAATCGGCGATCAGGCCGCCGACATCTGCGAAATCGTGACCATGATGGACGGCATGGAGGGCCTGGACAATCCCCGCCTGATGCGCGATATGGCACATGAAACCGTCGATATGGTACACAAGGTCATTGACGCATACGTTGCCAGTGATGTACACTTGGCACGGGCGGTCATGGCGGCGGACGACGTGGTGGACGATCTGTTCATGCGCGTGAAGGCCGAGCTGATTGCGTTTTTGACACGCGATGCGACCCGGGGCCAGCAGGCGCTGGATATTCTGATGATCGCCAAATACTTT
>OLGD01004644.1_pt1 | contig 10987 bp, 10 predicted proteins | sample 1605311 | NCBI WGS metagenome assembly OLGD01 (sample SAMEA3888917, study PRJEB22519) | human gut metagenome | biome: human gut; feature: human-associated habitat; material: faeces | place: Denmark | collected 2010 | reverse complement strand
TCTTATGAATAAATACTATTACATCATAAATTTGTTTGATTCAATTGACAGATTGTTTTTAAATACCTATAGTACCCCTGCATACTTTCTGTCAAAAATCAGTTTTGTTATCATATAAAATTAGTTTTTAATAGGAGGAATAGTTTTGAATAAGTTTAAAGCTATATGTGAATCGGTGAGTTATTTTTTTATTTTTTCATTTACACCAATAATATGTGCATTAATAATTTCATTTATATATGTATGCTTTAGTAAAATAAATTTAAATCTCCCTCAAATGTCAACCTATGTTATGGAGATAATTGCTTGTTCATTAATTATGATTATTTTTTATTTTATTCTAAAAGTAAAGAGATATGATTTTGTTGATAGTATAAAACTAAATAAAATAACTCTGCGTTCGGCATTGCCTTTTATTCTTTTAGGATTATCAGTATATTTTATTTTTATAATTCTATTAAATTGTATACCATTCTTTCAGGGAGAAGATACTGTTTCAAATACAAATGATTTGCACAAATCAGTCAATGGAATAAATGTAGTTTTTTTGTTTGTAGCCAAGAGTATATTAGCTCCAATTGTAGAGGAGGTTACATTTCGCGGCTTAATCTATTCAAAACTAAAATTGGCTTTTCCAATATGGGTATCATCACTTTTAGTTTCGTTGACTTTTGGTGTTATTCATTTTTCATCATCTATATTCACAGTATTGTCAGCAATTTTATTGAGTTTGATTTTTAATTACCTTGTTGATAAATATAATTCAATAGTACCTGGTATACTAATACATTCAGCTTATAATTTTACAGTTACATTTATACGATATAATATTAGATATTTTGATTTTGCGACATATGAAATTCCGATTATGGTCGTTTCAATTCTAACTTTTATCTTTTCCATAATATGTATTATTTTTAACACTAAGAAATTAAGTAGTAATTAGGGGTGAGAAGCAAGTGAAATTAAAAATACTTGGTTCTGTGTCAAGATTTAGCACAAAATAAAATGAGAAGTTCTGTCAACTAAGCTGCTGGCAGAGAAGATACCCTCTCAAACAATTACCCAGGTTCTTTGCACATTCAACCTGTGTAAGATCAGGGTGCTCTTTGCGATAGTTGATAACATCCAACTTGAATTGCTTGGTGTGATGAGTTTTTTGTTGTGATATAATGAATTCCTCCTTTTTTTTATTATACAACACTTAAAGGGGATATCTCATTTTGTTTTGTATTATTTAGATGCTAACACTAAGATAAAATGAAAGACAATATAAAGATAAATCAAACAAAGCTGAAAAATTTATGAGGTGATACGATGTATTCGGAATTATTAAAAGCTTTTCAAAGCAATAAAAATTGCAGTTTTTACACAGATGATGAATGTGACAAGTTTATTTACGGCAAGATTATTGCACTTAACGAAGATGAGGTTGCAATTCAAATGTACAATACAGACGGAACTTGTGACGGTGTAATTGTAAAAACAGTGTCAGATTTCTTCAGAATCGAGTATGATTCAAAATATAATCAAAAAATGGAGAAACTTATTGAAACTGATACTTTTGAAGACAGCGTTGAAATTGACGGTAACGCTGTATTTGATTCCGCAATAAAATCCGCAATCATTAAAAACTTCATAGTAAGTATAGAATTGCTGCACAGCGGTAATGAGAATATCACGGGATTACCGTTGTCGCTGGAAAACGGAATCTGCACCGTCAGACAGATAGACGATTATGGTTGTGATGACGGAGTAACTTCGTTTGTATTCAATACCGCAACGCAAATTACAATCAATGCAAAGTATGAAAAATTACTTTCAAGCTTAATGAACAAGTGATATGGAAAAATGAATAATTTGTTATTTGAAAAATATTAATAAGTATTGCTTTTTACAATGTCTATTGATACAATACAATCAGAATATGTATTTTCATTGCGTAAGAAGCGTATATACAAAAAAAGACCGACTTCAAAATCAAATTTGAAATCGGTCTGTAAATTTTAAAAATATCCGAACGGAATTTATACTATTCGATTACATCTTCGGCTATAACAGCTTCCTGTCTTTTTGTAATCTGATGGTCTTCATGCAAAACAATGCAGTATGTAACAGTTGATATGAGTGCAAGAATAAGTACAACCGCAATAAGTCTTTTGATGTATTTGCCTGTCCTTATTTTTTTGACAACATAGGGAATCCCCGTTATTGTTCATTGCCCTTGTCCTCTTTTAAAATATTTAAAATGCTCTCTACACCGCTGTAAGCATTATGAAAACTCTCCAAAAGGTTTTCATAATATGCCCGACCTTCGTCCTCAATATGATAATAAATTCGTGTGCGCTTTTTGCCGACAAGCTTTGAATATTCGCTGATTTTTCCTTCGTTAACAAGCTTGTAGGTGACTGCGTAAACGGTGTTCTGAGATATGGACAGGCATCCGTTTGATTTTTCTTTTATGAATTTTACAATTTCATACACATAACTGTCATGCTCACACAAAATGGCAAGAATCAGTATGTCCGTAATTCCGCTGAAAAAATAATTTTGTTTTCCCATAGATACCTCCCAATATACATTATACACACTTAATCACTAAAAATCAATCTAATACATTCAAGAAGAATTTAATATGAGCAGTTATTACAGCAAAGCCTTTTGTTGCCGACATTGTGATTTTTTCGTCAATAGTATTCGTAAAAAACGAATTGACCAAAAAATTCCTTTGTGTATTAATCTCATCAGCCATGATATCACCATACACATTATTGATTTCGTTTGAATTCTTTTTGATATAGTCAAATATGAAAAGTAAAATAACAGATAGGATGTTTTAAATGAAAGCAAAGAAAATTTATTATTCAATTGTCGTAGGATTACAAAGCTTATTTATATTATTGCTGTTTGTGAACATTGGTTATTGCATAATTACTTCGGATTTAACTATGTTTCCCACAACTGCGTTGTATTTGAATTTTTATCCTTTTATGAATTTTTTTAAAACACATAATCCGTATGATTTGCTTGTATTTATATCTTTGTTGCTTTTGCTGTTTGCAATGCACTTTGCAACAATATACATACTTTTCAAAAAGGTTAAAAGAATATATGCTTGGGTAGTTATAGTTAATGCTTATTTTTATGCTTTAACTATGTATAGCGACGGAGATTTAGTTTATGTCTTTCACGATATTGAATTTTCAATCTATATTTACAGTAATTTAGCAATGTTTTTATTGCTGTTGATTGCAGCTTTATTAAAACTCTACCGTAAGAGGGTTCATATTAATTCAAGCCTTGCAGAGGATTATTTTCTGCCGAATGAAGAGGATAATAAGCCTGAGGATAAATGTGACGGAATAATTCAAGGAAGTATTTTAGCTCCGATTTTCCAGACAGCTTGCTTTGCATTTTCTTTGATTACAAAATATTTTGGTTCGCTTTTGGAGAGTTATTTATATGTGTTTTATACTGCATTTATAATTGCTTCAATCTTTATGTTTGTAATGTCTTATCGAGATTACAAAAAAGCAGTACAATCAAATGCTTTTTCGGAAGAACGAATTGCAAAAGTTGAAAAATACATAAAAATTCAGCCGATTACCTTTGCACTTTTTCTCGCATCGGCAGTTTTGATATTTGCATTTTGACAGTAACAAACTCTACAATAAAATAGGGTAGAACAACTGCTGTAAGGAGGCTCGAAAGAGCCTCCTTTTTAATGCTTGAACAGAATACAAATTTATTGTGATGACAAACCGCTTTACAGCTATGTAAAATTTTTATACAGATATAACGATGAAATAAAAAATATCGGAATAAGAATAAACCTCCTGCACAGAGTAAAATTTGTTGCAGGAGGTTTTGTTGTACGAAAATTATATGGGCTTAATTATTGGCATATTTGTTGGAATCTATATGTAAAATTTACAGAACCTGAAAATATGCATTATTGATACTTTGTCGGGACAGGGCACACATCAGTTCTTACTGTTTGCAATTGCCTGATCAATCAACTTTTGCAGCTTTTCAGACTGCTTTTCGGAGGTTATTGCACCGACAATCGGCTCTCCTACAATATTACCGTTTTTATCGACAACATAAGTTGTGGGGTAGGAGTACAATCCGGATGTGAATTCTCCGGCTTTACTTTTTGAATCAAACCAAATGTTTTTGTAGGTTACACCCTTTTTTGCCAGAATATTCTTTGCGTCAGAGATAGCCGTTTTGTCACCGTCAAGTGTAAATGAATTGATTCCGACTACTGCTCCGCCTTTTTTTGCAAGCTGTTTATTCAGAGCTTCCAGGTCGGCAAGTTCTTCCACGCAGGGATTGCAGGTGGTAAACCAGAAGTTTACTACAGTAACGGTATTTTTTGCAAAAAGCGTACTGCTCTTAACTTCGTTTCCGTCAAGATCCTTGCCGTCAAATGTCGGGAATTTCTTCAGATTATCCTTTTCGATGGGCTTACCGTTTTCAGCCGGAACGCTCATATCTCCATCAGACGGCTTTTCTCCGCATCCGGGAAATTTTTGTTCCAAAAGCGTCAGCTTTCCTTCAATTTCCTTAATCTCTTCGGCGCCTTCATTAAGCAGCTTCAACTCATCTGCACTGAACTGATCCTTGATACCGTCAATCGTTTTCAGAAGAAAATCACCGTAGTTTCCGCCGTCCTCAATCATCGCCATACCCTTATCGGCTGAAATAAATACCTTTTCCCAAAGTTCGCTGTTTTCGGAAAGAATAGCATTTTCCTGTGCCATCAGTTTTTGATGCAGGTCGGCGGCCTCGTCTTTTGTTTTCGGATTCACAGCTGTCAGCATAGCCGTTTCGCTTTTCTTATTTGCAGTAGTATTCGTCGTATTGCCTTTGGCTGTGCCACAGGCGGCAAAGCTTAACAACATCACCAAGGCAGTCAGTAAGGTTAAAATTTTTGTTGTTTTCATGGTGTTTACTCCTTTTCTGTTTCAATTTCTGTTTCAATTTTTTGTTTTGCTGTTTCCGCTTTTTTAGCGGGACAATCATTTTCTTTTCCTTTGCCAAAGCCGTAGCAAAAGCTGACCGCCTCGACAGGACAGGCACGGATACACTTACCGCAGCGTATGCATTCGGTATGGTTGGGAGTTTTGGTTACATCTACATCCATCTTGCATACTTTGGCACACTTTCCGCAGGAAATGCATTTGTGTTTGTCTACTTTCATTCCGAAAAGCGACACCTTGTTAAGCAATGCATAAAATGCACCGAGAGGACACAGCCACTTGCAGAACGGTCTGTAGAAAAGTACACTCAGTACGATTACCGTAATCAATATGCCAAACTTCCACGAAAAGAGCGTACCCAGTGCGGCACGGATTCCCGAATCAATGGCGGCAAGAGGGATTGCCCCCTCGAGTACCCCTTGAGGACAAAGATACTTACAGAAAAAAGGATCTCCCATACCCACATCATTTGTAATGAGCATTGGCAGCAAACCTACAGCAAAAAGCAAAACTGCATATTTTATGTATGTCAGCGGCTTCAGCTTTTTAGTGGAAAGCTTTTTTGTCGGTATCTTATGTAACAGTTCCTGAAGCCATCCGAACGGACACAAAAAACCGCAGATAAAACGCCCGAGCAGAACTCCTATCAATATGAGGAATCCTGTGATATAATATGAAAAACTGAATTTTGACGAACCCACTACGGCCTGAAACGAGCCGATTGGGCAGGCGCCCGATGCCGCAGGGCAGGAATAGCAATTCAGTCCCGGAACGCAAACAGCCTTTCCTTTGCCTTGATAAATTCTGCCCTTCAATAAATTTGGCAGATGAATATTACTCAGCAAAGTTGCTCCTGCTTGAATAAGCCATCGAAAGCGTGAGAGAAACTGCGATACACCGCCTCTTTTTTTCTTCGGTTCTTTGTTATCCAATTCCCACACACTCCAAACACAGCCGGATTGCCTTGCTTAACACGGTTTCTGCCTCTCCGCGCAGAGCTCCGTAACACAGCATCATAATTCCGCAGATAATCAGTACGATCTGAAATACGGCTTTTTTCTTTCGAGTCAATTCGGTCACTCCTTTCTTTTGTGCTCTCATTGTAGCACAGAGGATGTAAAATCCCTGTTAAGAACGAAAACTTAACAAAAACTTTATGTCTGAGCGATATAATGATATAATTAAATTATCAAAGAAATATGAAAACACAACAAGGAGAGTTTCTATGCGTATTTTAGTAATTGAAGACGAGCGTGCACTGTGCGGGACAATTGTTCGCAGCCTTAAAAGATTGGCATACAGCGTTGATTTTTGCTATGACGGAAACAAAGCAAATGAGTTGCTCGGAATAGAAAAGTACGATCTTGTTTTACTTGATCTTAATTTACCCGGTGCAGACGGGATGACGGTACTGCGAACTCTGCGACAAACCGACAGAGATACCGGAGTGTTAATTCTTTCGGCACGCTGTGAGGTTGCCGACAAGGTGGAGGGACTGGATGCCGGAGCAAACGATTACCTGACAAAGCCTTTTCATTTGGAGGAGCTTGAGGCAAGAATACGCAGTCTGACTCGCCGTCGGTTTACACAAAACAATGTTGTTTTGAACTGTGGAAAGGTTGCTTTTGACACCAAAGCCCGTGTTGCCGTTGCTGACGGTCAGGAGCTGTCACTTACCCGAAAAGAAATCGGAATACTTGAATATTTACTTCTTAATCAAGGTCGCCCCGTCAGTCAGGAAGAACTGCTCGACCATGTTTGGGATAACAGTGTTGACAATTTCAGTAATTCAATAAGAGTACATATTTCTGCATTACGAAAGAAACTGCGTGCGGCACTCGGCTATGACCCGATTCGCAATCGTATTGGTGAAGGATATGTTATGGAGGAAGAAAAAGTATGAAAAAGCTATCCTTGCAATGGCGCATAACTCTGATGACAGCACTTCTTATCGGAGCCACCTGCATTTTTATGAATGTTCTTATCGGCTATTCCGGCAGCCATTATATGGATTCCATAGGCTCTTATGTTACAGGTTACGGTGATACGGACAAAGGAGAACCTGACTTTTTCGATCCCGAACACGAAAAGCTTGATCGTGAATTGACTATCGTAATTAACGGAGCACAGGAATCCTTTATCGCTACCAATTGGTATATTACGGCGGCGGCAACATTGTTAGGCGGTGTGCTTGCGTATTTTTTAAGCGGGCATGCGCTGAAGCCTCTGCGTACTTTTACCGCTCGGGTTGAAAAGGTTCAACCTAACAATTTGACGGATATGAAGATAACCGAAGAAGTTCCGCCTGAACTGAGACAGTTTGTCAAGTCGTTCAATCGGATGCTTGACCGTCTTGATGAGGGATTTACCGCTCAACGACAGTTCACGGGAAACGCCGCACATGAGTTGCGCACGCCGCTTTCGCTTATGCAGGCACAGCTTGAACTTTTTTCGGCAGAGCATTCCGAGGTATCACCTGAAACGGCGGAGTTTCTCCGATTGTTGCGTGAGCAGACCGAACGAATGACACAAATGACAAAAACCCTGTTGGAAATGAGCGAGCTTCGCACAGTATCGTGTGCCGACCGCATAGAGATAGGACCTATGGTAGAAGAGATTTTCACTGACCTTGCACCCCTTGCAGAGAAGAACAATGTTACACTTGAAAGCACGGGTGACGCTGTTATGACAGGCAGTGACACGCTGATTTACCGTTTGTTATATAATCTGACCGAAAACGCTATACGCTACAACCGTTTTGACGGTACAGTGAATATTACCGTAACGCACAAAGACAATCAGCTTGTTATTACGGTTGCGGATACCGGCTACGGCATCCCCGAACAATACAGAGAAAGTATTTTTCAGCCCTTCTTTCGTGTGGATAAATCCCGAAGCAGAGAATACGGCGGAGTTGGATTGGGACTTTCTTTGGTGTGGGAAATCGTTGCACTGCACAATGGTAAAGTTCGTGTGGAAGAGAGTTCGGAAAAGGGTACTGTTATAGCAGTAAAGTTTCCGACAGATGCGATAAAAATTTAATATTTTGCGATTTTTTCTTAGTTAATTGTTGAAATTGCCGTAGCTCTGTGCTATACTATAATTAATTAATCGATTAGTTATCAAAAGGAAGCGAACATTATGAGAACAACAGAGGAACAGCACAACGAGCGTAAGAGGGAAATAATGGAAAAATGCTTTGAATGCTATGCTGAAAACGGATTGACCGGTACGGGCATCAAGGCTTTGGCGGCAGCGTGTGGCTGTACAACGGGAAATCTGTATTCCTATTTCAACAGTGTTGATGAACTGATTATTGAATCAACTGCATACTGTATGGAAAAGGTCGAGGATGATTTTATGGAAAAAGCTCCCACCGACCCGAAGGATGTTGTTCGATTTGTGAAAGAGGTTCCGTATTGGACCGCAAAGAAGCACGGCAAGAAATATCGGCTGATGTATCAGGTCTATACCCATCCGAAATATATTGAGCACGGCAAGAAATTCTTTGAGGGGGTAAATGAGCGCTATACCGAGTATGCCAAGCGGCTTGAGCCGAAAATCGGCATTCCGTACACGGTGATTACACCGCTCATTTTTATATTTGTCCGTGCCTGTGTACACTATGCTATGTTTGAGGATGAATATTATTTAAAAACCCAAATGGAGGTCTTAAAACAGGGTGTTGCCCTGTTTACTGATAAATACCGTTCACAATATTTGAGAGGAGGCAATGATAAATGAAAAAACGAATATACTGTATTACTACCGCACTCTGTCTTGTGCTTTGCATCGCACTTTGCATTGCATTTGCTGCCGTATGCAGCAAGGCGGAAAACAGCAAAACCCTGTTGCCGGAGGTGCGAAACAATGGCACAGCAATCCAATGGAGAGATACCGCCGAAGAGGAATGGCACGATCTTGTAGCTCTTGACACGCTCAGAGGTGCTGTCGGAGAAAACGGCACTGACGGAAAGAACGGTCTTGACGGTAAAAACGGCATTGACGGAAAAAATGGTACTGACGGAAAAGACGGCACTGACGGAAAGAACGGTACTGACGGAAAAAACGGTCTTGACGGCAAAGACGGTACTGACGGCAAAGACGGTACTAACGGAAAAGATGGTGCTGACGGTAAAAACGGTACTGACGGCAAAAACGGTCTTGACGGAAAAGACGGCACTGACGGAAAGAACGGTCTTGACGGTAAAAACGGCATTGACGGAAAGAACGGTCTTGACGGTAAAAACGGCATTGACGGCAAAGACGGTACTAATGGAAAAGACGGTACTGACGGTAAAGACGGCATTGACGGAAAGAATGGTCTTGACGGAAAAGATGGTGCTGACGGTAAAGACGGTACTGACGGCAAAAACATAGAGGTACAAAGAACAACAGAATATATACAGTGGCGCTATGAGGGAGAAGACTGGCAAAACCTTGTTGCAATTTCCGATATAAAAGGACCTACAGGGCAGAACGGTAAGGACGGAGCAAACGGAAAAACACCTGAGTTTCGTGTGGATGAAAACAATCTTCAATGGCGTTATGTCAACGATGAAATATGGTTAAACCTTTACGATCTTTCAAATTTGAAAGGTCTTGACGGAAAAGACGGAATCGACGGAAAGAACGGTGTCGATGGTATTGACGGCAAAAACGGTGATACGCCGTTCATCGGTGAAAACGGCAACTGGTGGCTCGGAGTGACCGACATTGGCGTAAAAGCCGCAGGTGTTGACGGTGAAAAAGGCGACAAGGGAGATAAAGGAGATGCCGGAGAGAACGGTAAGGACGGAGCAAACGGAAAAACACCTGAGTTCCGTGTAAATGAAAATAATCTGCAGTGGCGTTATGTCGGCGATGAAACATGGCTTAACCTTTACGATCTTTCAATTTTGAAAGGGCTTGACGGCGCAGACGGTAAGGATGGTATAAACGGCAAAGACGGTGCCGATGGCAAGGACGGTAAGGACGGAACAAACGGACAAAACGGCGCTGACGGCAAAGACGGTAACACCCCGTTCATCGGCGAAAACGGCAACTGGTGGATTGGAACGACCGATACAGGAGTGAAAGCCACAGGAGTTGACGGTGAAAAAGGAGACAAAGGAGACACCGGTGAAAAAGGCGAAAAGGGTGACAAGGGAGATAAAGGCGACAAGGGTGATGCAGGTCAGAACGGCAGCTGTTCGGGATATTTTTACGGAGAGGCAAACGCTCCGAGGACAGTACTGAATAACAGTCGTGTCAATATTTCTGTCTACCAAAAAATAAACAAGGGCGGCTTGATTTCATCCTACATGAATAATATTACCCTCAAAAAAGGACATATTTACAATGTCTGCTTAAGCGGTTCTCTCGAAGTTGGTTCAAACGAATTTAACAACAGCGGCAATTACTCTATTCAGATGACGGACGGTTATGATAACGATCTGTGCAGGGAGCTTACACGAATAAAAAGGGACGGGGCAAAAATACCGTATACCAATGATCAACATTCCTTTAATTTCAACAGAATGTATGATGCGTCAAATAAAGACATTACATTGCAGTTGTGGTTTGAAAATTCGGCATACAATACTTATCTCGGTGGCTTTAGAGGTACTATTACAATAACCGCTCTTGATTAAATTTATATAACGGAGGTGGCGAAAAATGAAAAAACGAATACTTAGTATCCTGCTGACTTTATGCATGATGCTCTGCCTTACGCCGATAAGCGTATTCGCCGAGGAGGTTGGGGCAGAGGGCTCTGCTGCGATACAGCTTGGTGCAGATCCACTAAGTGTGTTAAGTAAAAATGTAAACACAGCGAGCGCACCGACCGTGTATTTCGGGCAAAACCATGAAAATAATCCCGCTGCATGGCGAGTTATCGGCTATGACGGAAGCGGTGTTACAAGCTCAAAGGGGGATATTACCCTGCTTGCGGCAGGCGCTATGGGGGTTATACCATTTGTCGATACCATATTAAACAACGAATACGCACCGAGTAATTT
>OLGD01004641.1_pt1 | contig 10997 bp, 9 predicted proteins | sample 1605311 | NCBI WGS metagenome assembly OLGD01 (sample SAMEA3888917, study PRJEB22519) | human gut metagenome | biome: human gut; feature: human-associated habitat; material: faeces | place: Denmark | collected 2010 | reverse complement strand
GGCACCCACGTCACGCAGCAGTTCCACATAGTTCAGGTTCAGCAGCCAGTCGGCGTTGTTCAGCATCAGAGCCTTGCCGTCGGAGAAATCAATGAACTTCTCCATCTGCTTCTTGAAGCAGGCGGCATTGTGGGCGATGTCCTCCTTGGTGAGCATCTTGCGCATGTCGGTGCGGCCAGAAGGGTCGCCGATCATGGTGGTGCCGCCGCCGATCAGAGCGATGGGCTTGTTGCCCGCCATCTGCAGGCGCTTCATCAGGGTCAGGGCCATGAAGTGACCGGCGGTCAGACTGTCGGCGGTGCAGTCAAAGCCGATGTAGAAGGTAGCCTTGCCGTTGTTGATGAGGTCGATGATCTCGTCATCGGTGATCTGGGCCACCAGACCGCGGGCCTGGAGTTCTTCGTACAGAGTCATAAGTTTTTCCTCCTGTTGTGTGGGGCAGAGGGAAACAAAACGCCCCCTGCCAAAAATGAATTTGGCAGAGGGCGAGAAAATTCGCGGTACCACCTCTGTTTGCCGCCCCCTCACGGAAGCGGCCTCACGAGTGCGCACCCCAGAGTAGAGTGACACTCCTGCGTTTGTAACGCTCGCACGCGGCACAGCCTACTAGCCAAACGGCATTCGGCCTGCAGCTCCGGGAGGTATTTTGCCTGCTGCTCTGCGGCCCCTTTCACCAGCCGGGGTTTCTCTGGGCAGAACGCTGCAGGGTACTTGTTCCCTTCATCGCTATTAACGAGAACTACTTTATCACAACAAAACGGCCTTGTCAAGCCTTGCTTCGCTCCTGCAGCATTTCGCGCGCATTTGCGCGGGAAAGCTCGGTGACGTGGTCGCCGGAGATCAGCCGGGCCAGCGCTTCCACGCGGCCCTCCGTATCCAGCGGGTGGATCTCGGTATAGGTGCGGTCGTTCTCCACATTCTTCTGGATGAGCAGGTGGCAGTCCGCCAGCGCTGCAATCTGAGCCGTGTGGGTGATGCACAAAATCTGGTGCCCCTGCGCACTCTGGCGCAGCACTTCGCCGATGCGGCTGGCTGCCTTGCCGGAAACGCCGCTGTCGATCTCGTCGTAGATCACGGTGGGCACGGCGTCCTTATCGGCCATCGCATTTTTGATGGCCAGGGTGATGCGGCTCAGCTCGCCGCCGGACGCGATCTTGGCCAGCGGCTTCGGCGCTTCGCCGGGGTTCGTGGAGATATAGAACTCGATGCCGTCCTGGCCGTGGCTGGCCAGCGGGCCGCGGGTGTGGCGCAGCGTCATGCGCACGCCGGGCATGTTCAGAAAGTCCAGCGTGCCGGAGATGCGCTTGTTCAGTTCTTCAAAGGCACGCAGGCGGGTCTGGGTCAGCGCTTCGGCCTTCTCGCGTGCCTGCGCATACAGGCGGCGCTTTTCCGCCTGCAGGTGGTCGTAGCGTTCCTGGGAAGTCTGAATGTTCTGCAGCTCCTCGCGGGCTTTCTGGCCGAACGCGATCACATCCTCGACGGTGTCGCCATACTTGCGCTTGAGCTTGTAGAGCAGGTCCAGCCGCTGCTCGATCTCGTCCAGCTCGGCGTCGTTCGTCTCGTAGGCATCCAGCCGCCCGACCAGGTCAGCCGCGACGTCTTTGGCCGTATAATAAAGGTCTGTCAGCTGACCGGCTGCGCCGGAAAGCGCCTCGTCCAGCTGCGCGGCGTCCGAAGCCGCGTTGGAAGCTTCGCCCAGAAGGTCCACCGCACCGGCCGCCTCGTCACCGCCGGAAAGCAGCGCGTAGCACTGGGCGATGCGGTCCCGGATGGTGGAGGCATTCGCCAGCACCCTGCGGCGGCTTTCCAGCGTCTGCTCCTCACCTGCGGTCAGCGCCGCATTCTCGATCTCCTGCACCTGATAGCTCAGCAGGTCGATCCGCCGCTGCTTTTCCGCCTCGTCGGTGATCATGGCATCCAGCTCGCGCTTGATGCGCACAAGTTCCCGATACAGCGCATAATATTCCTGGAACTGCACGCCGTTCTGCGCATAGTCATCCAGAATGCCCAGGTGGCGCGCCGGGTTCAGCAGGCCCACCGAGTCGTGCTGGCCGTTGATGTTGATCAGCCCGCCGCACAGTTCCCGCAGCACGGCGGCCGTGGCGGGCATTCCGTTGATGCGGCAGCTGCTTTTGCCTTCGGCGGTGATCTCGCGGCTGAGCATCAGCGCATCCGAGCGCTCGTACCCGGCCTTTTCCAGGCTGTCCAGAACGGCATCCGGCACCTGCTCGAATGCCGCGCGGATCACGGCCTTGGCAGCACCGGTGCGCACCAGGTCCTTGGAGGTGCGGTTGCCGAGGATCGCGTTGATGGAGTCGATCAGGATGGATTTGCCCGCACCCGTTTCGCCGGTGAGCACATTCAGGCCCGGCTGGAAGTGGACCTCTGCCTTCTGGATGACGGCAACATTTTCAATTTGCAGGCTGCTCAGCATGTTCCTCTCTCCCGCATATCATTTCTGTCCGATGTGCCGCGTCAGCTCCGAGCAGATGGTTTTCGCATCGCGCTCCGAGCGGGCAACGATCAAAAACGTGTCATCGCCGGAAAGCGTTCCGACAACATTTTTCCACTGCAATGCGTCAAAAACCTCGCACGCAGCATTTGCCATGCCGGAGTAGCACTTCACCAGCACCACATGCCCGGCATAATCCACCCCCAGCACCGACTCGTGAAAGATCGTTTCAAAGCGGCTCTGCGTTTTGGGGTTGAACCCTTCGCTCCGGCTGGAAACATACCGGTAGCCCTCTGCGGTGGCTGCCTTCACCAGGCACAGCTCCCGGATATCGCGGGAGATCGTGGCCTGCGTCACCTCGAAGCCTTCCTTTCGCAAATAGTCCAGAAGGACCTCCTGCCGGCTGATGGGATACTCCTTTACGAGCCGAAGGATCGCCTGCAGGCGGTCGCCTTTGCTCTTTGCATCTTCTTTACGGCTGCGCGCCATAAAAATCGCCTCCCCTGTTATCGTCTGCTCCGCAGCTTCTGGTCGATGGCCTGGAACTGATCGGCCTTGCCGAAGGTGATCAGCTTTACCACCTGATCGGAGAGCCGCACCTCTGCCGTGGCACCGGCTTTCAGCGGGAAACCGGCCGCACCGTCGCAGCTGATGAAAACCTCATCGTCTGCCACCTGCCCCACGCAGATGTTCAATTTGCGTTCCTGTGCAAAGACCATGGCCGGGCTAGCCAGGCTGTGGGGGCAGATCGGCGTGACCACAACGCCCTTCGTCTGGGAATCCAGGATCGGGCCGCCCGCCGCCAGTGAATAGGCGGTGGAACCGGTGGGTGTGGCGACGATCACGCCGTCACCGCGGTAGTGCTCCACGAGAATGTCGTCGCAGTAAATGCTGAAGTCGATGGCCTGCTGCAGGCGGCCCTTCGTGACCACGACATCGTTCAGGGCGTGGCCCTCCCAGCCATCGTGCCCCAGCACCCGGACGAAAAGGAGCATCCGGTTGTCCAGGCTGAATTCGCCCCGGGCCACGGCGGAGAGCTTTGCTTCCATCTCGCTGATCTCACAGGTAGCCAGAAAACCGCAACGGCCCAGGTTGATGCCCAAAATCGGCTTTGCGTACTGCAGCGAGAGATTGGCCTCGTGCAAAATGGTACCGTCGCCGCCGATGGTCAGGATCACATCGGCACGCTCCAGGCAGTCCTTCTGCGGCAGGTAGACAACGCCCATGGTGCTGCAGCTCTCCCGCAGGTCTTCGCACATCAGGACGGCGGCCCCGTGCGTCAGCAAGATCTGCGCTGCGCGGAGTGCGATCTCGCTGGCAGAAGCCTTGCCGGGATTCGGTGAAATGTAGATCGTCATGCCGGAAGTCCCTCTTTTATAAAATGAATGCGTTCAGCGGTCCAGGCTGCTGTGGCTTGCCGCCACCACCTGTTCGGCCACGCTGTCGTCCAGAACGGCCGGCTCGTCGCTTTTCTGGACGAACATCAGGTATTCAATGTTGCCTTCCGGGCCCTTCACCGGGCTGAAGTCCAGTCCGCGCACGGCAAAGCCGTTGGCGGCAGCGTAGCCCATGGCATTGTGCAGCACTTCGCGGTGGGTGGCCGGGTCGCGCACGACACCATTTTTGCCCACCTTCTCGCGGCCGGCCTCAAACTGCGGCTTGACCAGGCAGACGCCCATGGCATCCGGGGTCGTGATGGCCTGTGCCACCGGGAAAATGTGGTGCAGCGAAATGAACGAGACGTCCACACTGAAAAATTCGATGGGTTCTGCCAGCGCATCCGGCGTGACATTGCGGATGTTGGTGCGTTCCATGTTCACCACGCGCTCGTCCGTCCGCAGTTTCCAGGCCAGCTGGCCGTAGCCCACGTCCACGGCGTAGACCTTCTCCGCGCCGTTTTGCAGCATACAGTCGGTGAAGCCGCCGGTGGAGGCGCCGATGTCGGCGCAGACGGCGCCGTTCAGGTCGATGGGGAAGGCGGCCATGGCCTTCTCCAGCTTCAGCCCGCCCCGGCTGACGTATGCCAGCGTGCCGCCCCGGACCTCGATCTGGGCGTCCTCCGCCACGGCGGTGCCGGGCTTGTCCACCCGCTGGCCGTTCACAAAGACCTCGCCGCTCATGATGACCGCCTGGGCCCGCTGGCGGCTCTCCTGAAGGCCCCGCTCCGTCAGCAGGACGTCCAGCCGTTTTTTTTCACTCATGTACGCGCCTCCTGTACCGCCCGGGCGATGCCCGCGGCGTCGATGCCTGCCTGATGCTCCAGCTGGGGCACGGCCCCCTCCGGCAGGAAGGTCTTGCCCAGGTTGATGAGCACCAGCTTCTCCGGCGCCTGGCCGTGCTGGGCCAGGATGGCCGCCGTCCGCTGGCCCACGCACCCGGCGCCGAAGGCATCCTCCGCCACTGCCAGCAGCTTCTTCCCCGCCAGCCAGGGCGCCAGCGTCTCATACTCCAGGGGGGAGATCTGATTCAGCTTCAGCACCTCGGTCCTGACGCCCTGCCGTTCCAGCAGGTCCGCCGCCGCCAGGGCCTGATTCACCAGCACGCCGTAGGTGAGGAGCGTGACGTCCTCCCCCTCCCAGAGCCGGACCACCGGCGCACCGGACCGGTCCTCCCGGTAATCGCCCTCGCCGCCCCGGGGATACCGGACCGCCACAGGCCCGTCGATCTCAAACAATGCCTGCCGCAGCATCCGCCGCAGTTCCGCAAAGCTGGCGGGGCACAGCACCGTAAACCCGGGGATCTCCGACAGGAACAGCGCGTCGAAGCAGCCGTGGTGAGTCTCGCCGTCGGCCCCCACCAGACCCGCCCGGTCCACCCCCAGCACCACATGGAGCCGCTGGAGGGCCACGTCATGGATCAGCATGTCGTAGCCCCGCTGGAGGAACGAGGAGTACACGGCAAACACCGGGAGCATCCCCTGCTTGGCCAGGCCCGCGGCCATGGCGACGCCATGCCCCTCAGCGATGGCCACATCGAAGAACCGGTCCGGGAACTCTTTGGCAAAGGGGGCCAGGCCGGTGCCGTCCGCCATGGCGGCGGTGATGGCGCAGACGCGCCCGTCCTCCGCGGCGCAGGCGGCCAGCGTCCTGCCGAACACGGCAGAGAAGTCGTCTCCCCCGCTCTTCTTCACAAGGCCCGTCTCCGGATCGAATGGCCCCACGCCGTGGAACTTGTCCGGGTTCTGCTCCGCGAAGGAGTAGCCCCTGCCCTTCACGGTCTTCACGTGGACCACCACCGGGCACTGGAGCTCCCGGGCCCAGGCCAGCACGTGGACCAGCCGGTCCAGGTCGTGGCCGTCGATGGGCCCCAGGTAGGTGAAGCCCATGTCCTCAAACAGGGTGCTGCCGGGCCACAGGGCCTTTTTCAGGGACGTCTTGACCTTGTGGTTGAACCGGTACAGCGGGTTCTCCATGGGGTGCTGTCCGAACAGGCCCCGGTACCACTTCTTGAAATGGTAGTAGGCGGGCTTGGAGCGGATCTGGCTCAGATGGCTGTCCACCGCCCCCACGTTGGGGTTGATGGACATGCCGTTGTCGTTGAGAAGGACGATCAGGGGCTCGCCGGAGGCACCGGCGTTGTTGAGGCCCTCATAGGCCAGTCCCCCGGTCAGGGCGCCGTCCCCGATCAGCGCCAGAACACTGTAATCCAAGTGCTGTAAAGTTCTTGCTCTTGCCATCCCAAGGGCCACGGAGACGGAGTTGGAGGCATGTCCGGCGATGAAGGCGTCGTGTTCGCTCTCTCGGGGCTTGGGGAAGCCGGAGAGGCCGCCGAACTGCCGCAGGGTGTCAAACAGCGCCTGCCGGCCGGTGAGGGCCTTGTGGACGTAGCACTGGTGCCCCACGTCGAACACCAGCCGGTCCTTCGATGTGTCGAAGACCCGGTGGATGGCCACCGTCAGCTCCACCGCTCCCAGGTTGGAGGCCAGATGGCCGCCGGTTTTGGACACATGCTCCACCAGGAACTGCCGCAGCTCCCGGCACAGGGGCTCCAGCTGTTCCCGGTCCAGGGCCTTCACGTCCGCCGGGGTATGGATATTCTCTAAGATCAAATGACCCAGCCTCCTCTCAGCGGTGGAACAGGTGCAGAAACCTTCCCACCCAGTAGACCACGCTGGTGCTTTTGTTCAGGGCCACCGTCTTGCCCAGGGCCTTGCCGCCGATGGTGAGGCCGGACACCAGGGCCGTCACCGCCACGCTCAGCAGCACGCTCTCCGGCAGGGCAAAGGCCGTCTGGAGCCGCACCACGATCACGGCAGTGGTGGTCCCGCTGACGATGCCGCAGATGTCCCCCACCACGTCGTTGCAGACGCTGGACACCCGCCCGGCGTTCCGCAGCAGGACCAGCGCCTCCTTGGCGCCGGGCTCCTTGTGGGCGGCCATGGAGTGAAAGGGCCTGGGGTCCGCCGCCGTGACCGCCACGCCGATGATGTCGAACAGGATGCCCAGGCCGATGAACACCGCCAGCACCAGCGCGGCAGCCGCCGCACCCGCGCCGCTGAGACTGGTTTCCGACGCAAGGCTCAATGCCGCAGACAGGACGATGGCAAGAAAAAAGACCTGCACGGCCCACCGGTAGGGGCCCGGCCTCTCCCGCTCCCGTCCGCGCTTTCGCTTTGGGGTATCGCTCAAAAAAAGTCCCTCCACTTGGGAATGAATTCCAGTTGGCTAAGTCGGCGGCGGCGGAAAAGGTAAATCTTACGGCTTAGGTACGGGTTGGATTTCCCCGCGGCACACCTCTCGTTGCCGATGGAGGCGGTTCCCCCTTCGGTGCCGCGGCACAGTGTCGCCAGCCATGCCACCCGATCGCCACTTAGTCCGCACTGCAATCCCTTTTCAGCCCGGTCAGGACAGCCTAGGTGATTTCCACCCCAGTCGATCCGTCCCTTTAGCCTCTTTTGCAAACCGGGTTTCAGGGGGCGATCAAACGGGCCCTCTGGCCAGAGGGCCCCGCCTGTTGTTCCCCCATCCACCCGCCTCACGCAAGGCAGGCTACGTCTGCACACAGCGTTACGGCCCCGCAGGGCCGATGCACCGCGCTGCAGGTTCATCAGCTGCTTCGTACGCGGCCCGGAATACCACACTGGGAGTACGTCCGCGCACAAGAACAGGTCTCCACGGAAACAGGGTCGTCATCACCATGCCATTGGAAAGCGCCCTGAGTCCGCAAGCGCAGGCAAAGCCAGGCTTCCCCCCAGCACCCACCCGAAACTGGGCGTATCAAGCAGGCACCAGAGGTTTCATCGGTGTGCCCTTCAGAGGATTTTTAGCCCCTCCTTCGGAGACGGATGATCTGACTAGAATACTGCGCCGCCGCTTAGCGCCATACAGTATATCACAAATCTAATAAATATACAACATATTCCGTATATGCGTCCGTAAATTTTTTGTGACCGGCCGGGCTGTCCTCCCGATGCGGACAGTCCCCGGCGCCGGACAGAAAAGGGGCCGCCGTCCGGCGGCCCCGCTCTTCACTTGTTCCGCTCCGCCAGGGAGTCCGCCAGGGCGGCCAGGATGCCGTCCGTGTCCCAGTCCGCCACCGCGGCCTTGGCCGCCTCCGTATGGGCGCGGACCGCCCGGCCGCAGCCCTCCAGCCCCAGCAGGTCCATGAAGGTGACCTTCCCCTCCTCTTTGTCGGAACCGATGGGCTTGCCGAACTCCGCCGCGTCGCCGCACACGTCCAGCATGTCGTCCCGGATCTGGAAGGCCAGCCCCAGCTCCTGGGCGTACGTTTCGGCGGCGGCCATCAGCCCGCCGCTTCCGCCCGCCGCGGCCACGCCCAGGCGGCAGGCCCCGGCGATCATGGCCCCGGTCTTGAGCCGGTGGACCTCCGTCACCTCCGCCTCGGTCTTCGGGGCGTGGAGGGTGTCCAGCACCTGGCCCGCCACCATGCCGTCCGCGCCGGAGGCCTCCGCCAGGATGCGGCCGCAGGCGGCCCGGCGGCTCTCGTCCAGCCCCGGCGCCGTCAGGATCAGGCGGTAGGCCTCCGGCTGGAGGGCGTCCCCCGCCAGCACGGCCAGCGTCTCGCCGTAGACCTTGTGGTTGGTGGGCTTGCCCCGGCGCAGGTCGTCGTTGTCCATGCAGGGCAGGTCATCGTGGATCAGGGAGTAGGTGTGGACCAGCTCCAGGGCGCAGGCCATGGGCAGGGCCGTCTTCCAGTCCGCAAGGCCCGCCAGCCGGGCAAACTCCAGGGTCAGCACCGGCCGGATGCGCTTGCCCCCCGCCAGCAGGCTGTACCGCATGGACTCATACAGGTCCCGCCAGTCCGGCCTCCCGGCAAAGAGGGTCTCCAGATACGACTCCACCGCCGTGCGGTAGGTCTCATACCGGGTCTGAAACACCTGTTCGCTCATCCCTGCTCCTCCTCTCCGAAGGGCAGCTCCACCGGCGCGCCGTCGGGGCCCTTCATCAGCTTGACCACCTTCTGCTCCGCCGCGTCCAGCTCCTGGGAGCAGGCGGCGATCAGCTTCGTCCCCTCCTCAAACAACGCCAGAGAGTCCGCCAGGGGGGCATCCCCCTTCTCCAGTGCCGCCACGATCTCCTCCAGCCGGGCGATCTCCTGCTCGAACGTCTGTTTCTTCGCGCTCATGGCTGTTCCTCCTTCGTATAGGGCTTGTCCACCACGGCGGTGAAGCCGCCCTCTCCCAACGTGACGGACACCCGGCTGCCCGGCGCCGTCTCCCGCCAGCTTTTCAAGATCTTCCCTTGCTCATCCCGGGCCACGGCGTAGCCCCGGCCCAGCACCGCCAGTGGGCTCATGGCGTCCAGCGACGCCGCCAGGGCCGCGAATTTCTGCCGGTGCCGCCCCAGCACCGCGCCGGTCACGTCCCCCAGCCGCTGCTGTAAGTGGTCCAGGTCCAGCCGCTTGTCCTGGACGTAGGCCATTCCGTCCGTCATCACCCGCTTGGCCGCCAGGGCGGTGAGCCGCTGCCGGGCGGTCTCCAGCCGCGCCGTCTCGCTTCTCGCCATCCGCTCCCCTGCGCCCCGGAGCCACCGCAGCAGCTCCACCTGGTCCGGCACGGCGATCTCCGCCGCGTTGGAGGGGGTGGACGCCCGCGCATCCGCCACAAAGTCGGCGATGGTCACGTCCGGCTCGTGGCCCACGGCGGAGATGATGGGCGTCTCACAGTCGTAGATGGCCCGGGCCACCCGCTCGTCGTTGAAGGCCCACAGGTCCTCCATGGACCCGCCGCCCCGGCCGGTGATGATGACGTCCCCGATCTTCCACCTGTCCGCGTACCGGATGGCCCCCACGATCTCCGGCGGGGCCTCGGCCCCCTGGACCCGCACCGGCAGCAGGATCACCCTGGCGATGGGATACCGGCGGCGGAGGATGCGGATCATGTCGTGGACCGCCGCCCCGGCGCCGGAGGTGACGATGGCGATTTTCTCCGGATAGGGCGGCAGGGGCTTTTTGTGGGCGGGGTCAAACAGGCCCTCCTTCCACAGCTTTTCTTTTAACTGCTGGAAGGCCACCGCCAGGTCCCCCACCCCCTCCGGGATCAGGGAGTCGCAGTAGAGCTGATAGGCCCCGTCCCGGGGGAACACGGTGATGCGGCCGGAGGCCACGGCCTTCATGCCGTTCTCCGGCCGGAACCGGAGGCGGGAGGCCTGTCCCCGGAACATGACGCACCGGAGGGCCCCCTCCTGATCTTTCAGGGTGAAATAGTGGTGGCCGGAGGGGTAGATCTTGTAGTTGGACAGCTCTCCCCGGACGGCGACGCCCTGTAAAGCCGGGGCACTGTCCAGCAGGCCCTTCACCAGCTGATTCACCTCTGTGACACCATAGATATGTGGTTCCATACGCGTTTGCTCCTTGGTCCCTGCGGGCAGAAAACGAGGAGCCGGACGGCGGCGTCACGCCCCCGTCCCGCTCCGCAGGACTGCCCTTATTCCGCTGTCTCCCGGCGCACGAAGGTGCCCAGGATGCCGTTGATGAACTTCACCGTCTCCGGCGTCTCATATTTTTTGGCAATCTCCTCGGTCTCGAGATCGCCAAAGGATTCAAGAGGCGTCTCCAAAATCTCCTTCATGCGCTCCTGCTCCCGGCGCTTTTCCTCCTTTGCCCTCTTCCACCAGGTGAAAAGGATGACAAGCACCGCAACGACGGCGATGCTGATGCCGATTACGGTCAGAGGAGGGGTCGTCACCTTCATGATGCGCTGCGCGGTGTCGGAAAATGCCTTTGAGAAAAAAGTTTCCTCATTGAGGCTGCGGTCGTAGTAGTAGCGTTCGATGTTGTCAATCAGGATGTCTCCCGCCTCGGTGTCAATCACCGCGCTCGCCTGCGTGCCGGCAAGATGCCAGGCCTCGTGCTGGTTGCCATACTCCCAGAAGAGCACAAGCAGATGGGCTTCGTCTTCAAAGAGCCGGTCATAGAGCGAGTAGGCAAAGGCCTCGACCTGCGCGTCCGAGGGGTTGTAGTTACCGTCGATGTTGTCAAAGAGGTAAAGGTAGGGCTGAACCCCCGTTTCGCGGTAAAACTGCTCCATGCCGGCCGTGAGCGCGGAGGAATCGGAAATCCAGCCCAGCTCGTCGGTGAAGTAGCC
>OLGD01004625.1_pt1 | contig 11045 bp, 20 predicted proteins | sample 1605311 | NCBI WGS metagenome assembly OLGD01 (sample SAMEA3888917, study PRJEB22519) | human gut metagenome | biome: human gut; feature: human-associated habitat; material: faeces | place: Denmark | collected 2010 | reverse complement strand
CAGCCCGTCGCGACCGCAGGCGCTCCCCTCGACCAGGACGTTTCATCTCGCTTCGGCACTAACCCCCAGCGCGCGAAACGGTTCTCCGAACGCCGAGCGAAGTTCGGCGCGGTGGAGCGCAGCCAGTCTGCGGGGCGAAGAGCCGACCCCGTCGTGCCGCAGGAAGACTCGATTTCCGCGGAGCTGCGCGCAGAGCGAGAGAAGAAGTTCGGAGTCGTGGAGCCCAGTCGGACTGCGGGCCGAAGACAGGGACGCGCTGGACAGGGCATGGACGCGATGTCGCCGGAGCTGCGCGCGGAGCGAGAGAAGAAGTTCGGCGTGGTGGAGCAGACGAGCTTCACTCGTCAACGCGGAGAGAAGCGATATCGGTCCAATTTTAGAAACCGAAAGAATCGCCGTTTCATGTAAAGTGCGCTGTTTGTTGAACAAATACACGGGAACAAGGATTGGATTATTGGGAAATCGTTTTTATTCCGGTATTACAAAGCCTTTTAGATCATTCACTCAAACAATTTATCTCATGTTTTTATTCTCATTCTTACCCTCCTATCATATATTTAATTACCTTCATTTCATTGATTCATTCAAACAATTCAAGGATCCCATTTTCCATGATTCACTCAAACAACTCAATCCATATTTCAATTCTCACTCCTTCATTCCTTCCCTTCCCCTCAACGCGACTTTTGAATCGCCTCCATCATCGGCTTCACGATCTTCTGCTGCTCCTCCTTGATCTGCTCCTCTCCCATCTCCTTCCGCATCCTCTTCACCTCCTCCTGCATATCGTCCAGCAGCCCCAGCTCCACGTCCACCAGGAAGTCCGACAGCACGTCCGCATTGATGATCGCCGCGCAGTTTTCGTACACATTCTGCGCGTGCGTATTCGGCACCACGTGTCCGTTCTACCCGTCACCGCCTCTCCCCGCCCCCACGATATCCATCCCCGGCGCGTGCACCACTCCCTCGATCATCCCCTTGCAGTTCCCCTCCACGTCGAACGCGCCGCCGCCCGCCATTCCGCCCGGCAGCGCCCCGCGGGACGTCACCATCGACCGCCCGTCCTGGATGTGCAGCGCGCGGCCCTCGCTCGTCTACGATCGCCACACCGCGCAGACGCTACGAACGGAACCAGCAGCGACACGTCGCGGCCCTCTGCGTCTTCTCGCGCTTCGCGACGATGCCCAGCGAGCAGAATCGGCTTGGATGAGTCCGTTAATTCGCTCCAACCTCTCCTTTTTGGGGCGAAGTCTCGCTCAGCTCCAGTCCCTCGACCGCGTTGAACGGCTCGTTCGCCTCGCGAAGGCGGCGCATCGGGGAGCTGCGCATCTCCACGCGCGATGTCGCCTGCGAGAGCAGCTCGTCGACTTCCTCCAGAGAGTTCGGACGCGGTTGGGAAGCGGGCGGTTTGCAGGGAGCGGAGTCCATGCCGTACAATTTGAGGGTCTCGAGGGCCTCTTCCTCTTTGTGGAGGTGGAAGCAGCAAAGATCGCTGTGCGGGTTATGCGAATACAGAAGAGGAATACCGATAATTGTGAGCGATGACTTTGTTGTTCACTCCCACGCGATTTGTTATATTTCCGTTCGCCTACCACTCAGATCGATAGAACGGAGCGCACATCGCGAAATTCCGCAGTTAAAATCACATTATCCTCAGTTACATACTGCAGCCAAGGGTAGGTAGAATCTATACCGTGAATCAAACACACTGCACATACCTGGGAAGTAAGATTTGAACAAGTAGGGAGCCACAACGTGAAACGGACAGACAAAGTGATATTTGTACTCGTATTGCTTGTTAGCTTTAAACGGAATGCACGAAGACATGGCCAGCAACTCAAAGCGATCCATTCCCTAGTTTTCGAATTCTCTCCCAAAATACTACTTTTGCCGGTACTCGGTACCACGATGTTACCGTCATTACACTTTTCTGCACACTCTGCTTGATCGCGTTGAACATCCTTCAATTCACTGGAATTCGTGGGGGCATACGATTCGTAATACGCGCGCGAACAAAAACACAAAAGGGGATGCAAATGCCTGCAAACGGATTTCCCTTCATTTTTACCATTCCAAAAATAGGGACCGGTACCACTTTTCCCTGTTTCTGTGTGTCACACTTTTTGTTTGGTTTCCCCTCATGAGCGCAGAGGCGCAACTCAGCGATGATAACTCTATTACCGTTAGTACCGAAGACGAGAGAATGGAGTATTTGACTTCCAGCGATTCACAAGACACACTATCTGTCCCTTCTGATTCTGCAGCTTGTATGAACTTTACGATTTTGGGTAATGAATAGCCTGCAGTTCTCCCAAGTCCCAGGAAGGAGGCGAATCAATATTTTCATTTATGATTAATCGAAAGCGAGACAAGCGCTCCTTTCGAGAGAGGTACACCCGTTTTATGAAGGAGCTCAGTTCCCAACAAGCAGTCGAAGTGGTGACTCCTACGCTCTCCTGGAGAGTTTCACCGAATAGTAGCAAGTCCGCTTCGAATGTTTATGTTGCGAAAGTCGTCTATCATCCTTCGATTCATGGGTATTCGCCTCTTTTTTCTGGAATTTCTTATAAACGTAAACTTGTTTATGTTCCCAAAGCGGCCCTGTACCAAGGGAGTGCGGTTTCTCAGTCCTTGCCTCTCTCCCCCGCCTAATTGGTTCTCTCTCTCTCTGTAGTGTGTGTATCTGTGTTCTGTTTGTCTCAAACACTCTCTAAATCAAAACTACACAAGCAAAATCGCATTGATGCATCCATCGTTCTCCGGATTGTTCGTCACCTGCGCATACTTGCCTATTCCTCACTCCCTCCTTCCGATCCTACCCCAGACGACCTTTCCCGACTCGGTTACCAATCCCAGCTCGCTCACGTTCACCTCGATGATGGTTCCCTTCGTGATCACGCCCAGCTCGGTGTACAGTTTGCTCTGCGGGTTCTTCTTCACTCCAATGATGTCCAGATAGAACGTCGTCTTCAGCTCGGGGTGCGTAACGTGCGCCTTCTTGAAGCGAAGTCCAGTGGGGCGAATGAACCGCTCGTATTTTGGAGGCTTCCGCGTGAAGCCCTCGCCCACGAACGTCACTTTCGTGATCATTCGCTTCCACTGCTTCTGCTTGCGCTTGCCTGTTGACAGAACGCGGAACATCTCCGCATCGGCGATCGGGTTCACCTTCGGAACCGGCACCGTCCACTTCCCCGCCTTCTCCTTGCGCTTCTGCTTCACTGTGTTGCTCAGAATCTTGGACCGAGACACGCCTTCACGATCCAGAAGGTAGGCAGGAAGAGCTCCCTCAGGAGTGGCATCCTTCGTCGCGTGCTTGTTCGAACGCTCCTCGTGCATCTTGATTCTACGTCCTAAACCAACTTCACCACTCACTCTTTACGCATAGCCGCCTTCTCCTTGTACCGCTGGGCACTGTGCAAAATACCCTTAATTCCATGCACTTTCTGTGCGTATTTTGCCTTTTCGTGACCAGCACGGGCTTCCTTCTTTCTCCTAGCAAAATAAGCAATAAGAAGCCATTCCTTACTTTCTCTCATAGTAATCAAAACGAACTCCGTGTCGTTTCTGATGTAACTCAATAAACTCGTTCTGAGGCTACGAAATGAGAATAAGGGCAGCAATAGAGCACCATATTGACTATTCCTAAAAGCGAGGAGTTCTATTGATTCTTCTTACGAACTCAGCCAAACAAAAGTGGGGCGTTTCATCGAATCACTCTCATTCTTTTTCAACAAACAGATCAATTCATTATCTCATAGAAAGCTAGGTAGCACTCCGAAATGGGAGCGTCTGCAGCCAGAACAACCTTTGAATCGTTGCACAGCACCCATTCCTTCACGCCTTCTTCTCGATACGCAGCTACGTAATGGCCGAAATCCGCTCTGTTCCCTCGGTGCAGGCACACACTCGCCAGTCTATACCTTCTCTTTTCATTTCTACCCATCAGCCCCAGTCTAAAAAAGCGCCCCACAAGTGCAGCTTCGGATCGGAGCACTTCGCCACTTCGATCTCCTCGTCGATTTCCACCGCGCTCTACAAACAAGAACACTGATGGAGGGAAACGGTGTCTTTCTGAATAGAAAATGTCTGCATGTCCACAACGAATCTGTTGATTCGAATACACAACACAGAGGGGAACTCGTCAAATACCATCGTTCGTTTCCACATCGATTCTGCAACTCAGCCGTTCTTCCGAATTCTACTGCGTTCGCACTCCGTGCAATCCAACTCGACGTATTCGTCCTCCAAACTCCTCGTCAGGAGCTCCGAAAGCGGTTTGTCTTTCTCGTAAATCTGAACGCTGAGTCCGATTTCTTCGTCCTGCGGTCCGTTCACCTGGTTTCCGCACGCTTCGCACTGATCCCCGCTCCTTCGCTCTGCCTACCTGCATGCTGTAATGGAAGGGGATCCGAAACAGTCTTCGAATCATCGCAGCGTCGCCCAGAGTGTCCAAAAGCACTGCGAGAAACTCGAAGCTATCTGCGACTCATCGAGTGTTTCATCCCAAACCCTGCTGCTGCGTGTTGTTAAACTCACTCGCCACGGCGCCGATCGCCTGCTTCAGCAGTCGCGGCTGCACGTGTTTCCCCGCGCCGCCGCTCTGCATCGCCTGTGCGACTTTGAAGAACTGGCAGAGAAGGCAGGCGGAGGGAAGCGGGTTGGAGCAGCGCTCGAAGTGAGAGACCCAAAAGGGGTCGTGGAGAAGATGCTGAACTGTGTGGAGATGGAGAAGACATTGGAGAATGGAGTTCAGATAGCAGCTGTTTCCGAGATTGTCGAGGCCACACGCGGAGGGACTGGAGCAAAGAGGGTACGGATCGCCGTGGGAATCGTTCTATTGCTGGACAGACGAGTGGCGAATACCATCGAGAAATCGAACTCTGTGTTGGCGAAGAGATTCATTTCGAGAAGCGATTTCTCGTGCTGAGCGCTCTCCAATCCGACGAGTTTTCCGTTCTGCAGCACACCGAAGGCAGTGAGAACGGAGCGAACGGACGCAAACAGAACGTCGCCGTAGTTGAAATCGGGGTCGTCGTCGCAGGCGTAGCAGTGCACATCGGCGTGATTCTACTGGCCATTGCGAGCTGCGCTCCCCACTTCCTGAAGCGACGCCACTTTCACGACTAAGCAATGGCCCGTCTGCTTGAAATGGTCGATCGCGTGGCCGTTTCCAGGCACCTCCGCGACGTTCCACTGCTTTCTTCCGCAGTGGAACGTGCCGCACTCCAGGCAGAGCCACAGATTCTGCGTCAGTTCGCAGTCTTCGCACCGCATGGCTTCTGTGAATCAGCGGCTTTCTGCAACGCTCACTGAGGTCCACATGCGGACAGGGATCGGGACACTGGTAGGAAGCGCAGTGCGGGCAGGGCTTTAGATTCTCGTCCTCCCATTGCGCCATTTCCTTCTCTTTCTCTCCCGAAGCGCACTGCAAGATTTGGTCTCCGATCTCTTTCATCTGCTCGTTAGAAACAACTCGAAACGCAACGTAGCCCTCCGCTGGGAACGTCTGATCGCAGGCCAGACACACGACGCTCATCTCCGTTTCATAGCGTTTGGAGGGTTCCACCGCGCCGCCTTCGACGCCGATTGCCAGCTTCGTCAGTTTGTTCGGGTGTGATTGTGGCCGTGGCTGTGGCTGCGATTCGGCTGAGACCGGGGAGGCGGGTGCAGAGGAGGGGATTTCACGGCGGAATAGGCGGAGGAAGAGCGGATGGCCGGATTTCTTGAAGTGGAGATGCGAGTGTGCTACTGCTCCGGTGCAAAACCCTTGGTAGCAGGAGAGACAGACGTCGATTCCGTTGTTTTGATCCTATGGAAAAACATGATAGACGCCTCTTACCCAAGTGTTGAAACAATAGACGCACTCTTCCTTGTACACAAGCGTCGAGGGAGTCAGCGGTCTAATCTGCCTGTAAGAATGGAAAAAAATCGATCCATACACCCTTTTCAAAGTGACTGCAGCCTAACTGATTCAACACATCACTCGGAAAACTCTCATTCTCCACCATCGGCTCACTCATGAGTGGAGCACCGCCACTAAAATATGAAAAGTGTTAGGCGAGACATACTTATCGAAAAACAGAGATACCGCTACAAAATCAATCTTTCAAGGTACCATCCTACCTCCTTCGACATTCCAGTCACAGCACTTAAGATATGCAAGAGCAGTATCCATCGCGCAGCCACACATCTCACAAAAGCTTTGAGCGAGCTCTTTCTCCGAATCGTTCATTTAAATAAGTAAAATAATGTAAAGCAGAGTCGGTTTGAAAAAACACTGATTGATGCTGTGATGGATGCTAAACTAAAAGTTGTGATGATTGTGATGACTTTCAACAAGCATTCCGGGTGAAGAAAATGGTTGCTCTTCTCTAAAACCGCTACAATTTGCATCATTTGTCACTCTATTGATATGGAACAAATAGATGGTCTTTAAATTGCTAATATTTCAAAGAATGAATCTCTAGAAAATAGTATTGATTATCATATGCTGATCACTGTACACGCAGAACTGCAAAAACAAAGTTTGTAGAAAACTATCAGTACTACCTGAATTATCGCTTCTCGTATGTTCCTCACGAAAAGTGCAGTAATTGTGTAGTTTATCCCACTGTTTGCGTGATCGTTGAAACCAAATGGATTTTAGAGTGGGATACAATTATCGGTTAGGCAGAAAAATAGGAAGCGGTGCGTTTGGCGAAATTTACATAGGTACGGACATTTCTTCTTGTAGTTTGCCTTGCTTATAACTTGATTGCATAGGTGAGGAAGTGGCTATCAAATTGGAGCCAGTAACATCGAGAAACCCGCAACTAGGTTTTGAATACAAAGTATATAGACTATTAAAGGGAGGAATTGGCATTCCAAGCGTTTACTATTACGGAGTGGAGGGAACTTTCAACGTAATGGTCATGGAGCTGCTGGGGCCGAGTCTGGAGGATTTGTTCAACTACTGCAACAGGCGGTTCACCTTGAAAACGGTGTGCATGCTAGCTCAGGAAATGCTCCTGCGTGTCGAGTATCTCCACTCGAAGTTGTTCATCCACCGCGACATGAAACCTGATAATTTTGTGATTGGTTTGGGCAAGAAAGCGAACATTATCCACCTGATTGACTTTGGTCTGAGTAAGCGCTACCGAAACCCGATCACGAAAGCGCATATTCCGTTGTTCTTTCCTTAGTTGCCATGAGCTTCAGATATCGCGAGAACAAAAGTCTGACGGGAACGCCTCGCTACGCCTCGCTGGGAAACCACCTGGGCATGGAGCAGAGTCGCCGCGATGATCTGGAATCGCTGGGCTACATTCTGCTGTACTTCCTCAAAGGCAAGCTGCCCTGGCAAGGCCTCCGCGCGGAGACCAAAAAGGAGAAATACGCGAAGATCATGCAGATGAAAGTCGAAGTAGCGATGCTCCTCAGTCTCCAGCGTAGCTCTCGATCTCCGACCTCTGCGAAGGCATTCCCGACGAGTTCAAAGTGTATTTGGAGTACTGTCGAGCGCTGCGCTTCGACGACTGTCCCGACTATGCGTATCTCCGTCGATTGTTCCAAGACCTCATGAAGCGAAAGGTGAGCGCAGCCTTTTTTCTCCTCATCGGCAGCAGCTTCCCAACGACGGCGTCTACGATTGGATGGACGAATCGCTGGCGCACAATCCGGCCGTGCTGCCGAAGCACTGCATCGACAGCTCGGGCCATCTTCGCCGCGATCTGCTCCGCCCTGCGCCGCTCTGCTATCGCGAAAACCGACTCGTTGCGGGTGAGAATTCGATCCAAGCATGAGGCGCAGAGGCGGAAGAGTCGGCCTCCAATCCGTCGCGAGCGTCGATTGGATCGCTGGGATCGCTGGGATCGCTGGGGAGACGATCGCCCTCCACGCTGTCCCCGTCGAGTTCGTTTTATTCGTGGGGAATTGGGCGGAGTTCTCAGTAGAAACCAGCCTTCGGAGGGGGGAATGGAGACGGAGCCGAAAGCGGCGGCGGAGACTTTTTCGAATCCGCTGCGGCAAACGGCTGCGAAGGAGCCGAAGGGGAGTCGAGAAGCGGCGAAGCCTGCTTCGTCAGAGCCTGCTGCTGCTGCTTCTGCTGCTGCTGTAAAGGCATCGAACGCAGTGAAGGGTGCGGAGCTGAGGAAGGCTGCGCAGCCCGCCAATGGGGCGACGCCGAACAAAGCGGGCGGAGCGCGAATGGGCACTTTTCGACGTCTCTGGCATTTTTAGTCACTTCTAGCTGAATTCACGACTGTTTGTTGGGAGAAAGTGAATAGAAACAATCAATCAAAGAGTAGAGAGAAACCAGTCAAAAAAAGTGAAAAACAAAGAATAAAAAAAGTTCAGAACAATCAAACAAACTAACGAACAAACAGACAGAAAAACACTACAGAAACACTCCGAACCCTTCTCTCCATCCCGACTCATCGCTTAAACGGAAGCGGAATGCCCAGCTCTTCCTCGGTCTCCAATCCGATCATCTCCATCACTTCCCGATCCTCTTTGTCCATTCCTTCCGCCATATTCCCGATCACTTCGCGACACTGGCTGCGCCGCTGTCTCCAAATCTTCTCAGCCCGAGTAATCTCCGATCGGAGATTCGCCAGCTCTTGAGGATCGATCACATCGGCTCTGCCACTCAATCCCCATCCAATCGATTACGTCTGCAAGCTCGCCACTCGCTCCTCCATTCGCTTGATGTTCGCGCTCATTTCGGCGATTCCCTTCTCCAGCTCGGCTTCACTCAGCGCGGAATCCAACTCTTTCAGTTCTACTCTTGAAGTGATACGAGCAGCAAACCATTCTTTAGCATCCCCACTTCGCTCTGGAGAGACTTTTCCTCCTCTTCCAGGCCGGTGATCTCTTGATCCATCTTTTTAAACTCGGCTTCGTCGATTTCAGGGAACTGGCTCTGGTCGGCAAAATACACTTTGCTCTTCCCAAACTCCTTCTCGATAATCTTGCCGCTAGAAATGATTCCACAAACAAAGCACGACTCCTGGGCCAGCTGGGCCAAAATTCGGACCACATAGGCTTTCTTGACTTCTTTGTGCAAGTTCTCAAAAATCGTCTGGGCGTTAAAAGGCTTGTTTTGCTCATTAATATATCGCAGGACCACTTCGTAACCTTGCTTTTCGGTTAACTCCTTCTTTGCTCCCTTTTCTACACATAGATCCGCCGAAGAATTGCTACCTTCCTTTCCCTTCTTGGCAGTGCTTTCTAAAAATGAGGAAATTGATGATATTACCCACTTTTGGCTGCTGCTGTACTCGAAACCTTGGCTTTCTTGGGAGATTTCGGAGCGCCCTTCTTTTGAGGAGTGTCTCGCTTCTTCGATCGCTTTTCCCCTCCATTTTCAAAGTCTTCCTACCGTAAAGGAATTCAAACCAATTCAAACATCCTCCGACCCGGATCCACCTTCATACAACGCGTCTCCATCTTGGTCACTCAGTTCCAAGTCGTCTGCTTCAGTGGACTCGCTATCTTCCTTAGCCATTGTTGTTTCAAATTGAATTTAGAAAGAGCGGCAAATCTGAACGAATTACCGGCTATTTCGGGAAATGTAAAAATCAAACCCTGTTCAAATCATTGCAAATAAGACACCGAGAGAGGATATGCTTGCTCTCTTTAAGAGCCTTCTGTCTTCAAAGAAGCTCAGCGGCCCTCGTCTTCAACTAAGCTTAAGCAAACCTCCTCGTATTGGCGCATATTGCTTTCACTAATGTGTAGCACAACGAAAACGACCCAGAAGTTCCGAAAAGTCAAAACAGAAAGAGGATGCAACAAACAAGGCAGAAAACACTGCTGCATTGGGTAAATATTTAATTGAATGTGTAAAGAGAAGAAAAAGACCCCAAACATCTCGAATTGGTTGAAACCTCGAATGGCTATGTGTATCTTCCATCATCCAATCAGAAATCGGCATCAAAGCCGAAAAAGAATGAAAAATCTGGAAAACCCAAAGAAAAGTCGTCACGTTCAGAACGTCAGGCGGAAATGGTATTTTTATTAGCAATTTGGATTATAAATTAGGCTGAGACCCAAAAACGAACGAAAATGGCAACGGTCTGTAAGTTTTACAAGAGAGGTCGTTGCCACCGGAAAGACTGCGAGTTTCTGCATGAAGGCCCTCCACCTCTCTGTTACAATATTTTGAAAACGGGGGTATGTCATGAAGGTACCAACTTGAATACGCTAACACCAAGCAAACTGTATTTATAGCCACGACACGAAGAAGGTGGGCTGCATGTTCTTCCACGTTACGCACAACTGTACAAGAGGGGACAAGTGCAAGTTCAGTCATGAGGCGATATCTCCCGAAGAGCTGGCAGAACTGAAGCGGATTTACGACGAGGTTGAGATGGAGAAGCATTCTGTAGGGGAAACGAGGATGATCGAGTGTAGGTGATGCCAGCTGACGTAGCGCAGGCGATGCTGAAGGAGGAAACGACAAGTCAAGACCAGGGAGAGGGGAAGTTTGAAGATCTTCCAAGCTTGTTATCGGTGATGGAGCAAACAGAGCAGAAAGAGAAGGAAAGCAAAGAAATGAGTGACGAACCAAAGGAGGAGAAGGAGGCGGAGACTAGACAAGGAAATGAGAGTGAGAGCAGCAGTTTTGATGAAAATGACCCGTTTTTTTAGCCTATCGGTGTTTGTTGGAGAGAGAATATAAGAGGATTGGAAGGATGAAAGAATTGAGAATGGTGAAAATGGATTGTAATGGGATTTGAAAAAGGCATTGTTAAGTGAAAGTGTTTCAGATCACGATTTGGATTTGAGTTAGCAATTCTTTTTCCTTTAAAGAGTTTCCTGTGATAATAATGTGTAATATTATTGAAAGAATATCTTTGATTCAGAAATACTTTTCAAAAAAGAAAGGATAGTCAAACATTTCTCATTGACTGAATTACTGATGTCTCAACTAGATATCTGATTCCATTATTATTCTTGCTCATCACTAAGAGAGAAAGCAGATGCTGTGATTATTTCTGTATAGGCATGCCTCCAGAAAACGCTGGTAGACTTTAGGAATACATTAATATTGTATGCTATCATAC
>OLGD01004622.1_pt1 | contig 11048 bp, 10 predicted proteins | sample 1605311 | NCBI WGS metagenome assembly OLGD01 (sample SAMEA3888917, study PRJEB22519) | human gut metagenome | biome: human gut; feature: human-associated habitat; material: faeces | place: Denmark | collected 2010 | reverse complement strand
AATTTCAGCAAGAGATCATCGGTATTCCTCTTTTTTAAGGGCCGGCTTTGCCGGCCTTTTTCTTTTCTGAAGCCCTGTGTGTAAAGGGCATATTCCGGCGCACATGTCATACAATGTCTCTTTTTCCCGTTCGCAGCGATATCCCCCCATATAAATGTCAAAAAAAACAATATTCACTTCATTTCAAAATTCCCATTGCGTTTTTTATTCTATAATGGTAAAATATGTTAAATTTCAGAGAATTTCTTTGTGTTTCCCTTCTGTTCCTTCTTTTCCCAAGCCATCCGCATGTTCCGAAAGGTCGCCGCCTATGAAATGCCTTTTTACACGAATCGTTAATTGCCTTGCCCTTTGCTTATTATTTTGTTTGCTGGCAGGTTGCCAGCAGGACCCCACCATTGTGGAAATCGTCTATGTGCAGGAGGGAGCGGACGCCAAGCCGCAGGCGCCGTCCCAGGCCCGGCCGGAGGTAAACGCTGCCGACGCGAATACCCCTGGTTCCGCCCTTTCGCCATCCTCTGAAGAGCCGGCGCCGGCGCCGGAAGAAACAAAGAATCCCCTACTGGACATCCAGATCCCTACGCCATCGTTTCTTCCCTTTCCGACCCCCTCGCCTATGCCAACGCCAACTCTGTTTCCCACCCCCACGCCTGCGGTGAAAACCCCTGCCCCCACCACGCCCCCTCCCACAACCACGCCGGCGGCTACCCCCGTTCCAGAGCCCACCATCTCACAAAATAATGACCTGGAGCGGGAACGATTGGCGGCCGCCTACGCCCAGGAGGTGGAATCCATCCAGCGTAAATACGATAGCAAAGCCGCCGACTTGCAAAGCATGTTATCCAGCATGGAGGCAAGCCTGGCCGCCAACCCGGAATATGCCGCCGAGATCCAGCAGGAGATTCAGTCGGTCCAATCCCAGCTCCAGCAGGTGGAAGCCCAGCGGGCCCAGGAGTTGCAAGCCGCCCAGATAACGTATCAACAGGCCCTGGCGGCGCTGGATTAAGCCCACAGCGCTCTTTTCGCTGCGGCTTGCGCCCGGACGTTTCCGTTGGCGTGCGCCCAGCGTCCCGCCGGGGGGGCGGCGGGCGTGCGAAGCGGGTACCCCCAAGGGGGGCGGGGCCATTGGCCTCGCCCCCCTTGGTTGTCGAAAAACTGGCTTGCCGCCACTTTTTCCAAATAATCATGGCACCCTTGGGCCTAAGCCGCGGCCAGGAAGCCATGCAGGGAAACCCCTTGCTGCGCAAGACTTTTTGCGGATTTGCCGTACACGCCGCCAAATCCGATTGAAGCGAATCAGGGGTTCAGCCCCCGACCCCCCCCAAGGGGTTTTCCACAGGCTGGGGTGGTGTTGCGTACCGTGGCTGGCCGCAAAACGCCGCCGCTCCCCGGGCCGCCACCCCGAAAGGCGCTGCGGTATGGAAAAGCGGCGTCTTTCGCAGGCGAAGGAGCAACCCCTCCCGGCAACAAAAAAGCAGGCGCAGCCTTTGCCGCCCTGCCAAATGTGCCATGGCCCAAAGCGGGCCATGGCTTATGCTTTTTTTGCAGCCTTAAAGGGAGGCGTCCGGCCCCATGAGCTTCACCATGACGGCCTTTTGGGCGTGCAGCCGGTTTTCCGCCTCATCGAAGATCTCCCCCGCATGGGCTTCGAACACCTTGGTGGTGATCTCCTCCTCCCGATGGGCGGGCAGGCAATGCTGCACCATACAATCCGGCTTGGCGGCTTCCATCACCTGATCGTTCACCTGGTAAATGCCTGCAAAGGCCGCCCGGCGCTTTTTCGCCTCTTCCTCCTGGCCCATGGAAGCCCATACGTCCGTGAAGATCACATCCGCGTCCTTGGCCGCCTCCATCGGCGACTGGGTATACTGGAACCGGTCGCTTTCCTGGGCCCAGGCTAGGATCTTCCCATCCGGCGCGTAATCCGCCGGGGTAGCCACGGCCACCTGCATCCCGGTTTTGATGCCTCCCACGATCAGGGAGTTTGCCATGTTGTGTCCGTCGCCGATAAAGCACAGCTTCAAGCCGCTCAGGCTGCCCTTGTGCTCCCGGATGGTCATCAGGTCCGCCAGCACCTGGCAGGGATGGCAATAATCCGTCAGGCCGTTGATCACGGGAATGGTGCCGTAAGCAGCCAGGTCCTCCACCTCCTGCTGGGCAAAGGTACGGATCATAATGCCGTCCAGATACCGGGACAGCACCCGGGCGGTATCCTGCACCGGTTCTCCCCGGCCGATCTGCAAATCGTTGGCGCTGAGAAACAGGGCCATGCCCCCCAGCTGATACATGCCCACCTCGAAGGAAACCCGGGTCCGGGTGGAGGATTTTTGAAAGATCATCCCCAAGGTCTTGCCCTTGAGATGGGGGTGGGCAATGCCGTTTTTCTGCTCGTATTTCAGCTGATCCGCCAGGTTCAGGATATCGATGATCTCCTGGCCGGTAAGATCCCATAGCTTTAGCAGGTGCTTCATTTGCCGATTATCTCCAGCAGGATGTCAATGCCCCGGTCCAATAGCTCCATGGGGATATTCAGGGCGGGAAGCAAGCGTACCTTCTCCTTGGCGCTGAGAATGATCAAGCCCTTATCCCGGCATTCCGCGATGATATCCTGTACCTTGCGATCCGTATCCACGCCGATCATCAGCCCTAAGCCGGCTACGCTTTTTACCCCCTTTGCCCCTTCCAGGCGTTGGCGCAGATGCCGGCCCTTTTCCGTGACCTGTTGCAGCAGCGCCTCGTCGATCCGGGAGACGATGCTCACCCCCGCCGCCGCGCATACCGGATTGCCGCCATAGGTGGAACCATGGGTGCCTGGGGTCAGCACATGCTGGGTGCGGGGGCCAAAGAGGGTGGCGCCCATGGGCAGGCCCCCCGCCAGGGCTTTGGCGGTGGAAACGATATCCGGCTCCACCCCGGGATGGTGCATATAGGCAAAGTATTTCCCCGTGCGGCCGTTTCCGCACTGGACCTCGTCTGCGATCAGGAGGATATCCTGCTCCCGGCACAGCTTGGCAACCGCCTGGACGTAATCGTCCGCCAAGGGCTGCACACCGCCTTCCCCCTGGACCATTTCCATCATGACGGCGCATACGCCTCCCTTCTCCACCTCCTGCTGGACGGCGGAAACGTCGTTGGCAGGCACGTGGACAAAGCCCTCTAAAAAGGGCGCGAAATGGACGTGGAGGGCGTCCTGGCCGGTGGCGCTCAGGGTGGCCATGGTGCGGCCATGGAAACTATTGTACAGGGTGATGATCCGGTAGCGGCCCGCCCCATACTTATCGTTGGAATACTTCCGAGCCGCCTTGATGGCGCACTCGTTGGCCTCCGCGCCGGAATTACAAAAGAATACCGCCTTTAAGCCGCTTTTCTCGCACAAAAGCTCCGCCAAGCGGGCCTGGGGCTGGGTGTAATAATAGTTGGAGCAATGCTGCAATTTCCCCGCCTGTTCGCAAACCGCCTTTTCCCATTCCGGGTCTGCGACGCCAAATACGTTTACGGCGATGCCGCTGCCAAAGTCGATGTATTCCTTCCCCGCCTCGTCATACAGGAGGGAGCCCTTCCCGTGGGTCAGGGCCAAGGGGGTCCTGGCGTAGGTGTTGGCGATGTATTGGTTTGTGGTTTCTACCGTCGTATGCATAAGCTCTCCTTTACACGAACATGGTCCCAATGCCTTCGTCGGTGAGGATCTCCATCAATATGGCGTGGGGGATCCGGCCGTCGATGATGAATACCTTCTTCACACCCCGGCGGATGGCTTCGATGCAGCATTCCACCTTGGGGATCATGCCGCCGGATATAACCCCTTCGTGCACCAGCTGGGGCGCTTCGCTCACATGGAGCCGGGGGATCAGGGAAGCCGGATCGTCCTTATCCCGCATGATGCCGGCGATATCCGTCAGGCTGATGAGGCACTCCGCCTTGAGCACCCCCGCCAGGCGGGAGGCTGCGGTATCCGCGTTGATGTTGTATACGTTCCCGGCATCGTCGTAGCCCACCGTGGCCACCACCGGGATATAGCCCATGGCCAGCACGTCCAGCACCGGCTGGGGGTCCACCTGGGTGATGTTGCCCACATAGCCCCATCGGTCCATATCCAGGGCCTCCGCCCGGATCATCCTGCCGTCCAGGCCGCAAAGGCCCATGGCCTTGCCGCCGATGGCGCCGATCCGGTTTACCAGGCTCTTGTTGATCTTGCCGGCCAGCACCATCTGCACCACGCCTGCGGTCTCCTCGTCGGTGACCCGCCGGCCCTCCACAAAGGTGGAGGTCTTGCCCATGGCCTTGAGGGTCTCGGTAATCTCCGGGCCGCCCCCATGCACCAGCACCACCCGGATGCCGATCAGGGATAGAAGCACGATGTCGTTCATGACGGCGCTTTTAAGCTCTTCGTTCAGCATGGCGTTGCCGCCATATTTGACCACAATGATCTTATTGGCATATTTTTGAATGTAGGGCAGGGCGTGTACCAGCACCTGTGCCCGCTGCGCATTATCCATCTGCTGGCTCATGTCCGGTAATCTCCGTTGATCTTCACATAATCATAGGTCAGGTCGCAGCCCCAGGCGGTGGCCTCGCAGGCCCCGCTGTTGAGCTGGATCTCCACCCGGATCTCATCCTGGGAGAGGACCGCCTTGGCCGCCTCCTCGCTAAAGGGGATCCCCGCCCCATCCTTGCATACCGCCACCGTGCCAGCTTGGGAGGTGAATTGCACGTCCACCCGGCCCATATCCAGGGGTGCGCCGCTGTAGCCCAGGGCGCACAGCACCCGGCCCCAGTTGGCGTCCGCGCCGAACATGGCGGCCTTGAACAGGTTGGAGCAGATCACCGCCTTGGCGGCGGTGCGGGCGGTATCCCGGCTATCGGCGCCAACCACATGGCACTCGATGAGCTTGGTGGCCCCTTCCCCATCCTTGGCGATGGACCGGCAAAGGTAGGCGGTCACCTGGCGCAGGGCCTGGCAAAAGGCCGTATACCCTGGACCCGGCCCCTGGATGATGGGATTTTCCGCCGCGCCGTTGGCCAGGATGCTCACCATGTCGTTGGTGGAGGTGTCCCCATCCACGCTGATCATGTTGAAGGTATCCTGCACGTCCCCCAAAAGGGCCTTATGAAGCATTTGGGGATCAATGGCCACATCCGTGGTAAGGAACACCAGCATGGTGGCCATATTGGGATGGATCATGCCGCTGCCCTTGGCGATGCCCCCCAGGTGGCAGGTCTTGCCCTCCACCTCAAAGGCCACGGCCAGCTCCTTTTTCTTCAGGTCCGTGGTCATGATGGCTTCCGCCGCGTCGTCGCTGTGATTCCCCAGGGCCTGCACCAGGGCGGGCATCCCCGCCTGGATGGGCGCAAGGGGCAAAGGCTGGCCGATCACACCGGTGGAGCCGATGATCACGTCCGTAGGCTGTATGCCGCATTCCGCGGCCAGCAGGCTGCACATGGCCTCTGCGATCTCCACCCCGTCGGCGTTGCAGGTGTTGGCGTTGCCGCTGTTGCACAAAATGGCCCGGGCATACCCATCCTGCACATGGGCCCGGGTCACGGCGATGGGGGCGCCCTGCACCAGGTTGGTGGTATATACGCAGGCCGCTGCCGCCGGCCGGTCGCTGAGGATCAAGGCCAGGTCTTTTTTTACCTTATTCTTGCGAATGCCGCAGTGTACGCCTGCGGCTGTGAATCCTTTTGCAGCGCAAACGCCGCCGGGTATGGTTTTCATAGGCGATGCATCCTTATTCTTTCTATCCATGGCGCTCCATGGTTTTTTACAAATTCAAGCCTTCCGTTTCATCCAGCCCCAGCATGATGTTCATGCATTGCAGGGCCGCCCCGGAAGCCCCTTTGCCCAGGTTATCGAAGCGGGCGTGTACCAATAGCCGCGCATCGTTGCCGGTGACCAGCAGCTCCATGTTGTCCTTTCCCGCCTTGGCGTTGGCGCTGAGGAAGCCGGCTTCAGCCGCCTCCGCCCCCACGGGCAGCACCTGCACCACAGGGCTTTCCCCATAATGGGCCGCGTAGATCTCCCGGACGTCGCCGGGGGTTGCCGCCTTGGTAAAAAAGGATTTATGCAAGGGTAAGGTCACCAGCATCCCCCGGGGAAAATCCCCCACCACCGGCAAAAAGGCGGGCGGGATGGCCAATCCGCATTGGGCGCACACCTCGGGCAGATGCTTGTGGGCCTGGCCCAGGGCATATTGCCGGGGGGCGTCCAGCTGGGGGGAGCGGCCAGGGTCCGTATACTGGGCGATCATTTGATTGCCTCCCCCAGTATACCCGGTTATGGATACAAATGACAAGGGGGCGTCCAAAGAAAGGATGCCCGCCTGGATCAGGGGATAGGCCAGGGCGATCATGCCGCTGGCATGACAGCCCGGCACGGCGATCCGATCCCCTCCGGCAACAGCGGCCCGCCGGGCTTCGGACAGCTCCGGGAACCCATAGGCCCAGCCCGGGGCGGTGCGGTGGGCGGTGGAGGCGTCCAGGAGCCGCACCCGGCAATCCGCCGCCAAGGCCGCCGCTTCCCGGGCCGCCTGATCCGGCAGGCACAGGAAAGCGATATCCGCCGCCTGGAACATGGCCTTGCGGGCCGCATCGTCCTTGCGCAGCTGGGGGTCGATTTCCAACAATTCCACTGCCGGATGCTGCAACAGCCGCTGGCGGATGCCCAGGCCGGTGGTGCCCGCCTGGCCATCGATAAACGCTTTGACCATGGTCAATTCCTCTCCCTTACCCACGCGATCTGGGCCCGGACCTGCGCCGGGGCCGTGCCCCCTTGGCTGCTGCGCTTATGCACGCAGGTCTCCAGGCTGATGGCCTCATAAATGTCCGCTGCAAACAGCGGGGACGCCGCCTGGTATTCTTCCAGGGGAAGGCTTTCCAGGGTATTTCCCGTCTCCATGCACCGGGCCACCAGGTCGCCGGTGATCTGATAGGCGTCCCGGAAGGGCATCCCCTTGGCGGTCAGGTAGTCCGCGCAGTCCGTGGCGTTGATAAAGCCCCCAGCCGCCGCCCGGCGCATGTTGTCCGGCCGGGGCTGCATGGTCTCCACCATGGGGGCCATCATGGAAAGGCAGGCCTTGGCGGTATCCACCGCGTCGAAAATGGCCTCCTTATCCTCCTGCATATCCTTATTGTAAGCCAAGGGCAAGCCCTTGAGCACGGTCAAAAGCCCCATCAGGTCCCCATAGACCCGGCCCGTCTTGCCCCGGATCAGCTCCGCGATATCGGGATTTTTCTTCTGAGGCATGATGGAAGAGCCTGTGGAATAGGCGTCCGATAGGGCAACAAAGCCAAATTCCCAGGAGCACCACAGGATGATCTCCTCGCTCATCCGAGACAGGTGCATCATCAAAATGGAAAGGTCCGCCGCCAGCTCCAGGCAAAAATCCCGGTCGCTGACCCCGTCCAGGCTGTTCTGGCAGATGCCGTCCATATCCAGCAGCCGGGCGGCCAGCAGCCGGTCCGTATCGTAAGTGGTGCCTGCCAAGGCGCAGCAGCCCAAGGGGGATACGTTCATCCGGGCCGCGCATTGGCCCAACCGCTCCTTATCCCGGAGCAGCATCATGGCATAAGCCATCAGATGCTGGCCAAAGGTGATGGGTTGGGCCCGCTGCATATGGGTATAGCCGGGCATGATGGTATCCGCATAGGCCTCCGCCTTGTCGCAGAGCACCTGGATCAGCTTGGCGATGGCGGCTTGCAGCTGGCTGCAATCCTCCCGCAGGGCGAGCCGCAGGTCCAGGGCAACCTGGTCGTTGCGGCTCCTGGCGGTATGCAGGCGCTTACCCGCATCCCCGATGCGGCGGGTCAACTCCGCTTCGATAAAGGTATGGATATCCTCACAGCCTGTATCCACCTGAAGCCGGCCGCTTTCCAGATCTTTTGCGATGGACTCCAGCCCCTTGGCGATGGCCGCGCCGTCTGCCTGGGACAGGATGCCCTGCCGGGCCAGCATGGCCCCATGGGCCAGGGAGCCTTGGATATCCTGGGCCGCCATACGGCGATCCACCCGGATGGAGGCGTTGAAATCATCCGCCGCCTGATCCAGCTGCCCGTGAAACTTACCTGCCCATAGCTTTTCCATACCCTTGTTTCTCCTATGCGTTACGCCTTTTTGTGCTTTTGCTCCATCAGGGCCTTGGTCTTGATCTGGAGGCCGAAGAGAGTGATGAAGCCCGCGCTGTCCTTCTGATCGTACACGTGGTCCTCGCCAAAGGTGGCGATCTCCTCGCTGTAGAGGGAATAGGGAGAGGTGACGCCGGCGGGGATGATGTTGCCCTTGTAGAGCTTGAGGGTCACTTCGCCGGTGACGGTCTCCTGGGTCTTATCCACAAAGGCTGCCAGAGCCTCATGGAGGGTGGTGAACCACTTGCCGTCATAGACCAGCTCCGCCATCTTGGAGGCGACCAGCTCCTTATAATGCATGGTATCCCGATCCAGGCAGATGGTCTCCAGGATCTTATGGGCCTTGTAGAGGATGCTGCCGCCCGGGGTCTCGTATACGCCCCGGCACTTGATGCCCACCAGCCGGTTTTCCACGATGTCCGCGATGCCGCAGCCATTGGCCCCGCCCAGGGCGTTGAGCTTTTCGATGAGGCTGACCCCATCCATCTCGACCCCGTCCAGGGAAACCGGCACGCCCTTTTCAAAGCCGATCTTCACATAGGTGGGCACGTCCGGCGCGTCCTGGGGCAGCACGCCCATCTCCAGGAAGCTGTTGGCCCAGTTGGGCTCGTTGGCGGGATCCTCCAGCTCCAGCCCCTCGTGGGACAGATGCCACAGGTTCTTATCCTTGGAATAGTTGGTCTCCCGGCTGATCTTCAGGGGGATGTCATGGGCTTCCGCATAGGCGATCTCATCCTCCCGGCTCTTCATCTCCCAGGTCCGCCAGGGGGCGATGATCTGCATATTGGGGGCCAGGGCCTTGATGGTGAGCTCGAAACGCACCTGGTCGTTGCCCTTGCCGGTGCAGCCATGGGCAATGGCGTCTGCGCCCTCGGCGAGGGCGATCTCCGCAATCCGCTTGGCGATCACCGGCCGGGCAATGGAGGTACCCAATAAATATTCACCCTCGTAGATGGCGCCCGCCTTCAGGGTGGGGAATATATAATCCTCTACAAATTCCTTTTTCAAATCCTCGATATACAGCTTGGACGCCCCGGTCTTCAGGGCCTTCTCCTCCAGGCCGTCCAGCTCGGTACCCTGGCCGACGTCGCCGGAAACAGCGATAACTTCGCAATTATCATAGTTCTCCTTGAGCCAGGGGATGATTACGGATGTATCCAATCCGCCGGAATAGGCGAGGACGACTTTCTTGATGGGCTTGCTCATAATTATTCCTCCGTAGCCGTTGATTTTTGTATATTATATCCACATACATTTCCTTTGTCAATGGATAAATATAAATTATTTTTGCATATTTCATATATAATATCCATATGGCCGTCGGCCCGGGCCCTGTGATATAATCAAGGCGGTGGCAAAGGCCCTTTGCCCCGTCACAAAATACCGCGAGGAGATACGGCATTGCGTACCATTTTAGCAAGCGACATCACCCAAGCCGTGCGGGCGGCCTGCATTGAAGCCTGCTGCGTGCTGCCCGGCCCGGTGGTCCAGGCCCTGGAGCTGGCCAAGGAGCGGGAGCAGGGCCATGCCCGGGCGATATTGGAGCAGCTGCTGCAAAACGCCCGGCTGGCCCGGGAGGCCATGCGGCCCTGCTGCCAGGACACGGGCATGGCGGTAGCCTTTGTGGAGCTGGGGCAGGAGGTTTATATCCAGGGCAGCCTGGAGGAAGCCGTCCAGGCGGGAATCGCCGCCGGCTATACGGAGGGCTATCTTCGCAAGAGCGTGGTTAGCGCCCTGTCCCGGGAAAACACCGGGGATAATACCCCCGGCGTTATCCACCTGCGCCTGGTGGAAGGGGATGGGCTTACCATCACCATCGCCCCCAAGGGCTTTGGCAGCGAAAATATGAGCCGGGTCTATATGCTGACCCCGGCCCAAGGGGTGGAGGGTGTGCTGGAGGCGTTGGTGGATACCGTGGTTTCCGCCGGAGCCTGCGCCTGCCCGCCCTGTGTGGTGGGAGTGGGCATCGGGGGCACCATGGAGCAGGCCGCCCTGCTGGCAAAGGCCCAGCTTTTGCGGCCCCTGGGCCAGCCCAGCCCCGACCCGGCGCTGATCCCCCTGGAGCAGGAGGCTCTGCGCCGCATCAACCAGAGCGGCATCGGCCCCATGGGGTTGGGGGGAAACACCACCGCCCTGGCGGTGCATATGGCCCAAACCCCCACCCACATCGCCGGCTTGCCGGTGGCAATCAATATGCAATGCCACGCCTGCCGCCACGCCACAAGGAGGCTGTAACCATGGAAAGCTATCGTTCCGTTTCCCTGCCCCTTTCCCAGGAGGCGGTGCTGTCCCTATCCGCCGGGGATGCGGTGCTGCTTTCCGGGGTATTGTACACCGCCCGGGACGCGGCCCACAAGCGGCTTTTTTCCCTGCTGCAATCCCAAGGGCCAGGCTCCCTGCCGGCTGCCTGGCCCCTGCCCGCCCCCTGCGCCATCTACTACGCCGGGCCCTGCCCCGCAGCCCCTGGGGAGGTCATCGGCCCCTGCGGCCCCACCACCAGCGCCCGCATGGACCCCTATACCCCCGCCATGCTGGACGCAGGAATAAACGTCCTCATCGGCAAGGGTCCCCGATCCCCCCAGGTGCTGGAGGCCCTACGGGGCCGGGCCGTGTACTTCGCGGTCACCGGCGGGGCGGGGATGCTCATCGCCAACAGCATTAAAAAGGTAGAAATGGTGGCCTTCCCCGACCTGGGCACCGAGGCCATCCGGCGCTTTTATGTGGAAGCCATGCCCGCCATCGTGGCAGCAGACGCCCATGGAGGCAACCTGTATGCCTGGCCCCTCCCCCGATAGCCCGGACGTTCGGAAAAGCCTTGCGCAGCAAGGCTTGCAGCAAGGCTTTCAGCTTGTCGAAAAACCCCGGGGGTTCGGGGGGCCGCAATGCAGTTCGCAAAGGTCGCGCTGCGTCGGCCCGTGGGGCCTTCC
>OLGD01004615.1_pt1 | contig 11072 bp, 10 predicted proteins | sample 1605311 | NCBI WGS metagenome assembly OLGD01 (sample SAMEA3888917, study PRJEB22519) | human gut metagenome | biome: human gut; feature: human-associated habitat; material: faeces | place: Denmark | collected 2010 | reverse complement strand
CCAATGAAGAATATGTAATGACTCATTCGGTACAAACCTATAATCCTTTTGAAACCTTTACTTTTACATTAAGCAGTGAATATCCAGAAGGAATCTATACTTTACGATTTAAACAATCGAGTGATTTAGTACAAGAAGATTATGCTGCTTTATGTTATAAAATTTATTGATTAAATCCCCAATAGTTATTGTTATTTACCTTTGTAACGGATAAAAAAATCCAACGTAGACAAAATTGTCCATGTTGGATTTTTACTTTATTGAGAATGATTGTTTATGAATTCGTGATAGGTGGAAAATCATCGGGATTTAATTTTTCAAACGGATAAGAAGTCAATTCATCATAAGTATAAGTTGTAGAAGATTCCATATATTGATAGTTGATAGCATCTTCTAAAGCATATAACATTGTTGTTTTGACCATTGTAATTTTTCCATTTTCAATGAGAATTTCATCATCACGTTGTACATCCTCTGTTTTTGATACACCATTGCTTCCATATCGAGTAAAACGATATTGAAGAACATGGGTTCCATCTTGAGTCAAATCAAGTAAATCATAATTGGTGGTTAATGATAATTTTAATCCTGGTGTTCGATAATAATTCAATGTAACATCAATGATGTTATAGATGTATTCGCTTGTGAAATCAAAATCAAATAAATATCCATAATTATAGGTGTTATTTTCATAAAAGAGAACACCATTATTTGAATCTCCTTCAGAAAAATAACGAATTTCATAAAGATAGTTATCGGTGGTAATACCAATTTCTGTTTTTACACCTTCAATTGTAACATCACCAATTTGTTGCGTTGATTCAGTATGTATAAAATCATCAAGATATTTTGTTGTCGTTCCTTGTTCTCCAACTTCCATTTCCATGCCATAATAATTATTTATTTGGCTAATATTAAAAGATTTTGCAGTCGCACCTTTATTTAATGAAGAAAGTGTTTCTTTAAACGCATTTAAGGAAGCGATTGTTTCTTCGTTAGGATCAACAGGTGTGGTAGTAGAAGTTGAAGATGAAGTCGATGAAGAACCTCTGTTATTATCACATGCGCTTAAAGATGCAAAGCATAATAATGCGCAAAGAATTTTAAATCCAAGTTTCATTGATTATTCCTCTACAACATCATAATAATGAACATATAAAGTTTCATCGACTCTCATGACAATTTGGGTTCCATCCAATTTTAAATCACCACTATTATATCCATATAAAGCATCATCAGCCATTACAGGATTAAAGTTTACTCCATCAAATGTATAGGTAAATGTCGTTGTTTGAAGTAAAACGTCATTTTCATAATAAGAAATCGTTGCGTTAGTTTCATCCACAAAAGTCATAATTGCATAAGTGTCAATACCTTCAAGATCATATAAGTTATCCCAACGATAAGTATGTCCAATTAAATAAGCAGACATTTCTTCTGGAGTTAAACGATTTTTAATTTGATAAGTAATGGTGGTGAAAACAGATTCGTCCACTTTAGAACTAAAGGTTACAGATACACTTTGGGTATCATTATTTTCTTTGACGACATATTGAAGTTCTAAAAAGTCGCTTCCTTGTGTCAAAATAGATACTTCTAAGACAGTTGGATCAGAAACTTCAATTTCAATATCTTCTAAACTTGCAGCCGTTGGAGAAACGGTTAAATAAATACTATCATAAGTTGTGTTAGTATAAATATAACGAGTTGTAGTTGATCCTTCAACTTCTGTTTCAATGTCACTACTAGCATCATTATATTTAATTCTTGAAATTGGTTGCATGTTAACGCGAACTTCTAAAGTCTTTTCAACTCCTGTTGCACTTTCCACAGTAATCGTTGCTTCTCCAGTAGCTAATGTTTCAAAAACATCTCCACTTGTAGCAATAATTGTTGGTTCTGTAGAAGAAGTTGCATACATTTGTAAATCAACAGCTTTAGCTGGAACATAATCACTGGCTTCAAAAGTAATATATTCATTTAAAGGTAAATTATTTAAATCAACATATTCTTTTTCCCAACTATCATTATAGATAAAGGCTCTAACTTCATTGACTTCTTCTAAAAAATAATCTTCAGGATTAATTAAATTAGTATTTGTGGAAGAAGAAGCTCTTGTTCCATAACTAATGTTATAAGTCATTAAATCATCGACTTCATAACGATCTTCGCCACGTACTTGAGTAGTATGATAATGTAATTCAGATTGAATAATTCCTTGTGAAGTGACATCCACTTCAAATTCAATTAATACCGTGACAGTTGAATCATCATCATCGGTATAAGAATAAGTAAAATCTTTTAATGAATAGGTTGTTGTATCATTGTTTGTTTCAATTGCAACCTTTGGAAGAATCATTTGAACATCTGGATTATTAAGTAAATATGTCGAAATGAATTGATTGGTTAGTAAAGAAACTTGTTTGGTCAATTGAGCAGGTACACTAGATGCCAATAAATAATCAACACCATCTAGGCTTTCATCTCCCGATGCCACAACAGGTAATCTTTTTGCTGAATCAGCCCATGTCGTACGTAAAGTGCCATCTGCATAGTCTGTAACATAATAGAAAACTTTTTGAGTACCATAAGTTTTTGTATTAATAATTCTTTGGTAAGAATCTTCATAAGAAGTTTCTTGACCGCCAGACGTTGTAGCTGGATAAGTCATTTTTTCAATACCAGTAGCAAAAGAAGTTTCATCATTATAGATGGTTAAGGTTTCATTTGCTGTTAAGATACGTGCATCGCCTTGGTTATAAACTTCTGAAAAAGTAACTTCATTTGAATTTTCAACTTCTTGTTCAAATAAATCCATGGTTAATAAATTAGAGAACCCTTCTAGACTAATTTCGGTTTCGGGACTTGGTTCTTGAGATGAACTATTTGAACTTGAATTTCCAGTAGTTTGATTACAAGCGGCTAAAACTAACATGGGTAGTAGTAGCAATAAAATTCTTTTTTTCATAAATAAACACTCCTTAAATTTTAAATATAAACAGGGATAAAGTTGAGCAAAAGCCCAACTTTATTCAGTTTTTTATTAAGATAATTCTGCAGTTGAAAGGTCTAATTTAGAATCAGTAGCTGTTAAGGTTGCTTCTCTATTTGTTCCATTGTAACCAAAAACTAAAATAACATCAGTTTCAGATACATTTTCAAAACCTTCAAGTGTATAATAACGAGATTTGTTATTTCCATCAATAGTAATTTCGATTTGGAAAGCATCTGTTAATTCCCATGTGAATGCAACAATTTCACCTTTAGAACCTTCATAGCAAACGTATTGACCTGATCCATCTGTATTGAAGTTGACATAGTGGTCTCCCCAGCTAGGAACTTTTCCGCATAAAGTTGTTGTAGTTAAGAAACTTATAATATTTTCACGATTTGGTACATTTTCTACACTAATCGTAATAGAGGTTTTAATTTCTGGGTTAACAGTAGAAGCAACATCTAAAGTGACACTACCATTTGTAACACCTGTTAAAGTAAATGTTCCATCTTGATTGTCTTGAATTGTGACATCTCCAGTAGAAGATTCATTTTTCGTAACAGCTGCACTTTGATCAGCTCCGGCTGGAGAAATCGCTACAGTTAAAACATTGGTTTCACCATTGTATACGATATTTCCTGGAATAGTTGCTGAAATGCTATAAGGTGCTGGTTGTACTGAAGTTAAAGAAACTTCTTTAATTTCTCCTAAACCGTTATCAAATTGTAAAGTGAAATTTCCTTCTTTACTAACATAAACATTGTTTTCTTCAAAAGTGATAAAACCATCTTCTTTTGCACCAATTAATGTTGGTTCAAACATAACAGGTTTATTATCGGTTTGACGATAAACGAAAGTTAAACGACCAGAGTTTTCAACAACATTATCTGTTGCTATTACGGTAGATTGACCTGTCAATTGATAACTTGTAACAACATCATAGTTATTCATCACATGTTGTGTTAAATCTAATTTTTGATTTGAAGTGTGACGATAATTTCTTTCTTGAACGATTTCAATGCTTTGAACTTCAGTTGGTTCAGCATCATCATAAGCAACATTGTTTTCTGAATCCCAGTCATCTTCGGCATATTGCTCATAAGAGAAATCAGCACTCTTTACAAAATTATCACCATCAATGACGACATCTAATGAAATCATATAATTTCGGCTACTAGAATAGTTATAAACAGCATTAACGGTTGCAGTATAGAATAAATTACTAGCATCAGTAGTGGTGTTCATCGTAACGTTTAACCATCCGTAACTATTCGTACTTAAAAAACTATTACTAGCTGTTTCTGAAAAAGTTAATTCTAATAAACGATCAACAAAGCCAACGGTGGAAGCTTCAATTGTTGCATCACTTTCTTTAATTTGATTATTAGTCAAAGTTTGTGTTTCATCATCAACTATAGTTTGTAATGTTCCTGATTGTTCCAAAGAAGTGACACGAGTAGAGGTTTCTACATTGTAATAACGATCTTCTTGAATGCCTTTTTCATAACCTAAATAAAATAACATATCCGAAGAGGCATATTGTAAATAACGACCATCAATAAAGACAACATCATTGTTATAAACAGTACCTACTAAATCTAAGCTTTCATAAGATTCTTCAAAAGTACTACTATAGGAAGCATTTTGTAAATAAAGACTTTCAGCAGTTTTACTTGCTTTTAAAACTTCATAAAGTTCTTGAACAGTTTCAGGAACAGATTCTGCATCAACTGGACTTGATGTAACGATACTTTCATCTCCTAAAACAAGAACTTCAGTTTTAATTGTTGTGTCTTGATTTGGCATATAAAACTCATAAGAATTTCCACTAGTTGGGGCGATTAATTTATCGTTGACCAATACAGATGTTAATTCTTTGTTTGCATCATCCACTGTGACACTAAATTCGATTAAAGTTCCAGCTTCATATTCTGAATTTTCTGCTGTTGTAGAAACTGTAATCGTAGATCCTTCGGCAGCTTGAGTAGTTAATTCAAACTTTTTAGTTACTTCAATAGGTTCAGAACTTCCACCACTACTAACATTACTTCCAGAGTCAGAAGAAGTAGAGGAAGAGGATCCAGAACCAGTATCATTGGTTGTACAAGCGGTTAAGGCCAAAAGAACTAAAGGCAATAAAAACTTTTGATACTTTTTCATTATTTTTTCTCTCCTTTTTTTATTTATGATTTTAAGATTATAACGGATTTATATTGAAAAATCAATATAAATTAAATTTTTTCTAAAAAAAGGAAATAAAAAATAATTGATTTTTTTAAATGACTTGAATAAAAAAATCATCGTTTATAACGATGATTAACTTTTAAAATTTAGATATTTAACTGATAAAGTAGAAATTCTCCAAATTCAAATTGTCTTTTTCCAAGAAAATCAAAACCAAGCTTCGTATACATTGTTTTCGCTTTTTCATTAATATCATGAACCAATATTCCTAACGCTTTATATCCCATTTTTTTTGCTTCTTTAGCTAAGCAAGTCACAAAGTAAAAGCCAATGCCTTGATTAAGGAAGCTGCTTTTTACCATTAATCTAGAAAAAGATGCAGTATTTTTTTCAAAAACACCTTTTCCAAATTCTTCATCAGCAGCCATTAAAGCAGCAAAGGCAATAATTTCATCTTCTTTTTTAAGAATTCGAGCATATCCTTTTAATACATCTTCTTTGATGCAATCATCATTAGGATATTCTTCATTCCAAATGGGCATTCCTTCATCAATTAGTCTTTGCACAACTTGGTTTTTCAAATTTTGACATTCTTTTAAGTCTAGTTCTGTTGCTTTAACATACTGACACATCTTGAATCTCCATTCCTTTATTCAAAATATATTATCATGAGTAGATCACGAATTTCAGTTTAATCTTTGTTTTCTTTTGTCTCATGGATAACAATTTGAGGGAACGGGATCGTGATATTATTTTGATCAAAAATAATTTTAATTTCACGATTAATGTCTCGTTGCACTTGATAACGCATCATCTCGTTACATTCAGCGATAATGCGAAGCACCACGCCGCTATCGGAAAGGGATTGTACACCTACATAAGTTGGTCCGTTAACAATAGATTTATACTTTTCTTTAATTTTCTTTAAATTTTCGTTTAAAACTTTTTCAACTCGTTCAATATCATCAAAATAACTAATTGATACATCACAAATAGCAGTCGATAATTTCGAAGTCATATTAATGAGCGTGCGAATGTCGGAATTATTGATGACTTTTATATCCCCACCAGCGTCTTCGATTTTGGTCGTACGGATACCCATTTCCTTTACAGTCCCTCTAAAGCCATCGACGATAATGATATCGCCAATTTCAAAAGAATGTTCAAAAACGATGAATATGCCAGCAAAAATATCTTCAATTAATGGTTGAGCACCAAGACCAACAATTAAAGATAAAATGCCTGCGCTTGCAAGCAAGACGGTAGTATTAACGCCTAATGTTCCTAAAATGGCAAAGATTAAAATTATCGCTCCTAAATATTTAGCAAAACTTGAAAGCAAACTTGCTAGCGCTTTTCCTCTTTTACATTTTAATCCAATAATGCGTAAAAGTAGACGCATAATGTGCGTGATTGTGATGACAAGAAAACTTAATGAAACAATACGAACAAGCATTTCTAAAACATATTCTGCTGCTGTCTTTTCAGTAGGAAACTCTACGAAGGGATTTAAAACCTGATACCAGTGTTCATCTTTCCAAAAATAGGAGCCAACAATTAATAGTACATAAGCGGCAATGATGATAGCGATAATGAGGCTATGACTTAGTATCATCCATTTCTTGTTTTTCTTGATTTTGTTCATAATTCTCCATCCTTTCTTTATTATTATGATTATTAAGCAAGTGTTTCAAATGCGTAATTAAGATAGACTAATGTTGCTCTAGAGTTGTCGCGTATTTCTAAGAAATAAGAAGTATTATTTATCAACCCTTCCATCCTTAAAGAAATGCGAGAAGTGTTTTCAATTGGAGCGATTTCTACTTCTAATTCATCGCCCATTCCATCACGTGGACGAATAAAAGCAGAAATATTTTCGATAGGAACACTTCCTAAATCTACTTCAGTGTTGAAAGTTGTTGATTCAATAAGAAGTGTATCGGATAAAACACGCATCGGAGTGTAGTAACTAAAAGTAATTGAGCCGACATCATATTCTTCTTGCGTTAAATCTAGGCGATACTCTGAATAAAGTGTTGGCAATGTAATGTTTAAAGTATTGCCGATGATGAGAAAAGAGTCATTTAATGTTTCATCATTAAGGCAATTTAAATGAGCGTCAATCAAATAGTTATGCGGGTTATGAATATTAAAGGTTAAATTGTAAACATTATTTACAATATCAAAATTAGAATCATCAATTGTAATTTCATATTGAGGAATCGGGATAGTTTTAAAGTGATAAGAAAAATAAGTGAAAGATGGCCTAGCAATATCACTGATTTTTAAGATGTAATCGGTGTTTGCTTCAAGTTCATAGCACGTTACAAATAATTCATATCCATCTAAAGCAAATTCAACTCCAGCAACTTCACTAAGATTGTTATTAGTTACAATGGACACGTTGATTGCATCTGTGTAAATTTCACCAGGGGATAAGCCCATATAAATGGATGAAATTCCTATTTCAATTGTTTCATCTATGATTTCTATCCCCATGTAATCACTAAATGTAGTTTGACCCACTAAGAAATCTTCTTGATAAAGTTCTAAGCGATAAGAGGATAAGATGTTAGGTAAAGTAAAGGAATAAATTCCATCTATAGCAAGTAAATGTTGATTTAAGGTTTCGTCATTTTCACAGATAAGCAAAGCCTCTATATGATATTTATTAGGGTTATCAATGCTAAAAGTTAAGTCATATTGCTCATTTGATTTATCGTATGCGCTTGTATCAATTGTTATATCATAATGAGGAATATCTAAAGTTGTAAAAAAGTTATTTTTTCCTAATGATACTTCTTCGCCTTCATCATTTAAGCATTGTAAGTAATAAGTTGAATGAGGCGATAAATCGTAAAATGTTGCGACATACTGATTATCTAAATCTGTCGGAAATAAATTCGCTAATTGAATCACTTGTCCACTTCCATCTTCTAGTTGAATATACACTTCATCATAATTCATATTTGATAATTCAAAGAAACATTTAGCTTGACTAATACCAATAATGCTTTCTGTATTTAAAAAATTTAAAGAAGTTGAAATGCTAACAATTGTGCCAATGACGATGCCAACCATACCAACAACCATGCCAATTGAACTGCTAATGGTCATTGCTTTAGAAGTTGAATCTTTAGAACTAGACGATTTTTCTTCTACAGTAGCGATAAGTCCGTTTACAATTTGAATTTCGTTATATTCACCGGTTTCATGTGACGCTTCTTTGTTAACAATAATTTCGTCCACAATAAAATTATTATATTCATTTTTTGAGTTTTGCATATTAAACTGGTTCATAAGCATTCACCTTAGTATATTGCAAATGACTCATCTAAAAGTCACGATGAATATACCAATTCCTTTCTTCAAAATTTATTTCTTCTTGTGACTTTGACTACTTTAGATTGGTTTTTACCACTTTTTTGTTTCAAAGCACGAACGAGTTAATCGAGGCTTTGAATTTCTATCATGTATCAAAAAATTGTGGTTTATACCTATTTTTAATATTACATGATGGATATCTATTAGTCAATTGATAATGATATTGCTAGGGTATAATTTTAAATTTTTACAATATTTATGATATCTTGACACTAAGTTAAAGAAATATCTTATTTTGAACAAAGCAAAAAATTCGAAGTCTAAAAAAATTTCAACGATAAATATTTTGCTATAGTTTCTATTGCATTCTCATAAAAATATGCTAAATGGGTTTCTTGCATTATAGCCAATAAAAGCATTTCTTCATGAATTATCTTCATTAAGAGATAAATAAGTATATATTTCAAAATTTTCATTAGTTATGTGAATACTATAGTAATTTGCTTCTTTTTCAGAAACCATTCCAGCAAATGGAGTTATCCAATTTTGATTATCATCTTTATATGCGATAGGTGTTCCCTTAGCCCCATCGTAAGCGTCCTTAAGGTTTATAAAATCAATTGTGTATTGATTAGATTCATGATCTATAACATAAAATTCAAGACTATAAAATTTGTTTGAAACTAAATCATGAATCACATTTACACCATTTGCTTCTTGAAAAGAATTTTTCGTTATTTCTTCAACATTAAAATAACAGGTTTGTGTGTTATTATTTTCATTATATCCTATAAAAAAGCCTGAAATAAAATAATTTATTCGTCTATTGGTGTTGAAACATGAACTTAAAGGAATCATTAGTACTATAAATAAGGCAATTTTCCATATTTTTTTCATTTCTCTTTTCTCCATCTTTTTCATTTTGAATTCTTCTAAATTAATTTCATTATAGCTATTTTTTAATACGATTGGGGTATGCATTTTAAACTTATCTTTTTGCTAGAATGAATCCAACTTCACTTTGTTTCAATGTTTGATTTATCTTTAATAAAACACAAGCAAAAATTTAAAGTTAACACCAACGAAATTAATGCACCTATTACACTAAAAAACCTAATGCCTAACATCAGTGGCATAAGTGAAGTAACAATTGCAATGCCAGAAATCACTTTAATGATGGTTTCTAACACTTTGCTTTGCTTAAAAATAACAACTAACGCCAATAAAAGGAGAACACAACTCAGTACTGCCGTAATTAGCGGACCAAAGTTTGCATAACCAAATGGAGTTAAATCAAAATAGGAGTAGGTGTGTCTTGAAATTTCTCCTTCGAAAGTGGCAAAGTTACATATGGCACCATAAGGAAGAATTTCAAGTATAATTGCTATTATAGGAAGTCCAATTAAACTATATTTTTTCAGTTTCATATTACCCCTTCTTTTAAAGTAATTGCAAGAATCCTATAACTTTGAGACAAGTTATGAATTTTATCTCTTTTGCTATTGTGCAATAGGAAATGATGATTTTATAACAATATAAAAAATCTCTATAAAATATTATAGCATTTAATTGTGACTTTTATCAATTTATTTGCAACATAGTATCACTAGATTTTTATTAGTTTCTATGAATAATGTGTTATATTTTTAAAATAATTTTGATTTTATAACACATTATGATAATGTCACATCAACCTTATTTAAAAGCCAATCTTCAATATTAAAATGAGTTATTCCATCTTTAGACATATCATATTCATCTAAATTAAATATGTACTTTGGTAAACATTTTTTGCCATGTTTTTATTAAAAAGTTTAATGATAACAAAAAAGCAGATATAGCTATCTACTTCCTTTGAATTCAAATCTATTCGTCTACTATATTTATTGGCGATAATTACCTATTTTGATACAGTTGCAACCTCATGCCATTTTTACAACCTCCTATTTTTTTGAACTAAAGATTAACTGAAGGTTTATTTGCATTCTATTTTCTTTTCATCTTTTTTATCGATTTTTTGTGCCATCCTTTTTTACCACATTTGGGGCATTTCATCAATCTAGTTGTAAAGTAATGAGGAGCCATTAATACACTTTTATATGTAGGCACATATCTATATCCGCAATGTGGGCAAATATAATATCCTGTCTTTTGCTCAATCCATAATAAAAATAATGCAAAAGGAACTATAAGAATCACAGCCCCAAAAATTAAAACCAATCTTAACCACATTTCAATTTCTAAAAGAGCCCCAAGCATTATTAACGTTATTATTGTAAAAATTCCGAATATTCCAAAAATAATTTCTGATATCAGCAAGCGTCTATCTAAATCTTCTTTTTCTATTGAAAGCAAATTTTCCTCGTATTTTTCGTTATATTTCTCTTTTTCTATTTTCTCACCAGACAATAACTCATTAACAGTTATGTCTAGACAATTGCAAAGATTAATCATAATAGAAGAATCAGGCAACGACCTTCCGGTATCACATAGTTAAAGATATTGGTATCATTCAATCAATTTTGCCGATAAAGCGGTAGAAGATTTCTACCTCCTGTTCCCGGCTTCC
>OLGD01004613.1_pt1 | contig 11088 bp, 10 predicted proteins | sample 1605311 | NCBI WGS metagenome assembly OLGD01 (sample SAMEA3888917, study PRJEB22519) | human gut metagenome | biome: human gut; feature: human-associated habitat; material: faeces | place: Denmark | collected 2010 | reverse complement strand
GCCGCCCTCCACCGCCACCTCGCCCCCCAGGAGGACGGTGTCCACCCGCCCGCGGAGCTCCATTCCCTCGTAAGGGGTGTAATCCACATTCTGATATTGGGTCTCAGCGGTAATACGGCCTGTATCATTTGGATCAAAAATAACAAGATCAGCATCGCTCCCCACGGCCAGGACCCCCTTTTGGGGATACATCCCGAAGAGACGGGCCGGATTTTCCGCAAGCAGCCGGGCCATATCCACGGCGGTAATGCGCCCCGCCGCCACCCCGTAGGTGTACATCAGGCTGGGACGGTGCTCCACGCCGGGGATGCCGTTGGGGATCTTGGAGAAGTCCTCTCGTCCCAGCTCTTTGGCGCCGTGGAAGCGGAAGGAGCAGTGGTCGGTGCCTATGGTGTCGATCTCTCCCGCCTCCAGGGCGTCCCACAGGGCGGCGCAGTTTTCCTGCGCGCGCAGGGGAGGAGAGAGCACGAACTTGGCGCTCTCAAAGCCGGGCAGACGGTAGCTCCGCTCGTCCAGCAGCAGATACTGGGGACAGGTCTCCACATACAGCCGCTGTCCCCTGGTCCGTGCGGCCCGCACGGCCTCCAGCCCCCGGAGGGTGGACAGGTGGACAATGTTTACCGGGCAGCCCGCCAGCTCGGCGATGGTCAGCCAGCGGCCCACCGCCTCGGCCTCCACCGCCGGGGGGCGGGACCGGGGATGGGCGGAGGGGCCCAGGCGTCCGGCGGCCTTCTGCGCCCGGATGCCCGCGTTGACCAGGTCGCCGTTTTCACAGTGGCAGCCCAGCACGCCCCCTTCCCGGCCCACCGCCTGGATCACCTGGTAGGCTGCGGCGTCGCTCAGGCGCAGGTTGTCATAGGCCAAATAGACCTTGTAGGAGGTCACCCCCGCGGCGGCCATGTCCCGGAGCTCGGAGCGGATGCGGGGGTCCCAGTCCTTGATGGTCATGTGGAAGCCGTAGTGACAGCAGGCTTTTCCGTCCGCCCGGCCGTGCCAGGTCTCCAGCGCGGAGGCCAGCGAGCAGCCCCGCTCCGGCTCGGCAAAGTCCAGCACGGTGGTGGTGCCCCCCGCCAGAGCGGCCCGGGTGCCGGTGAACCAGTCGTCCGCCGTCTCGTTGGCCAGGCCCTTGTTCATCTCGAAGTGGGTGTGGGTGTCGATCAAGCCGGGAAACACCAGCTTCCCGGCGGCGTCCAGCACCCGGCTGTCCCCCGCGGGCAGGGAGGGGCCGAGCTGGACGATCTTGTCCCCGTCCACCCGCAGATCGGCCCTCTGCGGGCCGTCCGGCAGGACCAGGACGCCGTTTTGAATCAGAATCGACATAGGGGCCTCCTTTACACCAGGTAGAGCAGAATGGGCACCAGGAGCTTGCCCGCCGCCGTCACCAGAGTGATGGTCCAGAAGCTGCTCAGGGCGGAGGAGGGGCTGCCGGTGCGGCCCTCCCAGGTCTTCAGCATGGTTTGAAAGTTGGTCTCACGGGCCCGGCGGCCGGAGGCCAGGTCGGCCAGGGTTTTTACCGACGAATAGGCGCCCAGGGCCAGCCAGGCCAGAAACAGCACCAGCCGGAAGGTCCCCATGGGCCCCTTCCACAAGAACAGGATCAGGGTCAGGGCCGTGCCCCCCAGCGTGGTGGCGCGGTAGAGAAGATTGCCGGTCCGGGCGGCTTTTTCATACATGTGACGCTCCCCCTTTCCCCCGTTCAGGGGGTAATGCTGCGCTGGGCAAAGGCCGAGAGGAGACAGTCCATGTCGGGGCGCACCAGCATGGGCTCCCCGGCGGCCTGGATGCCGTTGGCCACGTCCTTCAGGCCGTTGCCCGTGACCACGCTGACCACGGTGGAGGCCGGGTCGATGAGCCCCAGCTCCAGAGCCTTTTTCACCCCGGCGGTGCCGGTAACCCCTGCGGGCTCCCCAAAGACCCCGCAGGTGCGGCCCAGCAGCCGCATGGCGGCCAGGATCTCCCCGTCGGAGACGTTCACGGCCACGCCCTGGGACTCCCGAATGGCCATCAGAGCCTTGTCGGCGTTGCGGGGCACCCCCACGGCGATGGAGTCGGCCAGGGTGTTCTCCTCCATGGGGGACCAGGGCTCCCCGGTCTGGATGGCCCGGTTCAGGGGGCAGCAGCCCTCCGCCTGAACGGAGATGAGCCGGGGCAGCTTGTCAATAAACCCGGCGGCATACAGGTCCTTGAGGCCCTTCCAGGCCCCGGCGATGGTGCAGCCGTCCCCCACCGACAGGGCGATGTAGTCCGGGACCTGCCAGCCGAGCTGCTCCAGAATCTCCAGCGTCACCGTCTTTTTCCCCTCCAGCAGGTAGGGGTTGATGGCGGCGTTGCGGTTATACCAGCCCCACTTGTCGATGGCGGCCTTACTGAGCTCGAAGGTGTCCTCATAGGAGCCGTCTACGGTGATGACGGTGGCACCGAAGATCATGAGCTGGGCCACCTTGCCCTTGGGCGCCCGGGCGGGCACGAAGATATAGGTGTGGAGCCCCGCCGCCGCCGCGTTGCCCGCCAGGGAGGAGGCGGCGTTGCCGGTGGAGGAGCAGGCGATGGTGTCCGCCCCGGCCTCCCGGGCCTTGACCACCGCCATGGCGGAGGCCCGGTCCTTCAGAGAGGAAGTGGGATTCTGGCCGTCGTCCTTGATGTAGAGGGCCTTGAGCCCCAGGACCTGGGCCAGACGCGGGGCGGGGTACAGCGGGGACCAGCCCACCCGCAGAGGGGTGGGAGGGGAGTCGGGCTCCACCGGCAGGAAGGGCCGGTAGCGCCACATGGAGTAGTCCCGACAGCCGGAGAGCGTTTCACGGGAAACGAGGGTGCGGATGTAGCCGTAGTCGTACTGGATGTCCAGCATCCCGCCGCAGGTACAGGTGGTGAGGCCGGGGACGGCCTCGTACTCCGCGCCGCAGCGGACGCACTTGGCATGGGTGACGTTTTTCAGCATAGCGTCTCCTTTATAGGATCTTGAGCACGCCGGCGGCCTCGTTAAAGGCGTCGATCCGCTCATCCAGCGCCTCCGCCTGGCCGTGGACGCCCTTCCAGGTCTTGTCCTCGTCGTACCACAGGTCGTTGAGCTCGGCCATGGTACGGCCCTGCTGCTCCACCCAGGTGTAGTATTTCAGATTGTGGATGCGCTTGCGGTCCCGGTAGCCCAGCTCGGCCATGGAGTCGGTCCGCAGGCCCAGCAGGTGCAGGTGGTGGTCCACCGCCGCCGCCTTGGCGTCGTAGGGGCCGTACTGGTCGGCCAGCTCCCGGATGCGGCTGCCGTACATGGCGGCCGAGTCGGTGAGGACGGTGCACACCACGTCCCGCTCCGTCATCTCGTAATACTTGGCCATCTTGATGCAGCACAGCACGTTGGCGATGCCGGAGATGCCCAGCCAGGACAGCTTGGACAGGGTCTCGCCGTCCACGCCGGCCTCCTCCTTCAGGTATTGCAGGCCCGCCGGGTCGTTGAACAGACGCAGCAGCCGCTGGGAGTCCTCGTCGTCGATGTCGATGACCATGTCGGTGTTTTTCACGTTGTGAATCCAGGGGATGTGCTTGTCGCCGATACCCTCGATGCGGTGGTCGCCAAAGCCGTTGCACAGGATGGTGGGGCACTGGAGAGCCTCGCCCACCGCCAGCTTCATGGTGGGGTAGACCTCCTTCAGGTAGTCGCCGCAGCCGATGGTGCCCGCCGAGCCGGAGGTGAAGCAGGCCCCCGCCATCCGGTCGCCGGGGCGCTTGATGGCCTCGAACACAGTCGCGATGGCGTCACCGGTGACCTGATAGTGCCACAGGTGGTTGCCCATCTCTTCAAACTGGTTGAAGATCATATACTGGGGGTCGCCCTTGAGCTCGTTGGTCTTGTCAAAGATCTCCTTCACGTTGGACTCGCAGCCCGGGGTGGCGATGACCTCCGCCCCGATGGAGTGGAGCCAGTCAAACCGCTCCCGGCTCATCTCGGCGGGCAGGATGGCCACGCCGTGGACCCCCAGCAGCTTGGAGTTGAACGCCCCGCCCCGGCAGTAGTTGCCCGTGGAGGGCCATACCGCCTTGTGATACCCGGCGTCGAACTGGCCGGTGACCAGCCGGGGGACCAGACAGCCGTAAGAGGCCCCCACCTTGTGACAGCCGGTGGGGAACCACTTGCCCACCAGAGCCACGATGCGGGCGTTCACGCCCGTGAGCTCCGGGGGCAGCTCCACATAGTTGGGCACCGCCTGGTACAGCCCGCCGCTCTCCCGGGCCTCGTTCTTCCAGGTGATGCGGAACAGGTTCACCGGGTCCACGTCCCACAGCCCCGTCTTGGCCAGCTTGTCCTTGATCTTGCCGGGGATGGTCTCCGGGTCCTTCATCTGCCGGTAGGTGGGGATGACGATCCGGTTTTCCCGGGCCTTTTGAATATTGCGCTCCAGGGCTTCCTTGTTTACGGTCAGGTCGATCATGGCGATGCCTCCTTATAATACGCGGTCTATGATATGCTCTTACGTCCATGATAGCACATGGTGAGGAGAAATCAAGTCATATTACACAAAATGTTAGGCAGACAAAATAATTTTTAGATTCCAGGGCCCGCGCACCCGAAAATTTGGGGGAGAGGGTGCGGTGCTTCCCCCTTCCTTTCTCCCGCGGAATCGGGTATAATAGGCTCAACAAGGAGGTGCGCATTGTGGAAGTTGGAAGAAGCATCAACCGGGTGGACGCCGCCGACAAGGTGACGGGCCGGGCCCGGTATACCGACGATTTTCACGAGAGTCCCATGCTGGTGGCGAAGATTCTCCACAGCACCATCGCCAACGGCGTCGTAAAGTCCATGGATATCTCCGCCGCCCAAGCCCTGCCCGGCGTCGTTAAGGTGGTCACCTGCTTCGACGTGCCCGACATCCAGTTCCCCACCCCCGGCCACCCCTGGTCGGTGGAGAAGGCCCACCAGGATATCTCCGACCGGAAGCTGCTCGCCTCACGGGTGCGCTACTACGGAGACGACATCGCCGCCGTGGTGGCTGAGGACACCGTCACCGCCGACCGGGCCCTTAAGCTCATCCGGGTGGAGTACGAGGAGTACCCCGTCTGCCTGGACCCGGAGGAGTCCATGCGGGGCGGCGGCATACCCATCCACCAGGAGTACCCCAACAATGTGCTGGCCCACATGGATCTGCGCACGCCCATGCCGCCGTCCGATTTCCAGTCCGTGGAGGACGTGCTGGCCTGCCCCGCCTACCACCACTTCCGGGGCCACTATGAGACCCAGCAGGTCCAGCACTGCCACATCGAGCCCCCCATCTCCTACGCCTACATGGAGGCCGGCCGCATCACCGTGGTTACCTCCACCCAGATCCCGCACATCGTCCGGCGGGTGGTGGGGCAGGCGCTGGGGATCGGGTGGGGCAAGATCCGGGTCATCAAGCCCTACATCGGCGGCGGCTTCGGCAACAAACAGGAGGTGCTCTACGAGCCCCTCAACGCCTTCCTCACCACCCAGGTGGGCGGACGGGCGGTGAAGCTGGACATCTCCCGGGAGGAGACCTTCCAGAACACTCGCTCCCGCCACCCCATCGCCTTCGACGTGGAGGCCGCTGTGGACGGGGACGGCTACCTCATGGCCCGCTCCTGCCGGGCGGTGTCCAACCAGGGCGGCTACGCCTCCCACGGCCACTCCATCGTCGCCAACGCCGTCACCGGCTTCCGTCAGCTCTATCTGGACCGGCTCGGCCACCACTCCGAGGCCTACACCGTCTACACCAACCTGCCTGCCCCCGGCGCTATGCGGGGCTACGGCATCCCACAGTGCAACTTCGCCGTGGAGTGCATGATGGAGGACATCGCCCGCCGGTACGGGCTGGACCCCTTCGAGTTCCGGCTCCAGAACATCATGCCCCTGGGCTACAAGGACCCCTTCAACGGCATCACCTGCCACTCCACCGGCCTGGCCGAGTGCATGAAAAAGGGGGCCGAGGCCATCCACTGGTCCGAGCTGCGGGAGAAATACAGGGACCAGACCGGCCCCGTCCGGCGGGGCGTGGGTATGGCGGTCTTCTCCTACAAGACCGGCGTGTATCCCATCTCTCTGGAGACCTCCTCCGCACGGATGGTCCTTAACCAGGACGGCCCCGTCCAGCTCCACCTGGGCGCCACCGAGATCGGCCAGGGCGGCGACACCGTGTTCTCCCAGATGGCCGCCGAGACCATCGGCATCCCCACCGAGGACGTACATATCGTCTCCTTCCAGGACACCGACACCGCCCCCTTTGACACCGGCGCCTACGCCTCCCGGCAGACCTATGTCACGGGAAAGGCCATCCAAAAGACCGGCCGGATTTTCCGGGCGCGGGTGCTGGAGTACGCCGCCGAGGTGCTTCAACTGGACCAGGCGGCGCTGGATATCCGCGGCCGGGACGTGGTGGAAAAAACCTCCGGCGCGGCTCTGCTCTCCCTGGAGGCCCTGGCCATGGAGGCCTTCTATTCCCTGGAGCACAGCGTCCACATCACCGCCGAGGCCACCAGCCACTGCAAGGAGAACACCTTCGCCTTCGGCTGCTGCTTCGCGGAGGTGGAGGTGGACATCCCCCTGGGCAAGGTCAAGATCCGGAACATGGTCAACGTCCACGACTCCGGCAAGCTCATCAACCCCGCCCTGGCGGAGGCCCAGGTCCACGGCGGCATGTCCATGGGCATCGGCTACGCCCTCAGCGAGGAGATGAAGTTCGACGACAGGGGACGGCTGCTCAACGGGAACCTGCTGGATTACAAGCTGCCCACCGCCATGGATCACCCCGAGCTCCACGCCCTCTTCGTGGAGACCGACGACCCCTCCGGCCCCTTCGGCAACAAGGCCCTGGGCGAACCGCCCTCCATCCCCGTGGCCCCCGCCATCCGGAACGCCATCCTTCAGGCCACCGGCGTGGCCCTGAACCGCCTGCCCATGAATCCCCAGCGGCTGGTGGAGGCCTTTACCGCCGCCGGGCTCATCGACGCAAAGGGGGAGTAATCGTGTACGACATCACATCCATCTATCAGGCCCAAAGCGCAGACGACGCCATCGCCGCCCTCCGGGCCGATCCGTCGGCGGTGGTCATCGCCGGCGGCACCGACGTGCTCATCAAGTGCCGGGAGGGCAAGCTGGCGGGCTGCCGCCTGGTGTCCATCCACGAGCTCCAGGAGGAGCTGGCCGGGGTGCACCTGGACGACAGCGGCGACGTCCGCATCGGGTCCCTCACCACCTTCCGGGGGGTCACCTACAGCGACGTGATCCGGAAAACCGTCCCCGTGCTGGGCGAGGCCGCCGACACTGCCGGCGGGCCCCAGCTCCGGGCGGCGGGCACCATCGGCGGCAACGTCTGCAACGGCGTTACCTCGGCCGACACCGCCTCCACCCTCATGGCCCTGGACGCCCAGATGCACGTCAAGGGCCCCGACGGCTGGCGGATCATCCCCATTGGGGCGTGGTACCAGGGCGTGGGCAAGGTGGCCCTCGCCCACGACGAGCTGCTGATGCAGATCGTCATCCCCAAGGCCCACTATGCGGGCTGGAGCGGCCACTACATCAAGTACGCCCAGCGCAACGCCATGGACATCGCCACCTTGGGAGTGTCCTGCCTGGTGAAGCTGTCCGCGGACAAACGGACCGTGGAGGACGCCCGTCTGGCCTTCGGCGTGGCGGGACCCGTCCCCATGCGGGCTTTGACGGCGGAAAATGGCGTAAAGGGAATGGCCTTGTCGGAAGCTGTCGAGAGGATCGGGGCCCTGGCCCTGGCCGACGTCAATCCCCGGACGAGCTGGCGGGCATCCCGGGAATTCCGCATCCAGTTGGTATCCGAACTCTCCGGCCGGGCGCTGGCCGAGGCCGCCAGGAAGGGAGGTGCACAGATATGATGCAGATTCTGCATATGACCGTCAACGGCAAGGACGTGGAGGTGGGCATCGACCCGCGGGAATCCCTGGCCGACACCCTGCGGGAGCGGCTGGGGCTCACCAGTGTGAAAAAGGACTGTGAGGTGGGGGAGTGCGGCGCCTGCACCGTCCTGGTGGACGGCACGGCCATCGACTCGTGCATCTACCTGTCCGTCTGGGCGGAGGGAAAGAGCATCCTCACGGTGGAGGGGCTCCAAGACCCGGACACCGGCGCGCTCAGCCCCATCCAGAGGGCCTTCGTGGAGGAGGCCGCCGTCCAGTGCGGCTTCTGTACGCCGGGCATCATCCTGTCCGCCGTGGAGATCGTGGGCTCGGGAAAGACCTACACCCGGGACGAGCTGCGCAAGCTCATTTCCGGCCACCTGTGCCGCTGCACCGGCTATCAGAACATCCTCAACGCCGTGGAGCGGGCCGTGAACGAGTGCAGCAAGCTCGTGGGCCGGGAAGACGCCTGAAAACGCCTGAAAAGACAGAAGTCCCCCGGCGCTTATTGAGCACCGGGGGGACTTTTCATCACTCATTTCCAGATGGAGCTTCTCCGCCTTCTGCTGGGCATCCCGGAGGATGTTGATGCCGCTGCCAATGTAATATAAACTATTTTAAGGGGATGAAAATGGGCGTTGAGAAGAAAGTTTATAGCTTCCGCCTTGAAATAGGACTGGTAGAAGACTTACAGACTTATGCCAAGCAGGAGAACAGGAAACTTTCGAATCTGGTCGAGACGGTCTTGAAGCGCTCTGTGAAAGAACAAAAGGCAAGAGAAAAAAGCTCCCCGGACTGAAAGTCGGTATTCATAAGACAGTAACAGCCACAGGAGTTTGCACTGCTGCGGCTGTTCTTGTATCCTCTGCTGCTATGTGATAATATGTCACTAAACAGACTTACAAATTGGGATTTGTTGGAGGAGATTAAATGGCGAACATCTTAACAGCCATGCGGATAATATGCGCTCTGCTGATTCTAATTTTTCCGGCGTTTTCAACGTGGTTCTACTTATTCTATCTGCTTGGAGGAATTACGGACGCCGTGGACGGCACAGTAGCACGCAAATCGGGAAACGCAACGGCTTGGGGGGCTAAATTTGACACAATAGCAGACATCTTTTTCGTACTGGCTGTGCTTATTAAAATTATCGGTTCTGTTGTTGTCCCGTCATGGCTGCTGATTTGGATCAGTATTATCGCAATCATTAAAGCTGTAAATATAATCGTCGGCTTTATTCGATGCCATCGGTTTGCCACAGTGCATTCTGTATGGAATAAAGTTTGCGGAATCATAGTATTTGTTCCTCCGCTGTTTATCGGAAGCGAATATGCATGGCAGGCAAAGGCCCTGGTGGTCATATTTGCGTGTATCATTGCAAGTGTGGCCGCTATTCAGGAATCCGTTTACATTATTAAGGGCTATCATGTGGAGTGACAAATTCCGACTTTTCGAGCAGATACAATGGCGCACTTCTATACGGGTATCTCCTGTACGTGCGTGAAACGAGACTGAACACCCCGGACACCTGAATGTCCGGGGTATTTTGCGTCACTGTGTTCCGAACAAGGGACTACACCGCTTGCGCCGCTTTGCGGCTATCCACATTATGAGATGCAGGAACGGCGTGACTTCGAAAGTCACGCCGTTCCTGCATCTAACGGTCTTACGGATACTGCCCCGATGGTCCGGGGAGCTTTTTACAGGTAGAATCAGGCCGTCATATCCTTGGGGCCACCCTCGGCCACGGTGAAGTCAGCGGCCGTAGCGGCCTTCACGTCGTCCACGGTGAACTCGGGGTTGATCTCGGTCATGACCAGGCCGTCCTTGGTCACATCGAACACACACATCTCGGTGATGATCTTGGTGACGCAGTGCACGGCGGTGTAGGGCAGGGTGCACTTCTTCAGAATCTTGGGATTGCCCTTGGCGGTATGCTCCATAGCCACGATGACGTTCTTCGCGCCCACCAGCAGGTCCATGGCGCCGCCCATGCCCGGCATCTTCTTGCCGGGGATGATCCAGTTGGACAGAGAGCCCTCCTGGTCCACTTCCAGGCCGCCCAGAATGGTGGCGTTCACATGGCCGCCGCGGATAAAGGCAAAGGAGGTGGCGGAGTCTACATAGCAGCCGCCCAGACCGGCCTGCGCAGGGGAGCCGCCCGCATCCGTCTTATACTTGGGCTCGGCCTCCTCAGCGGTGGGCTTGGGGCCGGTGCCGATGATGCCGTTCTCGGACTGGAGCGTGACCTTCACGCCTTCGGGCAGGTAGGCGGGGACCATGGTCGGCAGGCCGATGCCCAGGTTCACCACGTCGCCGTCCTTCAGCTCTTTGGCAACACGTTTGGCGATAAAGCCCTTGATCTCAGACTTTTCCATTATGCTTTCCCTCCATCCACGATGTACTTGATGTAGGCGCCGGGAGTGACTACGTTCTCGGGCTCAATGGCACCGATCTCCACCAGATTGTCGGCCTCGGCAATGACCACGTCGGCGGCGGTGGCGGCCACCACGTTGAAGTTGCGGGTGGTGCCCTTGTACCACATGTTGCCGGCCTTGTCGATTTTATATGCGTTGACCAGCGCAAAGTCGGCGTGCAGAGGCTTCATCAGCAGGTACTCCTTGCCGTCGATGGTCTGCTTGCCCAAGCAGAGGGGAGAGTCCTCCACGATGGTGCCCACGCCGGTGGGGGTGAGCACGCCGCCCAGACCGGCGCCGCCGGCCCGGATCATCTCCGCCAGGGAGCCCTGAGGGATCAGGTTGACCTCCAGGGTCTTGTCCACCATGTTCTGAGTGGCCACGTCGGGGGTCATACCCACATGGGTGGCGATGACGCGCTTGACCTGCTTGTTATGGACCAGCTTGGCCATGCCGTACAGATCTCCGTCGGGGCCGGTCGCCATGCCGCAGTCGTTGCCAATGATGGTAAAACCGCTTTTGCCGCTCTTAGACAGAGCGTCAATGATCTTGTGGGCGCTGCCGCACCCCAGGAAGCCGCCGAACATGATAGTGGCCCCATCGGGAATCATCGCTACGGCTTCCTCAACAGAAATAATTTTTGCCACTGTTACGTTCCCTCCTAAAATTGTTTCTATGCTGACTTCGGCGGACGGACCCTGCCCGCCCGCCGAAGAACCGCAAGCTTATTTTAGCACTTTTCAAAGATGGTGGCAACGCCCATGCCGCCGCCGATGCAGAGGGTGGCGAGGCCCTTCTT